>Ga0308164_10000180_pt1 | contig 158533 bp, 141 predicted proteins | sample PhyTR2_FD_201031 | JGI IMG/M metagenome (GOLD analysis project Ga0308164, IMG submission 201031) | Phyllosphere microbial communities from UC Gill Tract Community Farm, Albany, California, United States - DLSLT.R2 | ecosystem: Host-associated > Plants > Phyllosphere > Unclassified | place...
ACGGAGTATCATCGACTAAAAACACCTCTTTTTTTATGAAATTTTGCCTGTTCTGATTCAGGTTCATCAATAAATTAATTACTGAGTAACTGTTGCTGTTTCAACTGTTGAACTCCTACGGAGTTCTTATTAATGTTGCTTGAATCTTTTTTCTACACAGATCATACTCCTACGGAGTATTAAGAGTATTTATAAAGATGAATAGTAATTTTAACAGTAAACGCTTATAAAAACAGTATTGAAAAGTGGTCTTTAGAATGTTGGGAGTGAAACACGATTGCAGGTACTGGAATTTTATATAAAAAATCCTCGAGTACCATAGGCATCGAGGATTGTTTTTAAAGTTTTAGATTTACTTTAAGGTAAACTTAACTTTTGTTTTGACAGCATCAGAAGAATTTCCTATCAAAGCTTCAAAATCACCTGGTTCTGCAACCCATTCGTGTTTATCTGCATCAAAGAAACTTAAGGCTGTTTTATCGATGGTAAGACTGACTTCTTTTTCTTCACCAGGATTCAAAAACACTTTCTCGAAACCTTTTAATTCTTTTGCCGGTCTTTGAACCGATGATTTCAAATCGCTGATGTATAACTGTACGACTTCGGCTCCTGCTTTCTTGCCGATGTTTTTTACTGTAACGGTAAAGGTAATTTTATCATCCTGACCAACTACGGTTTTATCCGATTTCGCTTTTCCGAATTCGAAAGTGGTATAACTTAAACCATGACCGAAACTGAATAAAGGCTTTATCTTTTTCGTATCATGCCAACGATAACCTACAAGAATTCCTTCGTTGTATGTTATATTTATAGGATTTTTTTGGTCTTTTCCTTTTCCTGATGCAAGTTCTTCTTTATTTCCGGGATATTCTCCTAATTTGTGAGCAGAATTATCTTCGAGCTTCACAGGAAAAGAAAATGGCAGTTTTCCTGAAGGATTGGCATCACCTGCCAAAACAGAAGCTATTGAATTTCCTGCTTCAGATCCTAAATACCACGACTGAAGAACAGAAGGAACATCCTTGATCCACGGCATTGCTACGGCATTTCCGGAAATCAAAACTACTGCAAAATTTTTGTTTGCCTTAGCTAAAGCAGCAATTACCTGATCCTGATTGTAAGGCAATCCGTAGCTTTTTCTGTCATTTCCTTCGCTGTCCTGAAAGTCAGCTTTATTCAGCCCTCCAACAAAGATGACGTAATCGGAATTTTTTGCAAGCTCTACAGCCTCATTTAGAAGTTCTTCGGAAGAACGGTCATCCTTTAAATCTTGTCCGGATTTTACACCATTGTATTCGCCACCGATATCTCCTACATATCCTCTTGCAAACTGTACATCTGCCTGCTTACCAAATTTTGCTTTTATTCCGTCTAAAGGCAAAGTTTCATACTTCACTTTTAAAGAAGAAGAACCTCCGCCAACGGTCATTATTTTGATGGCATTTTCACCGATTACAGCAATCTTCTTAGCCTTATTTAAATCAATAGGAAGAACATTTCTCTGATTTTTTAAAAGTACAATTCCTTCTTCGCCTATTTCTTTTGCAACTGCTCTGTGTTCCTCAGACGCTATATTTCCGAAAGGCTTCTTGGTATTCATTGTTGTTTTATACGCAAGGTTGAGAAGTCTTGTGACTTTATCATCCAGCTCTTTTGTGCTTACTTTTCCTGATTTAATTAAATCTAAATACGGTTTCGCCAAATAATAATTGTCATATGCATTTTTGGTTCCTGCAGATAGCCCGTTGGTCCAGCTTCCGAATTCAAGATCCAATCCGTTATGAATGGCCTGTTCGGTATTATTCACAGCGCCCCAATCTGAAACTACAACCCCTTTATACCCCCATTCTTTTTTAAGAATATCATTCAGAAGATATTGGTTCTGACTTGCGTACTGACCTTTGTACATATCATAAGCTCCCATAATCGTCCAGGAATCTCCTTCTGTAACAGCTGCTTTGAAAGGCGGAAGATAGATTTCATAAAGTGTTCTGTCATCAATTTTTACATTGCTCGTGTGACGGAACATTTCCTGATTGTTAAGTGCATAATGTTTTACGGAAGTTGCCACACCGTTAGATTGTACGCCTTTAATGTAAGGAACCACCATTTTTGAAGTCAGATAAGGATCTTCACCCATGTATTCAAAGTTTCTTCCGTTCAGCGGTGTTCTGTAGATATTAACTCCGGGACCCAAAAGGATATCTTTTTTTCGGTATCGCGCTTCTTCACCCAATGCTTTACCGTATTTCCATGACATTTTTTTGTTCCAGGTTGCAGACAATGCAGTGAGGGCAGGATATGCGATAACAGAGTCATTCGTCCATCCCGCCTGGTTCCATTCGTCCCACATCACTTCGGGGCGAACACCATGAGGACCATCTGTTGTCCAGAATTCAGGAATTCCCAATCTTGCAACTCCGGGAGAACTGAATTTTGACTGTGCATGAAGCATGGCTACCTTTTCTTCCAGTGTCATTCTTGAAAGTGCATCCTGAACTCTTTGTTCTACAGGTTTGGATTCGTCCAGATAAATGGGCGTAGCAGTATTTTGAGCCGTAGAATAAACAGAGATTAAACTGAATAAACCTACAATGGCAGTTTTCTTTAGCATAAAAAACCTTTTTATTGATTGTAACAAAAATACGGAAAATTATTTATTATCTCAAATTGAGAAAATAAATTTATCCCATTCAATGATTATTGATGCTTTTTATGATGATATTGTAGTGGTAATGACAATAACATATCGCAAAAATTCAAACAGATATAAGCCGTTTTTTATGCTGATAAAATTTTAAAATCCTTTTACAGCACCACCTTTAAAGACCTCATCTGCTTTTCTGGCAACTTCTTCAGACTGGTAAGCTTTAAGGAAATTCTTTACTTTTTCATCATTTTTATTATCCTCTCTGGACACGACTACATTCATATACGGAGAATTTTTATCTTCTTTAAATAAACCATATTCTTTGGCATCTAAACCGGCTTGTGCTGCAAAATTATTATTAATGATCGCAATGACAACTTCTTTGTCGTCCAGAACTCTAGGTAATTGCGGGGCTTCTATTTCCAGAATCTTCAGTTGTTTTGGGTTTTCTGAAATATCGGTTACTTTTGGTAATAAACCTACACCATCTTTCAGTTTCAGCAATCCGTTTTTTTGCAGAAGGAGAAGAGATCTTCCACCGTTTGTTGGATCGTTTGGAATGACAATCGTGCTTCCGTTTTTCAGCAGGGCAAGTGATTTTATCTTTTTTGAATAGGCAATAATAGGGTATACAAAAGTATTCCCGATAACAGCCAATTTGTAGCCTCTCTGTTTCGATTGCTCCTTCAGATAAGGAACATGCTGAAACGCATTGGCATCAATATCACCATTATTCAGCGCTTCGTTGGGAATCACATAGTCGTTAAAAGAAACAAGCTCTACTTCGAGATTGTATTTTTCTTTGGCTACTTTTTTTGCGGTTTCGGCAATTTCCTGTTCCGGTCCGGAAGTGATGCCTACTTTAATGTAATTGGGATCATCTTTTTTTGGGGAATTACATGCATTAAAGAAGAGCAAACCTGCTGCAACGAGACTTAAAATTTTTATTTTTTTCATTGTAAATTATTTTATTTTTTTTAATTCAGATGATGGATGTTTGATGTCGGAAGTTTATGAACTTGAGTCACTACCTTATTCTTACTTGATTTTTATCGCACATAAAATCTTTTCGCCTTACCATATCATTTTAAGATTAAAAATCGCACTTTAGTGATCAATCAGAAAACCCAGATATTCTCCAGCGCTCAAACTCTCTCACCTAAGAAGCTCAACGGTGATCAAATCTTTTCGCCAGCCGGTCTCCCGAAAACTGAATGATAAATACCAAAGCGACCAGAAGACCGAGAACAAGATTCATAATTAAAGCATCATAACCGATATAGCCGTATTGGTAACCAATCTGTCCCAATCCGCCAGCTCCTACTGCGCCACCCATTGCAGAATAACCCACCAACGTAATCAGCGTAATGCTTGCATTGTTAATCAGCGATGGCAAAGCTTCCGGCAGCAGAACTTTTCTGATGATCTGAAGCGGACTTGCCCCTAAAGTTCTTGCCGTTTCAATTAAACCCTGCGGAATCTCCAAAAGACTGTTTTCCACCAGTCTGGCAATAAACGGAGCTGCGCCAATACTCAGAGGAACCAAAGCTGCATTCACACCAATTGAAGTTCCTACCAAAGATCTGGTGAACGGAATCATCCAAACAATCAGGATAATAAAAGGAATAGATCTGAAAATATTAACCAAAACAGATAAAATTCTGTTGTAAATACTATTGTCCAGAAGCTGGCCTTTTTTCGTTAAAAACAAAAGAATTCCTATAGGCAGGCCCAAAACAAAACCGAAAAATCCGGCAGCAAAAGTCATGTATATCGTTTCCCAAAGCCCTTTGGATAAAAGGGAAATTACGGTTTCATTAAGCATATCCTCGTACTGTATTTTGAATTTTATTCTGATTAAAATAATAGATCGCTTTCTGGTTTTCTTCATACTGTCCCTTCAGATGCAGGAGCAGTGTTCCAAAATTTGAGCTTCCCGAATACTCTACATCGGCTTTTAGAAGCTGGTAGGGAATTTTATAGTCGTCATATATTTTTGAAAGCAGTTTTTCTACGCTTATGTCTTCGTTCAGTTCTACTTCCACCAAAGGAAATAGCCCTTCCTGAGGTTCTTTTTGAAGTGTTTTTATAAATTCCTGGGGTATCGTCATGTTTCCTGAGTTGATAAATTGTTTGATGATAGGGTGATCTCTGTTCGAGATAATTTCGTGTAATGTTCCTTTTACAACCAGTTTTCCTTTGTCGATTACCGAAACGTGGTTGCAGATCGCTTTTATGACATCCATTTCATGGGTAATCAGTAAAATGGTAATTCCCAAACGGTGATTGATATCTTTTAAAAGTTGAAGAATAGATTTCGTAGTAGCAGGATCGAGTGCGCTTGTCGCTTCATCACAAAGCAGCAAGTAAGGATCATTGGCTAAAGCTCTCGCAATGGCAACTCTTTGTTTCTGCCCGCCGGAAAGACTTTTTGGGTAATCGTTGGCTTTATCTTCGAGCCCTACCATCTTCAAAAGTTCATTCACTTTATCCCGGATTTGTTCTTTTTTTAGCCGGTCCAGTTCCAGAGGAAGTGCTACATTCTCAAAAACTGTCCGTGATGAAAGCAGATTAAAATGCTGGAAAATCATCCCGATTTTTTTACGTTCTTTTGCCAGTTGTTTAGAATTCAGCCTGGTGAAATCTGTTCCGTTAATAATGATCTCACCAGCATCGGGTCTTTCCAAAAGATTAACCGTTCTTATCAAGGTGCTTTTTCCGGCTCCTGAAAAGCCTATAATTCCTACAATATCACCTTTTTCTACCGTTAGATTAACATCATCCAAAGCTTTAAAAGATTGTTTTTTCTGATGAAATGTCTTGGATATATTTTTTATTTCTATCATTTTTCTGAATTGTTTTTAAATAAAAAAGGCTCTACAACGTGGTAAAGCCTTTAAAAATATGTTATCATAAAAGTAAGGTCATCCACTAAAATCCATAGATAAAGGCATACAGCAATACATCATCACATGCATGATGTTGATCTTCTTCATAGAATTGTATCTGAATTTTGTTTTCACTTCCATTTCCAAACCTGATTACGGGTGCAAATATAGAGTATAAATTTTTATTAGTCTACTTTTTTAGTGGACTTTTTAATTATTGTTATTTAAACCTTTGATTTTTAGAGGTTTATTTTAGGTTAATTTCATGTCATTTTTATGTGTGTTCGTTTTAAAAATAATATGAGCCACTTTAAAAATTTAAAAAATCAGATTTATATTTAAAAGGTGAATGCATTGTATGTTAATTATACAATAAAGTCCCCAGACGAATAGTAATCTTATTTATCAATGCCGCAAAAAAAAAGAGGATCTTAAAGTCAAAATATTCTTTTGAAATATCTATCTTCGTTTATATTATGGTTGTTAAAAATGCTAGCCAATACCGAGTCAGCTATTCTATAATATTAGTCAAAATAGTAATGTATTAAGAAAATTAACTAAATATATAGTAGAATGTTAAATTCACTGTTGGTGAAAATTTTACCAAAAAAATTTGTGAGTAAAATTCTTTCTTATAAGAATCAAAAAAGATTAGATTCATTAAAGAAGCAGAGCCATTGGGGTAAAATCAATTTCAGAAATTTGGATTTGGAAATTTATCTTGATAAAGATTTTGGATTAATTTCTGATATTATAGAACAGTCCGGAGTTTACGAGCCTGAAATTTTGGAAATGATCATTAAGAGCGTTCCTGAAAATTGTGTTTTTCTTGATGTAGGTGCCAATATTGGGCAGCATTCATTAATAATGTCTAAATTTTGTAAAGAAATTATTGCCTTTGAACCAATTCCTGTTTTGCAGAACAGATTCGAAATGAATTTAACTCGAAATCAAATAAAAAATGTTCAGTTATATCCTTTTGGACTAAGCAACGAAAATATTTTCACAGAGATGATTGTAATGAATAGTCACATGGGAAAAAGTAAACCCAAACTTCATAATGAGTCAGAATATGACTTTCTTAAAAAGTCTTGGACGGGTAAAAATGGTAACGAAATGACTATTCAAAATGTTGAGTTAAGAACTTTAGATAGCTTCAACCTACAGAAAGTAGATTTTATTAAAATAGATGTTGAAGGCTACGAGTATTTTGTATTACAAGGAGGACTTAATACTATTAAAAAGTTTAAACCACAAATTATAATGGAATATTCACCCCTGTTTTTTGAAGCAATTGAAGTAGGAATGTCAAAGAAGATTTATGAATTGGTCACTGAATTGAGGTATAAAATATTCTCTATAGAAAATAGAACGGTTATTGGCAATTTTGAAGATTTACCAGTAGATCAATGTAATTTACTTCTTTCTCCGAAAGACTTTCAACAAGATACTTTTACTTTTTAATACATATTTAATTTCATACTGTCCTTTGATGAAAGCAGATTAAAATGCTGAAAACATCCCGATTTTTTTTCGTTCTTTTGCTAGCTGTTTAGAATTCAGCCTGGTGAAATCTGTTCCGTTAATAATAATCTCACCAACATCCGGTCTTTCCAAAAGATTTACCGTTCTTATCAAGGTACTTTTTCCGGCTCCTGAAAAGCCTTTAATTCCTACAATCTCACCTTTTTCTACCGTTAGATTAACATTATCTAAAGCCTTAAAAGACTGTTTTTTTCTGATGAAATGTCTTGGATATATTTTTTATTTCTATCGTTTTTCTGAATTGTTTTTAAATAAAAAAGGCTCTACAACAGATTACCGTCAAATATATTTTTTATGGATTTGCCAGTTTAAATAATAGATTAAATTTAAATTTAGAAGTACTGACATGGATACCCGTTTGGGAATCAGTTGAAAAAAGACATCCGACATTTTTTTGATAAGTTATTTTCGCACGATCAATAACCTATTAGACAAATTAAATAAAACAAATTCGTGAAATCGGATCCCATAAACTCCAATTCCTTACGGTAATCATGAAATAGCTCATTGAAATAATATTATAAGTGATTCTACTAATAAATAATATAATGTGAATAATAAAAACACAAATGTAACCAATAACGGAAGTGGTGTAACTTATAATATAAGATACTACAACGTTAATATGAGTAATCTTATCAATAAAACAATCAATGTAACTCATAAAGCAATCAATGTAACTTATAAAGTAAGTGATGTAACTCATAAAGAAAGTAATGCAACTCATAAAGCAAGTAATGTAACTCATAAAGCAAGTAATGTAAATGATAATTTAGCTTCTGAAAATAAATTGAATAAAAATCTTTTCTAATTCCCAAATCAATATTCTCAAAAAAATTCCCGAATTTTGCACCCCTTTCCATAACCCGATTATTCATGAAGCTTTGTATTGCCGAAAAACCCAGTGTTGCCAGAGATATTGCCAAAGTATTGGGCGCCACGATGCCTAAACAAGGCTATATGGAAGGAAACGGATATTGCGTGACATGGACTTTCGGACATCTCTGTACCCTCAAAGAACCTCACGATTACGGTCCGCAATACAAATCGTGGAATCTGTTTTTGCTGCCCATTATTCCCCAAAGTTTCGGAATCAAATTAATTCCCAATAAAGGCGTTGAAAATCAGTTTAAAGTGATTGAAAAACTGGTCTCAGAATGCGATGAAGTCATCAATTGCGGGGATGCCGGACAGGAGGGAGAGCTTATTCAGCGTTGGGTTTTGCAGAAAGCAAAATGCGATAAGCCGGTACAGCGATTGTGGATTTCATCGTTGACGGAGGAAGCCATAAAAGAAGGATTTCAAAAATTAAAACCTGCTGAAGATTATAAAAATCTATATCTCGCAGGAAATGCAAGAGCAATAGGAGACTGGTTGCTGGGAATCAATGCCACAAGACTTTTTACCAAGAAATTTGGCGGTAACAAAGCAGTTTTGTCCATCGGAAGAGTGCAGACTCCTACTTTGGCAATGCTTGTGCAGCGCCAGAAAGAAATAGATGCTTTTTCTACCGAAGAATATTGGGAACTGAAAACCAAATACCGCGATGTGATGTTCAATGCTGCGATCGATCGTTTGAAAACGCTCGACCGGGCAGAAAAAGGACTGGAATATCTGAAGGTAAATCCTTTTGAAATCGTCTCATTTGAAATAAAGGAAGGAAAGGAAAAAAATCCGAGATTGTTTGATCTGACAGGACTACAGGTGGAAGCCAACAGAAAATACGGGTATTCCGCAGACAGCACGTTGAAATATATTCAAAGTCTTTACGAGAAAAAGCACGTCACGTATCCGCGTGTTGATACAACGTATTTATCTGAAAGTTTATACCCGAAAATAGGAGGAATTCTTCAGAGTATGGTGATTTACAAAGATCTGATTTCGCCTTTGCTGGAGCAGCCGATTCCTAAGTCGAAAGCTGTTTTTGATGATGCCAAAGTGACCGATCACCATGCGATTATTCCTACCGAAGTTCCGCCTTCCCAAAATTTAACACGAGAAGAAAAACTGATTTACGATCTTATTGCAAAACGTTTTATCGCAGTCTTTTATCCGGAATGTAAAATTTCAAATACTTTGGTAGAAGCAAAAGTGGGAACAATTCCGTTTAAAACAAGCGGAAGACAGATTCTTGAACCTGGTTGGAGAGCCGTCTATGCAAAAGATGCCAAAGAAGAACCTTCAGAAAAAGATAAAGACGAAGAACAGACGATTCCTGAATTTAAAGTGGGAGAATCCGGACCTCATGAACCGATTATTCATCAGGGAAAAACTTCGCCTCCAAAACCGTACACAGAAGCTACTCTTCTGAGAGCAATGGAAACTGCCGGAAAACAGGTCGATGACGAAGAACTTCGTGAAATGCTGAAAAATAACGGGATCGGAAGACCTTCGACCCGTGCAAACATTATCGAAACGCTTTTCAAAAGAAAATATATTGAGAAGAAAAGAAAAAACCTGATCGCCACACAAACAGGAATTCAATTAATCGATACCATCGAAGATGAATTGCTGAAAAGTCCTGAATTGACGGGAGAATGGGAACTGAAACTCCGTAAAATTGAAAGTGGCGAGTATGAAGCCAACCAGTTCAAAGATGAGCTGATTCAGATGGTAACAGAGCTTACAAAAAAGGTTGTTGACGGAAAGGCAAAAGTTTTTACCCTCCACGAAGAAAAGGAAGAAGTGAAAGAAAAGAAAAAACGTGAGCCTTCTGTAAAAAAAGAACTGCAGACATGGGAAGAAACGAAGTGTCCGAAATGTAAGCAGCATAATCTGATGAAAGGAAAAACTGCAGTAGGATGTTCATACTTTAAAAATTGCGGCTTCAAAGTTTCGTTTGATATTTTCGGTAAAAAGCTGTCGGAAAAACAGATAATGGATTTGGTTTTAAAAGGAAAAACTTCAAAATTAAAAGGATTTACCACCCATCCTGAAAGTTTAACGGAAGGAATTGTTTCGCTTTCTCCGGAATTTATGGTAACTCTAAGCTAATGACTGTTGAAACTTTTAAACCATTAAAAATGATAACTTGGTAAGGAATATTAAGAAAAATAAATAATTTTTTTTTAGCACTGTCCTTAAAGCGAAGCTAAACTTAATATCCTCAAAATCTAAAGAATCTTAATGGTTACAATTTCCATGTACCATCAATGATTATTTCACATATAATCTCATTCTCGCCTCATATTCAGGTTTTGTTTTAAGGAATTTCCAAATCTTTTTATCATCAGGATTACTGATTCTGTAAAAGATAATTTTATCCGCAGAATATTTAAAATAAGGATGATTTTTCAGCCATTCTTCAGGAGCATCAACCAAAGAATATCGTTCCACTTTCGAATTGTCGAGTGGAGCAATGCTGAGTAATTTCTGTACCAGTTCTTTATCAATATTATAGGTTTCCAGAATCTGTTCTTTTGTCATAAAACCACCCAGTTTCTTTCGGAACCCAATCATTGAGCCTGCACTTTTTTCGTCTAAACCAAATTCTAAAAGCTGTTTAAACGTAACTGAATTCATATCGGTTTTTGAGAAATCGGTTTTTTCCTGCTGTTTGAATTCTGTTTTTTTTATTTCAGAACTCTTTGCCATTGTTGCAGAATTGAGTTGGATATAAGGTTTCAGTTCTGCGAATTTTTCCGGTGAAATCACAAAACAGCTTTGAATATCTTCTAATGTTTTGAAGCTTCCTTTTAAATTTCTGTCGCGGTAGTTAACAATTACAGTGGCCTGTTTTTCGGTAAATCCCAAAGCCATCCATCCTGCTGCATCAAGCGTGTTCGGATCGAAAGGTGTTATCTGAATTTTTGTTTTCTGAGTATTAAGTTTTCTTTCATAAGGATTGAAATTTGCAGGAGTTTTTGCGGGTAGAATTAAATATGGAGCAAGTTTAGCATAATTTTCATCACTGATGATAAAGCATTCCTTAAATTTTTCTTTACTCACAAAACTTCCTCCAAGAAAGCTCTTGTACTTTAAAATCGCTGCAGCCTGTTTTTCGCTGAAACCCATATGTTCCCAATCATTCTGAGAATATCGGTCCGGATTAAATTTTCCGGAAACCGTTATAGATTTCTTTTCGAAACCGAATGAGCCGGATTTTGTATTTTTATTATTTTCAGGAAGTAAAATAAAGCTTTGAAGCTGAACGAATTTTTCCTCTGAAATAGCATAGCATTTTTTTAACTGTTCTTTGGAAAGAAATTTTCCGCCTACAATTTGTTTGTACTTTAAAATGGTGGCAGTCTGTTTTTCAGAAAAGCCAAGCTTTTGCCATTGGATTTCATTAAGCTCGTTGGGGTCAAACTCTGTTAAAATATCTGTGGTTGGACTTTCTGAGATAAACTGTACGTTGGGAAAATTTTCTTTTTCCCTGTCGGTATATTTTTGAAAGCCAAAAAGAGTGAGCAGCAGCACACCAAGAACTGCCATCTTTTGGGAATAATTTTTTTTCATCATTTAGTAAAATTAAAAATAAATTTTAAATACAAAAATGATTGATAGGAAAAAAATAATATCTCCGTAATTAGTAATAGCTTAGTTTTTAATAGTCTGTTTGTTATTCGGTAGGAACCTCAACATATTGAAAAGTAAGCAGCTTAGATTCTACAGAATGACAAAATTAATGCTGATTTTATTAGTATGACCAAAAACTGATATTCATTAAAGAAATTCTTTATCATTAAAATTTTAATTAAATGACAAATTTAGAACTTTAAAAAAAATAAAGGAATCTCTCGGAGAATCAGTTATTCTGTCCTTTATTGTGAATGAAGAACTGCGCAAGACCGCTAACAAATATTCCGATCAAAGCGCTCATTATAATTGTATTGGCATTAAAAATAACCGCCGTAATTATTCCAATCAGCGAAATACCAATGATGACGGCAAGATACTTCTTTTTGATTTTTACCATTGAAATCTATTTTTACTCAGAATCTTTTTCCACCAGAGAATCTTTTAGTTTAAGCAATTCTGCTTTTACAAATTCCAATCGGTCGATGAGAGAAATGGTTTCAGAAATTTTTGAATTGGTTGTTAAAGCAATCCGCGCTCCATCCAGAGTGTACCCTTTTTCTTTCACCAGGTGATAAATGATTTTCAGGTTTTTGATGTCTTCGGGAGTGAAATAGCGGTTTCCTTTCTTGTTCTTTTTAGGCTTGATAATCGGGAATTCCTGCTCCCAATATCTAATCAATGAAGCGTTTACATCGAATGCTTTTGCAACTTCTCCTATCGAATAATACAGTTTGTCGGGTAAATTTGTCTTCATTATAGCTGATCCTGAAAATTCAAAGATAATTATTTTTTAAACTACTTCGCAAATCGTACATTGTAAGCTCTAAATAAAAAATAATGAAAAGGATAATGAATTTTGGGTTTGTTGGTTTGGTTTTGGCATTTGTCAGTTGCAAATCAATAAATTACAATGCTATGCTGGAAAACACCAATCCAAAATTAATTTCAGACCAATTTACTTTTACAGAAGGACCTGCAACCGATAAAGCAGGAAATGTTTATTTTACTGATCAACCAAACGATAAAATCTATGTCTGGGATTGGAAAACCAATAAAATAACAGAATTTCTGAACAAAACAGGAAGAGCCAACGGAACTTATTTTGATGAAGAGGATAACCTGATTACGTGTTCTGATAACGAAGGGGAAATCTGGAAAATTGGTAAAGATAAATCTGTAGAAGTTTTGTCCAAAGGTTTTGAGGGTAAAAGACTGAACGGTCCCAATGATCTCTGGCTGGACGGAAACGGCGGAATTTATTTTACAGATCCTTTATACGAAAGAGATTACTGGGAAAATTTTAAAGTTGAAATTCCTGAAAAAAATCTGTATTACAGACATAAAAACGGAAAGGTTTCAAAATTGGAAACTTTCACTCAGCCGAACGGAATCATAGGAAATACAAAGCTGAAAAAACTTTTTGTTTCGGATATTGATGCCGGAAAAACCTATGTTTACGATATTCTTGGAGATGGAAAGCTTTCTGAAAAGAAGTTATTTTGCGAAATGGGTTCAGACGGAATGACGCTTGATAAAGAAGGAAATTTATATCTTACCGGTGATGGCGTTACGGTTTTCAATTCAAAAGGTGAAAAAGTACACCATATTGAAATTCCTGAAGACTGGACGGGAAATGTGACATTCGGAGGGGAAAATAACAGTGTTCTGTTTATTACAGCTTCAAAATCTGTGTATACTTTACCAACGAAGACGTCTGCTATGAAATAGGTTAAGGTTAAGGTTGGTTAAGGTTAAGGTTAAGGTTAAGGTTAAGGTTAAGGTTAAGGTTGCGTTGCTCAGCCTTAACCTTAGTCTCAGCCTAATAAGCCACTTCCATTTTTACTTTTTTACCTTTCAATTTTTCGGTGCTTAGTTTTTTAAGCAGATCTCTTACTTTATTTCTGGAAACCGCAACATAAGAAGTGGTGTCTTTTACTTCTATAAGACCCAGATCTTCTTTCTGTAGTTCTCCTTTTTTCAATAAATATCCTACAATATCCACTTTATTCACTTTATCTTTTTTTCCGGCGCTGATATAAACCGTCTGAAAAGGTGAATTGGCGGGAACTTTTGTAAATCCTTTTACAGATTCTTCAGGGGTGTCTTTTTTAATGAAAGGGAATTTTTCGTCTTCCGTCATCACCAGATAAGCAAAACCTTTGGCATTCATTCTTGCGGTACGTCCGTTTCGGTGAATAAACGCGTCTTCAGTTGTAGGCAATTGATAATGTACAATCGATTCAACTTCCGGAACATCTAAACCTCTTGCGGCCAAATCTGTAGTGATTAAAACTCTCGCTGTATCATTTCTGAATTTCAGCAAAGCACGCTCTCTTTCGTCCTGTTCCATTCCGCCATGGAACGTTTCTCTGGCAATTCCTTTATCTAAAAGCAAATCGGCAATACGATCAACGGTTTCTCTGTGATTACAGAAAATCAGGGTTCTTTTATTTCCGATTTTACAAATTAAATTAAACAATGTATCTAGTTTTTCTTCAGGAATCGTCATTACTTTTCTCAGCTGAATATCTGGTTTGTTATCTGCAAGTTTTAAGAAATCAACAGTTTTTTCATTCTTAAGACCTGTAAACTTCGGAATTTCGTCCATAGAAGTTGCCGAAGTAAGAATTCTTTGATAAAGATTGTACATATTCTCAATAATGTATTCCATATCATCATGGAAACCAAGTTCTAAGGCTTTATCGAATTCATCCAATACAAGATTTTTAATCGTTTTTACATCAAGATTTTTATTTCTCATGTGATAGGCAATCCTTCCCGGAGTTCCGATCAACACTGCAGGTGATTCTTTAAGGTTGTTCATTTCGATCTTTTTATCGTGACCTCCATAGCAAACCGTAACTTTAAAATCTGTTCCCATCGATTTGAAAACCTGCTCAATCTGAAGAGCCAATTCTCTCGCCGGAACCAAAATTAAAGCCTGAATTCCTGTTGATTCTTTCTTCAAATTTCTCAGAACCGGAAAAAGAAAAGCCAATGTTTTTCCTGATCCCGTAGGAGAAAGTAAAACAACATCGGTATTGTTTTCCGTAGTTTTGTATGTAGATTTCTGCATTTGGTTCATATCCTGGATCTGCAGTTTTTTATAAATAGATTCTAATTCCATTTTGCAAAGGTAAGAGAAAAGAATTTTTGTAGAAATTTTAATTTAAATTAAAGAACTTTACACCAAATATTTAACGTTAAATAATTATAAAGAGCCAAGTGAAAAGTAATTTAAACTCTAAAACTCTAAAACTCTAAAACCCTAAAACCCTAAAACTCTAAAACTCTAAAACCCTAACACTCTAAAACCCTAAAACCCAAAATGACTCCCGAAAAAAGAAAACTCATGACCGACAGTTTCAACCGTTCTGAAACGTTGAAATTCTACAAAGCCGAACTTTTGGAATTAGAAACCGATTTCGTTTCTATCAAAATTCCAAAAATGGAAATGATGACCAGAACAGCCGGAATGTTCAACGGTGCGATGATTGCTTCTTTGGTAGATGTTTCTTCCGGATATGCAGCGGTGAGTCATTATGAACAGGATTGCTATGTTGTAACTGTGGAGCTGAAAGTAAATTATTTAAGACCTGCAATTGGTGATGCATTGGTTTCAAAAGCCTATGTTGTAAAAGGTGGAAGCAAAATCAGCGTAATACGTACAGAAATTTATACCGTGAATAAAGATCATACTTCTGAGAGTCATGTTGCGACTTCTTTGGTAACAATGATGAAGATAAAATAATCATACAATCTCCATTTACTTTTCCTCACAATAGAATAAGTTTTGTTAATTTAGCGTATTATAAAAAATTAAAACGATGAACTTAATTATTCGATTACTGATTACCGCTGTTGTTGCATTTTTACTCACAAAGATTTTACCGGGTGTAGAGTTTTCGGGTTTTGGGGCAGCAATTATTTTTGCAATTGTTTTAGCATTATTAAATTTATTTGTAAAACCAATTCTTAGTCTTTTCGGTTTACCACTTACTATTATCACTTTAGGCTTGTTTGCTTTGGTGATTAATGCTGCAATTATTCTCATCGCAGCTTATTTTATCGACGGAATGAAAGTTAATGGTTTTTGGTGGGCATTTATCTTCAGTATCGCACTGTCGGTAGTTACTTCTCTTGCCAACTCAATATTTTCGGATGATAAATAAAATTTGGAAATAATTTATTGATACAGATCGCCGGTTTTTTAGCTGGCGATTTTTTATTGGTGATATTTGAGGAAAGATTCGTTCAATTTTATTTTAAATATTAACTTTGACAACCTTAGATTTAACAGGAACTTTTCAAATCGTAAATAAGGTTTCTTAAGTTTGATAAAATAGAATTTATATGAAATTTAAATATAGTCTGCTCGCTTTGGCAGCTCCGTTTTTAATGAATGCACAACAATTAATGACTCCCGAAATTCTCTGGACTCTTAAAAAAGTCGGAGTACAGGCAGTTTCTCCCGATCAGTCATCACTTATTTATAAAGTAGGACAGGTTGATTTGAAAACTGAAAAAACAAAAAATGAAAACTATTTTCTGAATGTTGTTAATAATCAGTCTTCCAAAATAGATTTAGGAAAAAAAGCATTAATTCAATGGGATAAAAACGGAATTTATGCACAGGAAGGTGACGTTGTTTTTCTTTCAAAAGACAACGGTAAAACATGGGCAGAATTTTATACGATTGGTGAAGCCGATAACATCGTAATTTCTCCGGATGGTAAAAAAATTGCTTTCAGTAAGCAGGTTTTGGTTGAAAAATTAATGGGGAAAGATAAATATTCTGACACCCCAAAAACAACTGCACAGGTTTATACAGATTTGAATCACAGACATTGGGATTACTTCAATGAAGGGAAATACAATCATGTTTTTGTAGTTAATATTTCAGATAAAGCAGATGCAGCAAAAGATTTACTGGAAGGAAAAACCTGGGATTCACCTCAGCGACCTTTCGGTGGGGCAGAAGATTTTATCTGGAGTCCGGATTCTGCACAGCTTCTGTATGTTACAAAACCAAAAAGCGGTAAAGAATATGCAACAAGCACCAATACAGACATTTTTGCTTACGATTTAGCTTCAGGAACAACAAAAAATTTAACGGAAACCAATAAAGGTTATGATGTAAACCCGAAATTCAGTCCGGACGGAAAGTCTCTGGCTTGGCAAAGCATGGAAAGAGACGGATATGAAGCCGATAAAAATGACATCAAAATGATGGATTGGAAGTCAGGAAAAATATCAAATCTTACAAAAGCTTGGGATGAGAGTGTTTCCGGTGATGTATTCTGGAGTGGAGATTCTAAATCGATTTATTTTACAGCAGCTTTCAGAGGAACAAAGCAATTGTTTTCTTTAGATACGAAATCTTCAAAAGTACAGCAGATTACAAAAGGTGATTTTGATATTAACGAAATTTTTGCAGATCAGAAAAGTTCGCTTTTGGTTTCCAAAACAGATATCAATCATACTTCGGAAATCTATTCTGTAAATCTTAAAAACGGGGAATTAAAACCTGTTACGGAAGCTAATAAAGATATGTATTCTCAGTTAGCTCAAGGAAAATCTGAACTGAAAATGGTGAAAACTTCAGACGGAAAAGAGATGGGAGTCTGGTTTCATTACCCTCCGAATTTTGATCCCAACAAAAAATATCCAACTTTAGTGTATTGTCAGGGCGGACCTCAATCTGCTTTAACGCAGTTTTTCAGCACAAGATGGAATTTTGCATTAATGGCAGCAAACGGTTACATCATCGTTGCACCAAACCGTCGAGGAATGCCGGGTTGGGGAACAAAATGGAATGAAGAAATCTCCAAAGATTGGGGAGGACAGCCAATAAGAGATTATTTGGCAGCTACAGATTTTGCTAAAACTTTACCGTATGTTGATGACGAAAGAGTAGCGGCAGTTGGAGCAAGTTATGGTGGTTACAGTGTATTTATGTTAGCGGGAGTTCATAACAACAGATTCAAAACTTTTATTGCTCACGACGGATTGTTTGATATGAAATCATGGTACTTGACAACAGAAGAACTTTGGTTTGCCAATTGGGATCTTGGTTCACCGTGGGAAAAGCCTTTACCGAAAGCATATACAGACTTTAATCCGAGTAACTTTGTAGATCAATGGAATAAACCTATTATGATTGTTCAGGGTGGAATTGATTTCCGTGTTCCTTACGAACAAGGTCAGGAAGCTTTTCAGGCTGCAAAATTAAGAGGCTTGAAATCTAAATTAGTTTATTTCCCGAACGAAAATCACTGGGTTCTTCATCCACAAAACGGATTGGTTTGGCAGAGAGAATTCTTTGATTGGTTAAAGGAAACACTTTAAAAATTTCCCTTCTTTGGAGAGGTGGCAAAAATTTAGATAATTTTTGGCGGGTGGTTTAATAAATCTAAACTTAAAATATGGATACGAGCGGGCTTTAGCCCGCTTTTTGTTTTCAGAATCTCAGGCTTTAGCCAAAATTCATATATTTGAATTATGCAAAACCGAATCTCATCATTTCCGCCAATTATCGATAAAGATTCTGAAATTCTGATTTTAGGATCAATTCCTGGAGTAAAATCTTTGGAAAAACAACAGTATTACGGTCATCCTCAAAATAAATTCTGGAAAATTATTTTTGAATTGTTCAATGAAAAGTTTACGGAAGATTATGATCAAAGAATTCATCTTCTGAAAAAACACCATATTGCACTTTGGGATGTCATTGATTCCTGTGAGAGAAAGGGAAGCTTAGATTCTGAGATTAAAAATGAAGAAGCAAACCAAATTCCGGAACTCTTAGAAGAATATCAGAATATTAAAGCTGTTTTTTCGAACGGCGGAAAGTCTTATAAAAACCTGCAGAAAATTTTAGGAAAAGAGTTTAGGTTACCCATTTATCAATTACCATCTACAAGTCCGCTTCACACGATTTCCTTTGAAAAGAAATTTGAAGATTGGAAAAAGATTTTGGAATATTTATGAATTGAATATTCATCAGAAAAAGATATATTAGCAGACTAAAACTTTCAAATGAAGAAAAATTACTTGCTGCTTTTCTGGTTTATTTCCATGATTACTTTTTCACAGGAATATCATTTTGACTATTTTATCACCGAACATTCTTCACGTTTTAAACCAGATAACCAACAATGGGTTACGGAGTGTTTCTATGATTCTGTCCATAAGAAAAAGTTATTTATTATAGGGCAAAATAATAAAATGATAGCATCGATTTATGAAAAAGAAAATAACAGGAGACATGTTTTTACGGTAAAGAAATCGAAAGATAAAACCACTTTTGTTTACAAACATTCTAATCAATATCCTCAACAGCAGAGCAGGAAGGATTACAATAGCGAAAATATGATCCAGGTACAAAGATTAGATTCATTGAAATATAATGTTACCGTTTTTAAAAATTCAAAATTCAAAAAGAAGAAGATATCAGCAATCGTAACGTTAGAAAAATCTGAATTTGATTATATAAACTTTACTGCAGATTACAACCGGACTGATGAAATTAATGAGAAAATAAAATCACTTCTAAATCCTAAGTTCAATTACATCATAAGTAATCAGCAGAAAAAATATAACTCTTCCGATTACATTTTTGAAGAATCAATTCAAAAAATTCAAAAAACGGATTTAACGATCGTAGTACCAAAAAATCTTGTGATGACAGAATACAGTTATTGGTCGGATTTTGAAGATTAAATAAAAGCAAGAAACATTTTCCTGCTTTTATTCGTAGTAAATTACAGCATATCTATTTCTCAACTCTGTAAACTTCTTCAAACGGTTGTATCAAAACCCAGCCATTCCCTGAAAACTTCATCTGAAATTCTTCGCCGCTTCCTCTTCCGATCAGGCTTTTGAAAGAGACATTCGTTTTCAGTTCCGGACTTAGATTTCCAGACCACGCCACTGTAGCGTTAGGATCTGTGAAGACCGGAGCATCCGACGTAACCATGAGTGTTAAAGGTTCGCCATGAGTAGTGATTGCAATATGTCCTGTTCCCGAAAGTTTCACCTGAAACAATCCTCCGGACATCATTCCCGCAATACTTTTCAGCATTGTAATATCACTTTTTATGCTTTGTTCGTGTGCCAAAACATCATTTCCGTTCACAAACAGGGTTTCATTATTTAAATAAAGAATTCTTACTTTTTTACCGGAATCTGCAACATACAGTTTTCCTGTTCCTTCAGCTTTCATCAGTTTTGCGCCTTCTCCGCTGATGGCTTTTTTCAAGAGATTTCCCAGTCCGCCGGAAAGCATTCCCTGTCTTTCAAAATTGATGTTGCCTACATAGCCTACCATACTTCCGATTTTCGTCCAGACCGCCTGACTGTTGAGGTTGATTTCTAAAAGTGCGGGCTTTTCCAATTCAAAATAATCTCTTTCAAGAGGATTTTCCTGCGTTTCTTTTACGAATTCTTCTAAAGAATATTTACTCATAAGGATACATTTTTTTTACTAAAATACTCATTTTTTATAAGCAAAATGACTCAGATAAAAAAAATGTACAGCCTTAAAGTCTTTGCCAGAGCCGAATGCAAAATAAAGACTTGACAAAGGGGTGTGGAATGTCGTATATTTGCAGTCCGAAAAATTACATCCGTAATTTTTACATAATTTTTAAACCGTAATTTAAAAAATGAAGACATCCGATTTTAATTTTGATCTCCCTGAAGAATTATTGGCAGAACACCCATCAGAACATAGAGACGAAGCAAGATTAATGGTTCTTGACAGAAAAACTCAGACCATTGAGCATAAACTATTTAAAGACGTTGTAGATTATTTTGATGAAAAAGATCTTTTCATTTTCAATAATACAAAAGTTTTTCCGGCGCGTCTTTACGGAAATAAAGAAAAAACAGGAGCTAAAATTGAAGTTTTCTTGTTAAGAGAGCTTGATAAAGAAACCCGCGTTTGGGATGTTTTGGTAGATCCTGCAAGAAAAATAAGAATCGGTAATAAATTATTCTTTACAGAAGACGAATCTTTGGTTGCTGAGGTTATTGATAATACCACTTCCAGAGGGAGAACTTTAAGATTCTTGTTCGATGGTTCTTACGAAGAATTCAGAACGAAATTAAAAGAATTGGGAGAAACTCCGCTTCCTAAATATATCAAAAGAGACGTAGAACCGGAAGATGCTGAAAGATATCAGACAATTTATGCAAAAATAGAGGGAGCTGTAGCTGCACCTACTGCAGGTCTGCATTTCTCAAGACATTTGATGAAGAGACTCGAGATTAAAGGAATCGATTTTGCTGAGGTTACCCTTCACGTTGGTTTGGGAACATTCAACCCGATTGAAGTAGAAGATCTTTCCAAGCACAAAATGGAGTCTGAAGAAATCATCATCGACGAAAAAAATGCTGAGATTATCAACAGAGCCGTTCAGGAAAACAGAAGAGTTTGCGCGGTGGGAACTACCACAATGAGAGCTATTGAAACTTCAGTTTCATCAAACAAAAAGATTTCCGCATTTCAGGGATGGACGAATAAATTCATTTATCCACCACACGATTTTGGAGTGGCCAATACAATGATTACCAATTTCCATACACCAAAATCTACATTACTAATGATGATTGCTGCATTTGCAGGAAAAGATTTTATTATGCAGGCATACGAAGAAGCTGTAAAAGAAAAATACAAATTTTACTCTTACGGAGACGCAATGCTTATTTTATAAGAACAGAAGCTGGAAGTTGGGTGCCGGAAGTTTGCATTTCGGTACCCAATTTTTCTTCCATCTTCTGACATCCAACATCCAGCAACATCATGAAAGACATCCGTACATTATCACTCGATCAGCTTAAAGATTATTTTGGTTCTTTAGGCGAAAAACCGTTTCGTGCAAAGCAGGTTTACGATTGGCTGTGGAGTAAAAATCTGCACTCGATTGAGGAAATGACGAATCTTTCAAAACAGCTTCGTGATAAAATAGCTGAAGAATACACCATCAATCCTGTTTCTGTAGATCAGCTTCAGAAAAGCTCAGACGGAACCATTAAAAACGGTGTAAAACTTCATGACGGTTTATTGGTAGAATCTGTTTTGATTCCTACAGAAACCAGAACCACGGCTTGCGTTTCGTCACAGGTAGGCTGTTCTCTCAACTGCGAATTTTGTGCTACAGCGAGACTCAAGAGAATGAGAAACCTTGAAGTTGCAGAGATTGTAGATCAGGTTGCTTTAATTGACAGTCAGAGTAAAATGTACTTCAACAGACCATTGACCAATATCGTTTTTATGGGAATGGGTGAGCCGATGATGAATTACAAAAATGTAGTTGAAGCAATAAAAAAAATTACCCAGCCGGAAGGTTTGGGAATGTCACCAAGAAGAATTACCGTCTCTACATCTGGAATTCCGAAGATGATAAAAATGCTTGCAGATGACGAATTGCGGGTAAAACTAGCATTATCACTGCATTCGGCAATTGAATCTAAGCGTAACGAAATAATGCCGTTCTCGGATAAATTTCCCTTAACCGATATTATGGAATCTCTTCAGTATTGGTACAAAAAAACAGGTTCGGTAGTCACTTTTGAATATTGTGTTTGGAAAGGAATTAATGATGGAGATGAGGATATTAAAGCTTTAATTAAATATTGCAAACAGATTCCTTCTAAAGTCAATTTGATTCAATACAACCCAATAGGAGACGGAAAGTACGATCAGTGCAACAAAAAAGCGGAAGAGAATTATGTCCGTCAATTAGAAAATGCAGGGATTACCGTAATGATCAGAAAAAGCCGCGGCGGAGATATTGATGCAGCTTGCGGACAGCTAGCCAATAAAAATGCTGAATAATTCTTGATATTAAATCTTAATTTTTTTCGCACCTTACATAACAATTTTAATTTCTATCAGAACCACGAAGTGGTTCAATATTAATAGCCGTGGGTGAAACCCATGGAAATAAAAACGCAACAGCAGTTCAATATCGTAGTCTCAGCATTAATCTATAACCTATTTCAATTCGCATTTCATACCAAAATTCGTAATTTTACTTTATGAAAAAGGTTTTTATCTTAGCATTAATTTTTATTTTCCAAACTGCTTTTTCTCAAGCTACAGAAATTTTTAAGCTTAAAAAGTTCAGAGTTTCAGTTTTAAATGATTCTATTCAGGAAACATCAGGATTAAATTTCTTTAACGGAAAACTGTATACCTTCAACGATAGCGGAAATCTTCCAGAATTGTATGAGATCGACAGCAATTCCGGAAAAATTCTGAAAGTTTTGAAAACAACGGCTGAAAATAAAGATTGGGAAGCTTTAACCAATGATGGTGAAAATTTCTACATCGGAGATTTTGGTAATAATTCCGGAACACGAAAAGATTTAAAAATTTATAAAATTCCTTTTCAGAATGATCAGTTGCAGAACGATTTAATGAAAACGATTTCATTTTATTATCCCGGACAAAATGATTTTACTCCAAAAAACATTTCCACAGATTACGATTTGGAATCGATGATTTATTTAAACGGAAAGATTCATATTTTTACAAAAGAATGGGCTTCAAAATCAACTACACATTATATTCTTGATCCGGAAAATGATGAAAGTCAGGCTGCACAGAAAGCAGAATCTTATCCAACGGGTTTTGTGGTGACTGATGCTGCTTATTTTGATAAGAAACTTTATACCGTCGGTTATACCAAAAAAACTGAAGTGTTTCTGGATGTTTTTAATGAATCTGAACCCGGAATTTTCTTCAGAGAAAAACCAAGACATCTATATTTGGGAAGCGCTTTGTCAATAGGGCAGATTGAAGGAATTGCAGTTGATGAAAAAGGAGTTTACATTTCTGGAGAAAAATTCTATTCGCCCATTAAAAAAACAAAGCCGTTTTTTTATTTTATACCTAAAGATAAGCTTAAATTTTAAACCATTGAGACCAATAAATTTTAAGGACATAAAAAATCTGAATACATTAAAATTCAACAAGGTGAACCATATAGCATTACGCTTAAATCAATTTAATGATCCTCAAAATTCTTATTCTTTTCATTTTCATAATGGTTGAATTTTACATAATAACTTTAAAGACTTGGAATTTTTATTAAAATTGGTTTAAAAAAAATTATCTTTGTGAGAATTATTAAATACTCACCCAGCATTCTCAGATAGTGGCCAATATTGTAGAAGAAATCAAGCAACCGATCAACGAGGAAATGAAACTTTTCGAACAGAAGTTTTATGAATCTATGCAGAGCAAAGTCGCTTTACTCGATAAAGTTACGCGCTTTATTGTTACTACAAAAGGAAAGCAGATGCGCCCGATGTTTGTGTTTCTTTGTGCAAAACTCATTGGTAATGTCAACGAAAAAACGTATCGAGGAGCTTCAATGATCGAGCTGATCCATACCGCAACTTTGGTGCATGATGATGTTGTGGATGAGAGTTTCAAAAGGCGTAATTTCTTTTCTATTAATGCTTTGTGGAAAAATAAAATTGCCGTTTTGGTAGGAGATTTTCTTCTTTCTAAGGCTGTTTTGCTTTCTACAGATCATAAAGATTACGATTTACTTTCCGTGATTTCCAGAACCATAAGAGAAATGTCTGAAGGTGAGCTTCTTCAGTTGGAAAAAGCCCGAAAATTGGATATTACCGAAGAGGTGTATTACGAAATCATTCGTCAGAAAACAGCAACGTTAATTGCCGCCTGTTGCGAAATCGGAGCTTTATCAAACGGAGCTGATGAAAATTTAGCTAAAAAGATGATGGAGTTCGGAACCTACACCGGAATGGCTTTTCAGATTAAAGATGATTTGTTCGATTATCTAAGCTCAAATGTGATCGGAAAACCTGTAGGAATTGATATTAAAGAGCAGAAAATGACGCTGCCTTTAATTCATACTTTAAAAATTGCCGGCGAATCTGAGAGAAAATACTTTTTCAATACCATAAAACGATACAACAACGATCAGAAAAGAGTAAAAGAGCTGATTGCTTTTGTGAAAAGTTCCGGTGGTTTAGATTACGCGATTAAAGTCATGAAAGATTTTCAGCAAAAGGCAAAAAATATTCTTGATGAATTTCCTGATTCTGAAGTGAGAAAATCTTTGCACATGATGCTGGATTATGTAATTGAAAGAAAATTCTAATCTATTATCGTGGTTGTTATAATAATCACAGACAAAACAATACAAAATAAAGCGATTAAAAATAAATAATCCGCAATACTCTCATATCTGTTTCCCAGATTTATATTCTTCGATCGTATCGCCATAAACGAAAAGAAACTGCTGCACGCAAAAAATACGCATGCGACACCTGCAAACTCGTCTAAAAATGTATGATGACTCGCTTTAGTGATTTTCAGTGAAGTGATTATAATCATAGAAAATCCCAATAAATTTGTCGATGCGTTGAGGATATGCGTAGACTTTTTTTCCATATTAAAGACTTTTACTCAAAGTAAATACAATTTTTTTCATTATCAAATTTTTAAAAAACATTATTGAAAATTAAAATTAATATAAAAAGTGTATATTAGCAAAATACTTCATTAATAAAAATATTTAATATTTGGCTATGCAGACAACCTATATTGAAACTCAGCAGATTTCTTTTCAAGATTTTAAAAATCAGATACTTGAAGATTATAAATTAGGAAGAATCTCGCGGGAAATGTCTTATCTGGGAAGAAGAGAAGTGCTTACCGGAAAAGCGAAGTTCGGAATTTTTGGAGACGGAAAAGAGCTTCCGCAGCTGGCAATGGCGAAGGTGTTCAGGAATGGCGATTTCCGTTCGGGTTACTATAGAGATCAGACTTTTGCATTAGCTGTTGATGCATTGACGGTTGAAAGTTTCTTTGCGCAGTTATACGCAGATACCAACGTAGAAAGAGAGCCTGCTTCTGCCGGAAGACAGATGAACGGCCACTTTGCAACGAGAAGTTTAAACGAAGATGGAAGCTGGAAAGATTTAACAGCTCAGAAAAATATATCTTCTGATATTTCTCCTACTGCAGGACAGATGCCAAGATTATTAGGTTTAGCACAGGCTTCAAAAATATACAAATCTGTAAAATTCGAAGGTTCTGAAAAGTTTTCCAAAGAAGGAAACGAGATTGCTTTCGGTACAATAGGTGATGCTTCTACTGCAGAAGGTCATTTCTGGGAAACACTGAACGCGGCCTGTGCATTGCAGGTTCCGATGATTGTTTCAATCTGGGATGACGGTTACGGAATTTCGGTTCCTACCATGAAGCAGAGAGCGAAAGCGGATATTGCTGAAATGCTGAGCGGTTTCCAAAGAAAAGAAGGTGAAAACCAGGGTTGTGAAATCATTCAGGTGAAAGCCTGGGATTATCCGGCATTATTGGATGCTTATGCAAGAGCAGAGCATTTTGCAAGAACAGAATCTGTTCCAGTAGTGGTTCATGTGATTGAAGTAACTCAACCTCAAGGACATTCTACTTCTGGTTCTCATGAAAGATATAAAAACGAAGAGCGTTTGTCTTGGGAAGCTGATTTTGACGGATTGCTAAAATTCAGAGAATGGATTTTAAACTATTCAATCGAAATTGAAGGAAAAGAGGAAATTATTGCAACAGTTGAAGAACTGGATGCCATTGATGAAGAAGCGAAGAAGAAAGTGAAGAACGGACAGAAATCGGCTTGGGAAAACTATCAGAAAACCCTTACAGAACTGGCTTTTTCAGTTTTACCTTTAGTTGAAAATTTGAAAGGAAAACATTCTGAAATTGAAACCTATATCAATCAATACAATAAATTGGTTTCTAAAGCTAAAAAAGACGTTTTCCATTTGATAAGAAAATCTTTGTTGGCAACAAGAGGTAACAACTCTGCGGAAAGAACCCAATTGATGCAGAAATACAATGAGGTTTTTGAAATTGAGAAAGACAATTATTCTTCTCACCTGTATTCTCAGTCTCAGTGGAAAGCTGAAAATGTAAAAGAAGTACAACCCATCTATTCTGAAACGTCTGAAGATGTTGACGGAAGAGTAGTGGTAAGAAATAATTTTGATAAAATATTCGAAAAATATCCTCAGACTTTAGTCTTTGGTGAAGATGCCGGAAATATTGGTGATGTGAACCAGGGTCTTGAAGGAATGCAGGAAAAATACGGTGAACTTCGTGTTGCCGATACGGGAATTCGTGAAGCGACGATTCTTGGTCAGGGAATCGGTATGGCAATGAGAGGTTTACGCCCCATCGCTGAAATTCAATATTTGGATTATATTTTATACTGTTTGCAAGGAATGAGCGACGACTTGGCGACCGTTCAGTACAGAACAAAAGGCGGACAAAAAGCTCCTGTAATCATCAGAACAAGAGGTCACAGACTGGAAGGAGTTTGGCATTCGGGTTCACCAATGGCAGGAATTTTAAATCTTTCTAAAGGTATTTTGGTTTTAGTCCCAAGAAACTTGACCAAAGCTGCAGGATTCTACAACACGATGCTTCAAAGCGACGATCCGGCTGTAATTGTGGAATGTCTTAATGGTTACAGATTAAAAGAAAAACAACCTGACAATATCGGTGAATTCACTGTTCCTGTCGGAAAAATTGAAGTGACGAAAGAAGGGAAAGATGTTACTTTGGTAACGTACGGATCAACCTGGAGAATTGTAATGGAAGCTGCGGAAGAACTTGAAAAATTAGGAATTTCTGCGGAAGTTATAGATGTCCAGTCATTAATTCCTTTTGATTTATCACACGAAATTTCGGAAAGTGTAAAGAAAACCAACAGATTGGTTGTAATTGACGAAGATGTGGAAGGCGGAACTTCAGCGTTTATTCTTCAACAGATCTTAGAAAAGCAAAAAGCGTTCAGATATTTAGATTCTGATCCTTTGACGATTGCTGCAAACGATCATAGACCTGCGTACGCAAGTGACGGAGATTATTTCTCTAAGCCATCTTCAGATGATATGGTAGAAAGAATTTATGCCTTATTTAATGAAACAAATCCTCAGAAATATCCTGCAATATTTTAATTGGGATTTTTATATACATTGAAACCGCTTTCTTTTGGAAGCGGTTTTTTTATTTTGATCGGACAGAATTTGTAAATTGGTATTCGAATATGAAAGAAATAAAATCAATTTTAAAAACTAGAAAAGTTGCTTTAATAATTTCTGCACTATATGTGGGATTAGGAACTTTAGCGGTCTGTTCTATCTATGGAGGTGATCCTTTATATGGAGAGTGGTCTTTTAGCACATTAGTATTGACATTTCCAGTTACTTTTTTGAGTTTTATTTATAAATATGCCGAAGCTGATTATTTATTGCCTGTTTTCGTAATTCAGTTTATTATGTTTTTGTTTACATTTTTTATTCTTTCAGTATTTATAAAAAAGAAAAAATCATGAAAATTAGATTTATTTGTTTGATACTTTTACTAATTATAAGTTGCAACGAAGAAAAAAAAGCAGTTTTGTTAGCTGACCGTGAAGCTCCTTTAGGTTGGATATTAGATTCCTCCGGAATGACAAAAATGACTGATTATTTCAGCATTATGACTAAAAACGGACATTCATAAAAAGTAAATATCATATGCAGATCATTACAATGTAAAAACCGCCTCAAGAAAATCTCAAAGCGGTCTGTTACCAAGTTAATAGTATCTAAAATCGTTTCTTAATTAACGATAATGATTTCTACAAGCCAATATTTTTATTAGGTTTCAGTTGTTTTCTGATGCTTTTTGGAATTGCATTTTTATGAACCAAAATCGCTGTCGATTTGTATTCTACATACGGTTTCGTCACATAAAGATAACCATCAAAATCATTCGTTACACCCCAGGAATTTTTCACCATATAATATTCTTTTCCTGTCTGATCTTTTGCAAAACCTACAATATGCATTCCGTGGTCATCGGTTGTAGTAAGATTGTTTAGCGCTTTCTGACGCATATCTTCAGTGATGGTTTTGTCTTTTTTCGGATGTGAAAACAATTCTTTTTTTACTTCCGGAGTTATTTGATCTAAATCTACATCAGGAACATACGCAACTCCGTTTTTGTAAGAAAAATAAGGTTCAGAAACATCGGTTGCCCAACCTACAGAATACCCTTTGTTTACAGCATTGTCGATAATGGCGGTCATTTCATTCATTGGAATATTCCAGTCAGAATCGTGGCTCCAGTTATCAGGAATAGGAACTACAAATTTTGAATAATACGGATAATCTTTGTACGAAGACAATTCTACATAATCTTCCGGATTAATACCTACAACTTCTTTGGCAAACGTTTGCGGAGTGTAATTTTTTCCTTCATACACAAAGTTGGAAGGAACTTTACCTAAATATTCATCTAAAATAGCGTCCACAGAAGACATCCAGTTATCAGACAGTTTTCCTTTGCCCGAAGCAGCAACCAGACTATCCAGAACGGGTTTCAGCTTGTCCTGCATTTCTTTAAAATTATTGAGAGTCTGCCCGGATTTTAATCCTGTATAAACTTCCTGCGGAACGGCACCATATTTTTTGTACATATTTACCACATCGTGCAATTCTCCGCCATCGCCCCAACTTATTGCGCCATTATTCAGAACATATAATTTAGCTTTATCGTGATAAGAATTTCTTGCTGTAAAAATTTCTGCCAGATCCACAGGTTTTTTACCCATTCTCTGCATTTCAGATTCAAGGAAAGAGTTTCCGGAATAACTCCAGCAAGTACCCGAAGAACCTTGGTTTTTTACCGACGTCGCGCCCACATCTTTCAGTGTGGTAAACTGAAAATTAGCATTTTGAGACTGGTTGTTTTTCAACTTGTTGATCAGGTCATCCTGAGCAAACATCAAACTTCCTGCACACAGAACAACAAGCAGTGATGCAAATCTTTTATTTTTCATAACTGTAAAATTATATCTGAATAGTCGGTTGTGTTAAGCCAATGTTACAGATTTGAATGTTAAAAACGGTTAAAGTTGCTTAGAGCTAAATAACTAAAAAAACTGTACAACTTTTGACCTTCTTTAGTTTGAGTATTTTCTTATTTTTAGAAAAAGTTTACCATGTTTCCAACCTTTCTGAAATTTCCTGCATCTATAAGAGTATAAAGCCTGACTATGGAAAGAGAATTACTGTTAGAATGCCAACGGAACGATCGCAATGCACAGCGGAAAGTTTACGAAAAAATGGCGGGCAAGCTGTATACAGTCTGCAAACGCTATCTGAAGAATGATGAAGACATAGAAGAAGTATTGGCAGATACTTTTTACAAAATTTTCACAAAGCTCAATCAGTTACAAAACCACGAAATTTTTGAAGCCTGGGCTAGAAAAATTGCCGTTAACGAATGTTTGCAGAAGCTGAGAAGTATGAAAGTACTTGATATTTCTTTAGAAGAAGAGTTGGTAGAATCGACAGGATCGCCTACAGACAGTATTTCTTTTGAAAAGGATATTCTGAAACTGCTCAATTTTCTTCCGGAAGGTTGCAGAGCGATTTTCAATCTGTTTGCTATTGAAGGCTATCCGCACAAAGAGATTGCCACAATGCTTTCTATAAGCGAAGGAACCTCAAAATCTCAGCTCAATTTTGCGCGCAAAAAACTACAGGAATTATTGGTTAATCACAACATTTAAACTTTTACAAATGGAAAATAATCACGATATAGATAAAAAATTCAATGAAGCTTCTCAATCTGTGGAAGAACCTGCTACTTTTCCGGGGTTTGATAAAGTTTGGGCAAAAGTTGAAGAGAAATTAGAAAAAAAAGAAGATAAAAAGAAGATTACTCCACTTTGGTTTCCTTACGGAATAGCGGCAAGTTTGATTATTGGTTTGGGGGCGTTTTATTTTATTAATAAAAAAGAAGTTGCAGATATTTCAAAACCTCATCTCGTACAGAATACAGTTTCACCGAAAATAAACTCAAATGTTCAGGTAATTGACAGTGTTGTGAAATCTAATATCGAGAAGGAGATTGCTGCTGTACATCCTCAAAAAGAAAATAAAATTTCAGTGTACTCTAATACAGTTCCAGAACCTGTAAAAGCTCCGGTGAAAATAGTTCAGCAACAAGGTGATTATCCAGTTGCAAATAACGCTATGGAGCCCGATTATGATGGAGTTTTAGATAAAAATGAGAAAGCTCAAAATATAGATGAAGTTGTGGTTGTAGGTTACAGAACTGTAAAAAAACAATCTTATACTACAAGTGCAACATCAATCGTATCAACAGAGACTATAAATAATAAGCGTTTAAAGAAAATAAAACAAAATATTAATTCTTCACCTATAATTGCAATGGGTAGTAGTAACATTCAATATCAAAACACTAACCCAAATCTTATTCTGAGAAATGAGTTTAAACAAAATAATAATATTTCACAAACTCTAATTGGGAAGGTTTCCGGTCTGCAAATGGTGCCGAATCCCGGAAATTCTGTTTCATCTAATCAGATTGTAGTCAGAGGAATGAGCACTGTCAACTCAGGAAACCAACCTCTCATTGTTATTGATGGCGTGGCTGCGAATCAAAATGTTTTAAAAAAGTTGAATCCTCAGCAGATAAAAAGCGTAGAAGTTTTAAAAGATGCTTCTGCAACAGCTTTATATGGAAGTCGTGCTTCAAATGGTGTTATCATTATTAAAACCAAAAAACTTTCACGAAAAGAAAGAAAAGCTCTTGAGAAAATTCAAAAAGTGCAGGACAGCATTACTCTTTCCAAGCAAATTCAGCAAAATAATTCTGAAGAATATGATGCATTTGTAGAAAATCCTTTTGAGCTGACTAAAAATCAGTCGGTTTCTACATTTTCTATAGATGTAGATAATGCAGCGTATTCCAACATACGAAGAATGATCAATAATGGTGAAAAAGTGAATAAAAACGCAGTACGAATCGAGGAAATGATCAATTATTTTAAATATAATTATGCACAGCCTCAAAACAATCAGCCGTTTTCAATAGATACAGAATACAATATGTCACCGTGGAATCCTAAACATAAACTATTGAAAATAGGACTTCAAGGGAAAAATATTCCAATGGATAAATTGCCGAGTTCAAATTTTGTTTTTTTAATTGATGTATCCGGTTCTATGAACGAACCTAATAAATTACCATTATTAAAATCCTCTTTTAAGGTTCTTTTAGATCAGTTGAGACCGCAGGATAAAGTGGGAATTGTTGTTTATGCCGGAAGTGCAGGTATGATTTTACCGCCTACATCATCGAAAGAAAAAGCTAAAATCCTGAGTGCTCTGGAAAATCTTCAGGCAGGCGGAAGTACAGCAGGTGGAGCCGGAATTGAGTTAGCATACAAATTGGCTCAGGAAAACTTCATCAAGGGTGGAAACAATCGGGTAATTATTGCAACCGACGGAGATTTTAATGTAGGAACATCTTCTACGGGAGATTTGGGAACTTTAATTGAGGAGAAAAGAAAGTCCGGTGTTTTTCTTACCTGTTTAGGTTTTGGAATGGGGAATTTTAAAGACAACCGAATGGAAACTTTAGCAGATAAGGGCAACGGAAACTACGCATACATCGATACTATGCAGGAAGCCAATAAATTCCTCGGAAAAGAATTTGCTGGAAGCATGTATGCAATTGCAAAAGATGTGAAAATTCAGGTTGAGTTTAATCCGAAATTTGTAAAATCTTACCGGTTAATAGGCTATGAAAACAGAAAATTGCGAAATGAAGATTTCACGAACGATAAAATAGATGCAGGAGAATTGGGAAGCGGTCACACTGTTACTGCTTTGTATGAAGTGATTCCCGCAAATAGTAATTCTGAATTTTTACCAAAAGACACCGATTTGAAATATACTAAAAACACAAATGATGATAATTTCGGCGATGAATTGGCGACGGTAAAATTCCGTTATAAAAAACCAGCTGGAGACACGAGTTCTGAGATTATTCAGGTCGTAAAAAACTCAAAGCAATCAATTTCTTCTGCGAGCAGCGATTTTAAATTTGCTTCTTCTGTTGCATGGTTTGGCTTGGTTTTAAGAGATTCTAAACTGATTAATCTGAAAGATTTAAGCAAAATTAAAGACTTGGCAAAACAGGGCAAAGATAAAGATGAAGAAGGATACAGATCTGAATTTATAAGACTTGTCGAAAGTTATAAGGCAGTTGAAAAGTAAATTTTAAACAGACATTCATAAAAGTGTCTGTTTTTCTACAACAAACTTTCAAATATTATTGAAAATTCAAAAACTATTATTATCTTTGTGTAAGCAATTTAGAAATCAAATACAATGAAACTCTCGGACGCTAAGGAAAAATACATTCAGACCTGGGGAACCTTTGCTACAAGTTGGGGAATCAACCGTACAATGGCGCAGGTTCATGCTTTGCTTCTGGCAAACGGGAAACCGCTTTCTACTGATGAGGTGATGGAGCTTCTCGAAATTTCACGAGGTAATGCCAACATGAATCTGCGGGCTTTGATGGACTGGGGAATCGTAAAAAAAGAATTTGTAAAAGGTGACCGGAAAGAGTATTTTACTGCGGAAAAAGATGTTTGGTTTCTGTTTAAGCAAATCACAAAAGAACGTAGAAAGAGAGAAATAGAACCGGTGGTTGCTTTTTTAGAAGAACTGAAAAATATAGAAGACAACAATTCTGACGAAGCTAAAGAATTTATTAAATTGATGGACGATTTTAGCAACGTCACCAGTAAAATCAACAATATTATGGATCTTGCGATAAAAAGCGACGATCACTGGCTGGTCGGGAAAATTACAAATCTGTTGAAGTAGTATTTTATTTAGCGAAATTTATAAAAAAAGAAATAAAGAATGAAGAAATTTCTTTTTTATTTCAAATAAACTTTCAATAATTACTGAAAATATTATAATTATGAAAAATATAATCATTCACTTAGTGCTCATTTTTTATTTCGGAGGCAAAACAAAAAGAATAACTTTTTAAAACTTAATATCATGAAAACTTTTATTATTTGGGATTATAAAATTCAAAGTTGGCTTGTTGCTTTATTTTTTATTGCTCTGCTTTTAGATTTATTGTTATTGCAAAAAGGTATTTGCATAATTTTTTACTTTTTGCTAGCTTTAAATCATTTGATCAGTTCAAATACAAAGTTCTTTTCAAAAAGCTATTCAAAAAGTGTTTTATTTAAAGTTTACTACTTCATCAGTATGACTTTCATCTTTAGCTTTGTATCACTTTTACTGACCAAAAATTCTAGATTTCCAAATGAGTTTCTTAGTGAATTTTGGTCAGTTATTTTGAGTTTTGGTTTATTAGGAACTCCTTTTCTTGCAATTATTTATTATTTAATTTGCGATAAAGATTATAGGAAATTAAAACACAATTAAAACCAATAATGATGAAAACCCTCAGAAATTACACTCTCATCTACGACGATCAATGTCCTATGTGCAACATTTACTCAAAAGGTTTTATAAAAACAGGAATGCTAGACGAAAATGGAAGGCAAGCATTTACAGATTTAAGCTGTAAAAATAGAAATCTTATTGATTTAAAACGTTCCAGAAATGAAATTGCCTTAATCAATCAAAACACAAATGAAGTTTTTTATGGTTTAGATAGTCTGCTTTTAATTATAGGAAATTCATTTCCGATTTTAGAAAAAACAGCAAGAATAAAGCCTTTACATTGGCTTTTCAAAAAATTATACTCTTTTGTTTCATACAATCGAAAACAAATTATTCCCTCGAAAAAAGACGACTTAGAACAGGCTTGTATTCCTTATTTTAAATTAAAGTATAGACTTATTTATATTGCTTTTTCAGTAATGTTTTCAGCTTATATTTTCAGCTTATTTTCAATAAAATTAAGATTGAGTTTTACCCATAATTTTTGAATAGGATTTACATTTTTTATAGGACAGATTATTTGGCAAACCTTATTCATAAAATATTTTTTAAAAGATAAAATTTGGGATTACCTGGGAAATATGATGATGGTTTCATTGGTGGAAGCTTTATTATTAATTCCTGTTCTGTTTTTTGATTTAAACTCATTTCTAACAGTTATGTATTTCGGGATCATAATTTTCATGATGCTTATGGAACATTTGAGAAGATGTAACATTCTAAAACTAAATCTTCTTCCGACAATTTCATGGATGCTTTTCAGACTGACCGTTGCAGGAATTTTAATCTGGATTAATTTTTAAAACTAAAAAATGTCAACAATTCATCTCACAACAATCATCAATGCCGATGTTCATAAAGTTTTCGACTTAGCAAGAGATATAGATTTACACCAGAAATCTACCTTTAAAACCAACGAAATAGCAATTGCAGGAAGAACTTCCGGACTTATTGAAAAAGGAGAAACCGTAACCTGGAGAGCAAAGCATTTGGGTTTTTATCAAGCGCACACTTCAAAAATCACTGAAATGCAGAAACCTCATCAATTCACAGATGTCATGTCGGAAGGAACGTTTAAATCTTTTAAGTATCAACATATTTTTAAAACGAATGCTAATAAAACAATCATGATTGATATTCTCGAATTTGAATCTCCATTCGGAATTATCGGAAAACTATTCAATAAGTTTTTTCTTAAAAATTATATGAAAAACTTTCTGTTGGAACGAAACAGATTAATAAAAATGACAGCAGAAAATAATAAAAATTAAAATAGAAACTTTTATGAAGCGAGCCTCAAAACAGTTAATATTCGCAATGTCATGCTGACCTCGTCGAAGCATTTGAACCATAAACCAACAACTGTCAACCAACAACTGTCAACCAACAACTAAAAATAAAACAATGAATTTCCTGAAAGCCGAATGGCGAAAATTAGCAATCATCAACTACGAGATCAATCCTGAAATATTAATGAAATATCTGCCAAAAGGGACAGAACTCGATTTTTATGAAGGAAAATGCTACGTAAGTGTTGTTGGTTTTATGTTTTTAAATACCAGATTATTAGGATTCCCGGTTCCTTTTCACAAAAATTTTGAAGAAGTAAACCTTAGATTTTACGTAAAGAAAAAAGAAGGTAAAGAATGGAAAAGAGGGGTGGTTTTCATTAAAGAAATTGTTCCGTTGCCAGCTTTAAGTTTTGTAGCCAACTCAGTGTACAAAGAGCATTATCAAACAATGCCGATGAAAAACAACATTCAGCAAAATCAGGATGATGTAAAGATTAAGTATTCCTGGAAAGATAAAAAATGGTATTCTATAGAAATTACTGCTGAAAACAGAGCGTTGCCAATGGAGAATAATTCTGAATTTGAGTTTATCACCGAGCATTATTTTGGCTTTACAAAAAGAGCGGATAAAACTTCAGAATATCAGGTGTGCCATCCAAAATGGAATTGGTACAGAGTAAAAGATTATCATCTGGAAATCTGTTTTAAGGAAATCTATGGAGAAGATTTTGAATCGTTGAATCAGCAGAAACCTTTATCGGTAATGCTTGCAGAAGGTTCTGAAGTTGAAGTCAAAACCAAGAAGTATGTAATTTAAAGCCGGATGTAATGAAAATCACCAGTAGAAATTTAGAATAATTAATAAAAATAATCACGTGTTCTGAAATATTTATTTAAAATTAATGCCTTTCAGAAGCGTAGTGAAAAAAGTTTTGTGCCTTTTGTGGTTAAAGTTTAAATTAGCGAAAACTAAACTTTATGTTAAGTAAAAAAACGAAAACCATATTGCTCTCATCCTTTCTTATTTCATCTACTTTTTTTTCGCAGGCTCACCAAGTTTCGAAAGGTTATCAAAAACCGACTGATCCGCTGGTTATTCAGAATCTTGAAAACTGGCAGGATCTTAAATTCGGACTTTTCATGCATTGGGGAACCTACAGCCAATGGGGAATTGTTGAAAGCTGGAGCCTTTGTCCGGAAGATGAATCCTGGACGCAGCGAAAACCGGAACATGGAAAGTCTTACAGTGACTATGTAGAAAACTACGAAAATCTTCAGACAACTTTCAATCCGACAGGCTTTAATCCTCAAAAATGGGCAGATGCGACAAAAAAAGCAGGAATGAAATATGTGGTTTTTACAACAAAGCATCACGATGGTTTCGCTATGTTTGATACACAACAGTCTGATTATAAAATCACTTCTGCAAAAACTCCTTTCTCCAAAAATCCGAAAGCGGATGTCACCAAAGAGATTTTCAATACGTTCCGGAATGAAGGCTTCAAAATCGGAGCTTATTTTTCAAAACCCGATTGGCATTCCAATGATTATTGGTGGTCCTATTTTCCGCCAAAAGACCGGAACGTCAATTATGATCCGAAAAAATATCCCGAAAGATGGGACAGTTTTAAAAAATTTACCTATAATCAGTTAAGCGAAATTACTTCCAACTACGGCAAAATCGATATTCTGTGGTTAGACGGAGGCTGGGTTCGTCCCTTTCATACGATTGACCCAAATGTTGAATGGCAGAGAATCATCAAAGTCGAGCAGGATATTGATATGGATAAAATAGGAAATATGGCCCGGAAAAACCAGCCCGGAATTATCGTGGTAGATCGTACCGTCCCTGGAAAGTGGGAAAATTATGTGACTCCCGAACAGGCGGTTCCGGAAAAACCACTTTCCATTCCCTGGGAAAGCTGTATCACGATGGGAGATTCGTTTTCTTATGTTCCGAATGATAATTACAAGTCGTCTCAGAAAATAATTGAAACATTAATTAAAATCATTTCAAGAGGAGGAAATTATCTGATGAATATTGCTCCCGGACCCAACGGAGATTACGATGCCATTGTTTATGAAAGATTAAAAGAAATCTCAGCTTGGATGGATAAAAACCAATCTGCAGTTTTTGCAACGAGAACGGTTGCACCGTACCATGACGGTAATTTTTATTATACTCAAAGCAAGGATGGAAAAACAGTGAATGTTTTTCATCTGGATGAGAAAATAAATTATGACTCCCCATCTGAATTAAGTTTTAAGCTTCCTGAAAATTTTAAACCAAGATCATTAAAAGTTTTAGGATTAAATAATAAAATTCAGTGGAAACAGTCGGGAAATTCAATTGATGTTACTTTGCCCAAAGAAAGAACTCAGCTAAAATATTCAACCGTAATCCAGATTACACAGTAGTTAAAATTGTAGATTGTTTTTATATTAAATGACATAGGAAATCGGAGCGTTAAGAAAATAAAATCTGTGAACGTTAAGAAAATTCTACTGTTTGAGCGCGACACAAATTTAAAATTGAAAAACAAATCTTAAAATCGCGCGAGTTTTAGAATTTTTAGAGAGCAGATTTTATTTTTAGCGGAGAGTTCCAAGTCTTGAACTTTTGGTTCTTTGTTTCAAGACAAAAGAACATATTAAAATTAAATTATTTTGCAATGCATTTTAAATTCAGATTTAAAATTATAATAATTTCGTTATTGAGCACAACATTTATTTCAGCTCAAAAACCATTATACAAAGACCCGAAACAACCTGTAGAAGCCAGAGTTCAGGATTTACTCAAACGGATGACTCCTGAAGAAAAATTCTGGCAGTGTTTCATGATTCCCGGAGATTTGGATCATGTTCCGAAAGGTCAGTATGTTCACGGAATTTTCGGTTTACAGGTAAGCGCAGGAAATCAGGGTGACGGAGCAGCCGGGCAAATTTTAAAATATAATGCCCATGAAAATGCGGAAAATTTAGCCAAGAAAATCAATGCAATTCAAAAATATTTTGTGGAAGAATCCCGATTGGGAATCCCGATTATTCCTTTTGATGAAGCATTGCATGGCTTGATGCGGGAAGGAGCAACAGCCTTTCCACAGGCGATTGGTTTGTCGGCAACCTTCAATCCGGAGTTGATGCGGGAAATTTCCGCAGCCATTGCAAAGGAAACCAAATTGAGAGGAATCCGTCAGATTCTGACACCGGTTGTGAATTTGGCGAGTGATGTTCGATGGGGAAGAACGGAAGAGACGTATGGTGAAGATCCTTTTCTGACTTCCGTGATGGGGGTCAATTTCGTAAGTTCTTTTGAAAATCAGGGCATTATAACCACTCCGAAACATTTTTTAGCCAATGTAGGTGAAGGAGGTCGGGATTCATATCCCATTCATTGGAGCAGAAGATATTTGGAAGAAACGCATTTAATTCCTTTTCATAAAGCCTTTCAACAGGGAAAAAGCCGTTCGGTAATGACTTCCTACAATATATTGGATGGAAGACCTTCCACAGCAAATTATTGGCTGCTCACAGAAAAATTAAAAAAAGACTGGAATTTTAAAGGATTTATCATCAGTGATGCAAGTGCAGTTGGCGGAGCAAATGTCCTGCATTTTACAGCGAAAGATTATGAAGACGCTTCAGCACAGGCAATCAATGCAGGTCTTGATGTTATTTTCCAGACAGAGTATCAACATTATAAACTATTTATTCCACCTTTTTTGGATGGCAGAATTTCCAAAGGAAGAATAGATGATGCTGTTTCGAGGGTTTTACGGGCAAAATTTGAACTCGGTTTGTTTGAAAATCCTTACGTTTCAAATAAAAATATTGATGAACTAAAGAAAATTAATCATAAACCATTAGCAGAAAAAGCAGCCTTGGAGTCTTTTGTTTTGCTCCAGAACAATCATCAGACACTTCCGATTTCGGAAAAATATAAAAAGATTTTAGTTGTAGGAACAGATGCTGTTGATGCTAGATTAGGCGGTTATTCAGGACCGGGAAATAAAAAAGTCAGTATTTTGGACGGCATTAAAAATTTTGTTAAAAATAAGAATGTTGAAATTACTTATTCCAAAGGGATTGACTGGAACTTAAAGGACTTCGTAACCGTTCCTGCTAAGTTTTTATCGTCTGAAAACAAAAAAGGGTTAAAAGGTGATTACTTTTCCAATTCTGATCTAAAAGAAAATCCTGCGTTTGAAAAACAGGATGAACAGCTCAATTTCAAATGGACTTTATATTCTCCCAATCCTGAAAAATTGCAGCCGGATAATTACAGCGTTCGGTGGACAGGAAAACTGGAAGCCCCAAAATCGGGAAAATATCACTTAGGTTTAAGAGGAAATGATGGTTTCAGATTATATTTAAACGGTAAATTATTAATTAGCAATTGGGAAAAGCTGAGTTATTCAACTAAAACCGTTGAACTGGATTTTAATAAAGGTCAGAAATATGATATTGTTGTTGAATTCCATGAAAACAGGGGCGAAGCAAACATTGAACTGATCTGGAATTATGGATTGAACGATTATCAGAAAGATTTTGATGAGGCCTTAAAAGCAGCTCAGAATGCAGATTATATTATTGTAACTGCCGGAATTCATGAAGGTGAATTTCAGGATCGTTCTTCCTTACGTTTACCCGGAAATCAGGAGAAATTCATCCATGAAGTTTCAAAATTAAATAAACCTACAGCAGTTGTTTTAGTTGGTGGATCCGCCATAAAAACGACGTCTTGGAAGGATAAAGTCGGAGCGATTCTAGATATTTGTTATCCCGGAGAAGAAGGAGGGAATGCCGTTGCGAAAGTCCTTTTCGGAGCAGAAAATCCATCGGGTAAACTGCCGATTACTTTCCCGGTTGAAGAAGGACAACTGCCTTTAATTTACAATCATCATCCTACAGGACGCGGAAATGATTATTATGATCTGAGTGGTGAGCCGTTGTACCCATTCGGTTTTGGATTGAGTTATACAACGTTCGATATTTCTGATTTGCAGCTGGATAAAACAAAATATTCTAAAACGGATACCATTATTGCAGAAGTCAATGTAAAAAACACAGGATCCCAAGCTGGGAGCGAAGTAGTTCAGCTGTATGTAAAAGATGTGCTGGCTTCGGTTTCCAGACCGGTTATAGAGCTGAAAGGCTTTCAGAAGGTATATCTAAAACCGGGAGAATCAAAACAGATTTCTATTGAAGTTCCGGTGCAGGAACTGAAATTTTTAGATGAGAAAATGAACTGGATGGTGGAAAAGGGAACCCTGAGAATAATGGTCGGAAATTCCTCTAAAAATCTTCCCTTGAAACAGAATGTTGATATTGAATGAGATATGGTACGAAATATGTAATGTATAGACCGAATCAGAATGAATATGATCATTCAATAAAATAAATGTTATGAAAAAAGTATTAATATCAACTGTATTGTTATTTGGATTATCATTTACTGCTTATGGACAAAAACGTCCGCCAGCACCACCTCATCCATCGAAGACAGAACTTGCAAATAGCAAATCCCGTGAACTGCAAAAAAGATACAACGCTGAAAAAAGACTGATTATGAATCATCCTGTAGCTACCAAAAAAATGAAACAGGAGCAGTTGAAAGCTTTAAATATGCGTTATCAGAACGAAAGGAAACTGCTGAGAAGTGCAAGATAATTAATCATTAGAAGTAATAATAAGAGAATGTTTTGAGCATTCTCTTTTTTTTTGCTGATTCTGAGTGTCAGTATGCCTTGAGTAAACTTTAGTTCAGAACTGATATAGCGGTACCCTCGCAAGGGAATAGTTTTTGTAACTGAAATGAGTGTTCTTATTCATCAATTTTCATCAAATCATTTAAAAGAAATATATGAAAAAATTTATTCTACCATCTTTGATGGCACTTGTTGTAAGCTGCAAAGAAAAGAAAACTCAGGATACTGGGCAGGATGCAGAAGTAAAAACGAAAACCGATACGTTGAAATTACCGGCTCCGGATGAGAAAAATTCTAACAAAAAATTCAGCAACGTTATCGGTTGGCCATCAGGAAAAACACCTGTTGCTCCGGCAGGATTTACAGTAACGAGATTTGCGGAAAATATTAAAAGTCCGCGAAACATGATTCAGGCTTCGAACGGAGATATCTTTGTAGTATTGTCTAATTCTGAACGTTCTGCAACAGAAAAAGTGAAGAATGATATCACCGGGAAAAGCGATGCCGAAGTAGATGGTAAATCTGCAAACAGAATTATTCTTTACAGAGATGCCAACAAAGACGGAGTTCCGGAATCTTCTTCGGTTTTTCTGGATCATCTCAATCAGCCTTACGGAATGTTGATCATTAAAGATAAATTCTATGTGGCCAATACTGATGGTCTTTGGGCTTATCCTTATCAAGAGGGTGAAACGAAAATCACGAAACCCGGAAAGAAAATCGTTAATCTTCCCGCGGGAGGATATAATAATCACTGGACGAGAAATTTAATTGCGAGCAAAGATCAGTCAAAAATATACATTTCTGTAGGATCGGGAAGTAATGTCGGCGAAAACGGAATGGAAAATGAAGTGAAAAGAGCCAATATTTTGGAAGTGGATACAGACGGATCAGGAGAGCAGATTTATGCTTCTGGACTCAGAAATCCTGTGGGAATGAGCTGGAATCCTGCTACAGGAGAACTTTGGACGGTGGTCAACGAAAGAGATGAGTTGGGAGACGATCTGGTTCCGGATTATCTTACCAGTGTGAAAAGAAATGCTTTCTATGGATGGCCTTACGCTTATTTTGGGAAAAATGAGGATCCCAGAAGAAAGGGCGAAAAACCAGATTTGGTAGGGAAAACGATTGTTCCTGATGTTCCTTTGGGGTCGCACACTGCCTCTTTGGGTTTAACTTTTTACACCGGAAATCAGTTTCCTGAAAAATACAAAAACGGAGCTTTCATTGGGCAGCACGGTTCCTGGAATCACTCATCATTAGTGGGTTATCAGGTTGCCTTTGTACCATTTAAAAATGGAAAAGCATCAGCAAGTTTTGAACCTTTTCTTACAGGTTTTATTGCAGATCAGGAAAAAGGAAATGTCTATGGAAGACCGGTTGGTGTTTTACAGATTGCAGATGGTTCTCTACTCGTTGCAGATGATGTAAGCGGAATTGTCTGGAGGGTGTCCCAGAAGAAGAATAAGTAAAAAACGGGAAAAGCAACTTGATCGGGTTGCTTTTCGTTTTCGTCAATATTTTTCCTTAAATTCGCATAAAAATTTTAAGCTAATGAATTACGATATTATTGTCATCGGAAGTGGTCCTGGTGGATATGTTACAGCCATCAGAGCAGCACAGTTGGGTTTTAAAACTGCAATTATCGAGAAAGAAAATTTAGGAGGAATCTGTCTTAACTGGGGCTGTATTCCTACAAAAGCTTTATTGAAGTCTGCTCAGGTTTTTCATTACATCAATCACGCTGAAGATTATGGTTTAAATAAAGTGGAAGCAAGTTTTGAGTTTCCAAACGTTATCCAGAGAAGCCGTGGCGTTGCTTCTAAGATGAGCAAAGGAATCGAGTTTTTGATGAAAAAGAACAAAATCGATGTAATTCTTGGTACAGCTAAAGTTCAGAAAGGTAAAAAAGTTTCTGTTACCGATAAAGAAGGTAAAGTAACTGAATATACAGGAACCAATATTATCCTGGCTACAGGAGCCCGTTCTAGAGAATTGCCAAACTTGCCTCAAGACGGTAAAAAAGTAATCGGGTACAGACAGGCCTTATCTCTTCCTGAGCAGCCAAAATCTATGATTGTAGTAGGTTCTGGTGCGATAGGAGTGGAGTTTGCAGACTTCTACAATACCATGGGAACTAAGGTTACCGTTGTTGAGTTTTTACCGAACATTGTTCCTGTAGAAGATGAAGAAATCTCAAAACACCTTGAGAAATCTTTGAAAAAATCAGGAATTGAGATCATGACGAATGCTTCTGTAGAGAGCGTAGATACCAGCGGAAATGGAGTGAAAGCTACTGTGAAAACTGCTAAAGGAAACATTACTCTTGAAGCTGATATCTTGTTATCTGCTGTTGGTATTGCTGCCAATATTGAGAACATTGGTCTTGAAGAAGTGGGAATCCAGACGGATAAAGGAAGAGTTTTGGTCAACGAATGGTACGAAACTTCAGTTCCGGGTTATTATGCAATCGGAGATATTATTCCTACTCAGGCTTTGGCACACGTTGCTTCTGCTGAAGGGATTACCTGTGTTGAGAAAATAAAAGGAATGCACGTTGAGAAAATCGACTATGGCAATATTCCGGGATGTACATACTGTCACCCTGAAGTTGCTTCTGTAGGTCTTACTGAAAAGCAGGCAAAAGAAAAAGGCTACGAAATAAAAGTAGGTAAATTTCCTCTTTCTGCGAGCGGAAAAGCTACAGCAAACGGAAATACAGATGGATTCGTTAAAGTGATTTTTGATGCTAAATATGGAGAATGGCTTGGTTGTCACATGATTGGCGACGGAGTAACAGATATGGTTGCAGAAGCTGTAGTTGCAAGAAAACTGGAAACTACGGGTCATGAAATCATCAAATCTATTCACCCGCATCCAACGGTATCTGAAGCTATTATGGAAGCTGCTGCTGCTGCGTATGGTGAAGTAATTCATATTTAATTCAATATAATTGATTATACAACTAAAGCTCAGATTCTTCTGGGCTTTTTTATTCTATAGTTATGAAAATAAAATTCATTATCATATTTTCTTTGATATCTTTAGTTTTATTTGGTCAGGAACAGACTGATAAAGGTTTTTTTCCAGCAGAGTATGTCTTGAAAAATACTCAGGATACAATACAGGCAAAAGTTAGGAATATTGGAAAATTCAGTAATAAAAAGTATTACTTTGCCACTGTCATGTTCAAAATGAAAATGAAAGATTCTGCCGGAAATGAAATCTGGATACAGCCAAATGATGTAAAATACATCAAAATAACGGATGAAAATAATATAAAACACGAATATTTTGCTTCATCAGAAAGGCTTCCTAAAGAAAAGGGGTTAATTGAAATAATGTACGAGGGAAGAAATATAAACTGGTATAAAGATTACAACAATCCCGCATTGATGGTACAATTAGAGATCAAAGGCTACATTACTGATCACGATAAGAATATTCTTTACTATGGTTTTTTTGATGACGTGAAACGTAAATTTAAAATCATATTTAAAGATCATCCGGATTTGGAACTGAGACTGAAATCCGCAGGTACAGATGAAGATTTTGTAAAACTATTAAGGTTGTATGATGAAAGAATTGGTAAACGCTGAAAGATGATTAATACTACATTTGATTAGCTACACATAATATTTAATACGATTAATACTTTTTTTCAACAGAGTTTTCTTTAAATTTATTCAATGAACTTTGAAAAAACGGGTTTGGTGTTATCGGGTGGCGGTACCAAAGGTATTGCTCACGCGGGAGTTTTAAAATTTCTAAGCGAAAAAAACATTGATGTAGATATTCTAGCATGCTGTAGTGCTGGATCTATTGTGGGATGTCTGTATGCAGTCGGGAAAAAGCCGGAAGAGATTTTGGATTTCTTTCAGTCTGTTTATTTCTTCAACTGGAAGCATTTTACCTTTAATCAGCCGGGACTGGTTTCTTCCGTTATTTTTGCCAATTATCTGAAGCCTATTTTTCAGGATATGAAAATCGGAGATTTGCATAAGGAAGTAAGAATTGTTGCTACCGAGCTGGTTTCGGGAACAGAAAAGGTTTTTGATAAAGATTTTTATGTGATCGATGCGATGATTGCTTCTTGCTCGATTCCCGGAATTACCACGCCTTACATTTTGGGAGAAGAAATGTATTGTGACGGAGGCGTGCTCAATAATTTTCCGGCAGATATCATCAGAGAGGATTGTGACCAGCTGATAGGCGTATTTGTTTCTCCGCCGCACGACATGAAAATTACTGATCTCAAAACCATCAAGTCAATCGTTTCCCGCTCTTTCGATCTGTTTTCTTACAGAGTCGAAAAAGTGAAATTTGAGTATTGCGACTGGCTTATTTCTTCAAAAGACCTTTCCGCTTTCGGTAATTTTGAAAGAAAAAAAGAACGTCTTGAGCAGATTTACAACATAGGATATAAAGCCGCTAAAAACAGCTTCTCTGAAAGTGATTTTTTTAAAGAGCTGAAAAATTAATTACTGACAAAGATTTCTGTAAATTCAAAACTTTTACCGTTAAACAGACCTTTGTCGCTCAGTTTTAATTCCGGGATCACGAGAAGTGCCATGAAAGATAAACTCATATAAGGAGCTCTCAATTTACTTCCCAGTTCTTTGGCTCTTTTGTCGAGTAAAGTATAAGATTCGGCTACTTTTTCAGCAGGCAGATGGGTCATAATTCCTGCAATGGGCAATTCTAAAACCATTTCTTCTGTTTCTGTAGCTAATGAAATTCCTCCTTTCGCTTTGATTACAGCGTTCACAGCTTTACACATATCATTGTCATTGGTACCAACAACTACGATATTGTGACAGTCGTGGGCAACACAAGAGGCAATGGCACCGCTTTTTAAACCGAAATTTTTTATAAATGCAGTGGCAACAGGAGCATCACTGTAACGGTTTACAACAGCAATTTTCAGAATGTCTTTCTCAATATTTGATTCTGCAAAACCATCAATGATGAATGTTTTAGCCTGAATTTCGTGCGTAATGAGCTGTCCGTCTAAAGCTTCAATCACCCGAATATTTTCGCTCTCGCTTTTAATCTTAAAATCGGAAGGCTGTTTCATACTGCAATCGAAATTATTCACAATCGGAGCTTCCACAGATTTAATGAACGATGTTCCGTTTTCTGCCACCAGTTCCCCGTTGATGTAAGTTTTTAAAATAGTAAAGTCTTCCAGATTATCAATTTCTATAAAATCTGCATGGTCTCCAACCTGCAACAATCCAATAGGCAAATTGTAATGTTTTACGACATTGTAGGAAGAAGCACGTAAAACATCGTATAAATCGTGACCTTCTTTTAAGGCTCGTTTTACGTGATCGTTAATATGAGATTCAAGCAGATTATCAGGATGTTTGTCATCACAGCAAAACATGATCTGATCCGGAAAGTCTTTCAATAAAGGAATTAGAGTGTCAAAGTTTTTTGCAGCACTTCCTTCACGAATCATCACTTTCACGCCATGCTTCAGCTTCTCAAGAGCTTCTGTATATCCAAAACATTCATGATCGGTGGTAATTCCTGCATCAAAATAGGCTTTCATCTCTTCACCCATTAAACCGGGAGCGTGCCCGTCAATCGGCTTATGATGCTGTTTTGCAGAAGCCAGTTTTCTGTGAACTTCTTCGTCATTGTAGATGACTCCGGGGAAATTCATCATTTCGGCGAGATAAACGATTTCTTTTCTGCTTAATAATTCATCAATACCATCAGAATCTATCACCGCACCCGCTGTTTCAAATTGAGTTGCAGGTACACAGGACGGAGCTCCGAAATAAAAATGAAAAGGAACCTTTCCGGCATTGTCAATCATATAATCTACCCCTGAAATTCCTAAAACATTAGCAATCTCATGAGGATCTGAAATGGTACCTACAGTTCCGTGTTTTACAGCAATACGGGCAAATTCTGAAGGAACAAGCATGCTGCTTTCTATATGAACATGGGCATCAATAAAGCCGGGTAAAATGTAGGTGTCTACATTTTCTTCGATTCTTTTTATGGATGCGATTTTTTTATTTGAAATAACAACTTCCGCAGGATAAGTTTCCTTTGAAATGATGTCTATTAGATTGGCTTTAACTGTGAATGTCATCGTGTCTTTATTAAATGAAAAAATTCCTAATTGGTAAAATTAGGAATTTATTATTGGATTAAATCAAAATTAATTTTTTGCAACCTGAGCGTCTTGTCTTACCAATTCGTCACCATTGGAACCGATTACAACCAAAGTATACGGTGCTTTTTTTGAGGAATTGGTCAAGTAATTTCTCCAAACCTGATAAAGTGTTCCATTATTATTAAATTCGTAATAATAATTGCCTCCCGATCCGTCAGGAATCAGTTCGCCATCAGAAATAATCATGCTTGGTTTTGCCGTTATTTTTGCATTGGCACTCCAGGATTGGTAGAGATAATTGCCATTAGGCTGTTTATCGATTCTTACTTTAAATTTTTTTGTTTTAATGATAATTGTTGCAGGAAGTTTTTCCTGATACTTTTCTGTTTTTTCAGCCTTTATTTCTGTTGCAACATCTTTTATATTTGCAAAAGATAAAGCAGGTAAAAGAGCGATGCATAAAAGAGTCTTTTTAATCATTTTGTTTACTATTTTTAAGTATAATTAAACAGGAAGTATCAAATTTAAAGCCAATCAGAAAACGGAATCTGTCTGGGTATAACTTGCAAAAGCCTCTTCCAGACTTGCAAATTTACCTTTGAATTCTTCAATGGGACCATCCTGCAAAATATTTCCTTTATGAATAAGAATCACCCTTGAACAGAGTGCCTCAACTTCCTGCATGATGTGCGTGGAAAGTAAAACTGTTTTTTGCTGTCCGATTTCCTTTATTACATTTCGGATTTCAATAATCTGGTTGGGATCCAGACCATTGGTAGGTTCATCCAAAATCAATAAATCCGGCTGATGGAGGATTGCCTGTGCAAGACCTATTCTTTGTTTGTACCCTTTAGAAAGCTGGCCTATTTTCTTAGATTTTTCTGGAGTAATGCCCACAAGTTCTATAACTTCTTCTACTCTGGATGCTGATATTTTATGAACATTGGCAACAAACTGTAAATACTCTTTCACATACATTTCCAGATACAGAGGGTTGTTTTCTGGTAGAAAACCGATCTTTTTTTTGCTTTCGATTTCATGTTCGGCAATATTTTTACCGTTAAAAATTATTTCTCCTTCATCTATTTTCAAAGCGCCGACGATAGATTTCATGAGGGTAGATTTTCCCGCCCCGTTGGGACCCAGAAGACCTATGATTTCATTTTTATCAATAGAAATATTAATGGTATTGAGGGCCGTTTGTTCGCCAAATTTTTTCGTTAGATTATTTACCTGAAGAGACATAATGATGATGATCTTTTTGCAAAAATAAAATAAAAAAAACTCATTCGCAGAGAATGAGTTGAGTATTATTAAAAAAATAAATTATTTTCCTGATTTCTTTTTAGCAGCGGCAGATCTGGTTGCAGCGGCAGTTTCGTTTACCTGATTTTGCTGATTTGTCATTGTGGAAACAGGGGTGTTTATTTTCTGTGCGGGCTTGTTATATAAAGCAGCTTTTGAAGTGCCTATTCCAAAAATTTTGTCGATCTGTTTTTTATTCAGAAATTGAGATTTGCCCACGTATTTTCTGTTCTTATTGATGAACTGAATAAACTGTACAGTGGGTTGTCCGTAATTTTTCTCATAATGAAGTTCAATAATATCATTAGGGAGTTCCAGCATCACATTTCCGGTGGGTTCATCTATAAACCCGTCGGTAACAAGTTTATACAGACCTGTAACATCACCGTTTACGTCTAAAAATGAAAATGATCTGAATGTATTAAGGTTACTGGTGTTTACATCCTGATAGTTAAAAGTATACCTGTTTTCTTTTTTATAAAGACCTACAGAATTTTCTTTGCCGATTTCCACCAGGGTTTCATTCTTCAGCACTTTAATTTGCGAAAATGCAGATACGCCAAAAGCAAAGGCAAATAGTAGAATTATTTTTTTCATGTTTTTGATTTTTATGATGACGCTAGGGTAGTGCTAAATTAATTATTCTACTCTAAATAAAACTCTTTCTACAACAAAATTAATGTTTTTTTTTGACTTCGGTTTTTATCTTATTAAAATTCGCATATTTTTAACGTTTGCATTAAAAATAGAACAGCATCTTTACAATAAGTATAACATTCAATGATTTTAATTTTTGCATAATGTATTATTTTTCGAAGATTATCCTTAAAATAAAGTGTGGATCAATTGTAGCAATTTTTATGAACGTTTATGGTCAGATATTTTTACGATCTGAGATCTGTTTCAAAAAGGTTTTGGGAATCAGGCATTTCTCATGATTGTACAACCTGATGGTGATGTCCGTTCGCATACATCAATTTCGTTTCAGTTCCAGCAGAAATTTATTTTTTGGTCCCTTGTAAGGGTTTGCCGAAGATTTTATGAAGATCTTTTGGGTATAATCCGTTGTAGAGAATAGTTTCAGGAGTGTGCTTTTTTGAATGGGTTTCAACAAGGAAAATCTTACACCATTACCAGTTGATAAAAATAAATTTTTCCAGCCAGGGAAGTTTGACAAAACCAATTCCCCAGCCTATCTTTTCCAGTAGAATATCCTGTGTTTTTCGTTCTACGGTAAGTGTATAATCGTGGCCAATGACCAGTTTACCGGGACGCTGGAAAAATTCATTCTGTACCAGTGCTGGAGAAGATTTTTGCATTGCACTCCAGTTATGCTGAACGCTCTCAATCACTTTTTTGGCCTGTATCTTATGGTTTTGGCTAAGCTTTATATGCCTGCTGATGGTTTGATGAAGCGGAATATTACAGAGAAACTTTTCAAAAACCATATCATATTCCGGTGCATTGGTTTTTCCGGTTGCGATGTAATGCAGCAAATGAGCGCAGAGTTCAGGATTCAAAAGCTGATTGTTTTCCGAATCAAAGAGATCACAATGTTCAAAAAAGGTTTTAAGAAACGGATGGATGAGGATAAGACCTGCATTTTGAATATACAAATCGTCATTCAGGATTAGATCATCTGTTTTTTGATTCAGGTATCCTTCAGTTTTCTTTGATACGTCCGGAATCACTGTATTTTTTTGCTCTGTTTTTTCTTGCTCTGTTTCTTCTTTTGATATTAATACGCTTTCAGAAATCACTTTTCGGCTATTTTCAATTCTTTCGAAAACCTCCGCTTCTTTCATAAAGGGAAAGATTTCAAAGAGGGTTTTCCAGATTTCCTGAGTTTTCTCAAACAGTGAAGGACGTTCTAAGGCTTTTTCTGCGATTTGCTGCAAAAGATGATTTTTTTGAACCCTATGTGAGGATCTCAAAGATTCAGATATTGTATTTAAAACCAAATCCCAGATCAGATTCCTGCTGCTGTTATCCAGCCTGGATATAAGCCGGATACTATTTTTTTCCAGATTGATTTCTATCTCCTTATTCTTTAAAACCGTCCGGCAAACCTTGGCAATCTGCCCGTCTGAAAGCTGATTGACAATTCTGCTCTTCACATTTTGTTTTAAAAAAAGAGACTGTATGTTTCTCTGAAAATGGTCACTGGACATAAGACGCTCAAATATCTGGGGCTCAAAAAAAGAAACACTGCCTGCTGCGGAATTCCACCAGGGCATTGATCCTGTAGTTAAAAAATAAATGAAGGTCTGCACTGTTTTTTCCTCATTTTCTACTAAATAAGCTTCGGCATTATGGTCTGTCTGCTGTTCTGAATAAAAAATGGTATGCTCTGAATTAAAAAATGAATCTGTAATTTCAGACAATTGCTCTTTAAAAATCCGGAAGATTTTATCTTTTAGTTCAATGTTTAATTCACTGCTTGTGACATCTACATTCAGTTCTAACTTAGGAATCTGAAGGGTGTGGTCAGCAAACTGATGATGTAAAGCATTGATGTATTTTTCTATTTCCGGGAAGACTTCGATAGACAAAAAGCTGGCAATATCATCTTTTATGCGCAGTGCTTTTTCCTTATTACTGACCGAAATTTCGACAAAAACTTTTTGGATGATATGATTTTCCTTCACAATGAGTGGATTTAATGAAACTGTACATTATTTTCTCTCAAATTCTCCGCCCCAGAAACCTGCCGGACAAAGACTTAATTTTGATCTCTGTTTCGCGCTCAGTCTGCATCCGCAACCTCTCACAAAGCCGTCTTTTGGTGCATCTGCTACCTCCAGTGTATCGGGATTCATCCATTTCATAGCGTTGCAGTTATTTCCGTTTTTCAGCGGACAGGCATTGCATATTTCTGTTCTCACAGAGAAGATATATTCTTCATCATGATTGGCTATGCCCAGTTTTGAGCGCAATTCGTTGAAATGGCCGCCAATGATTTCATTGCGCTTGCCAAAAATTTTTTTAATGTTCATAAGGGTAAGTTTAAAAATTATAGGGTCAAAATTAGAAGAAGGAAATTCAATTCACGAAGATTAAGACTGCTCTGTTCAGTCTTTGCAGTAGAAGGCGAAAGCTGTTTCCTGATGAAGGAGGTTACCAGTAATAGGATATATTGTGGAAAAAAAGACGCATAGATATGCAGTAATACGGTCGGTTTTTCTTTCCGAAAAAGATTGAAATTGATCGTTTATCAATGCTGAAAATCCAACAGTTTTTAACGACAGATTTTTGGGTTTTCAGGATCTTTACATTTCACTAAATATAGATTTAATATTTTTTTTATGTTAAGTGTTATTTTGGTTTTAATTTTAATTAGTTTATTTTCAGTTTGTTAAATGTTTTTTTTTTTTCAGAAATTTAGAATAGTGAAAAAATTGTATTTACTGCAAAGACAGGTTTGGGCCTTCAAAATATTTGTCTTTTGACGGGGTGTAATTGTATGTTTGCACCATAATAATTCAAGAACAGAAATTATGATTAATAAAGTATTAACAGTTTTAAGAGATCGGCTGAATCTTTCAAATGGTCTGCAGGATCAGACGGGCGAAATTGCTGTGGTAGGAGATATTGCAAAACATGACGACGACACCTCAAATCTTAGCAATAAGGTTGTCATCACTTTACTTAGTGTAGAGGAAGAATCTGCCATGAAAAATACTCCGAGATATTTAAAATTTAATGATTCCGACCATATCATGGAAAGAGAAAGCCAGCCGGCTTATCTAAACTTGTATGTGATGATTGCTGCGAACAAAAATATGTATGACGGCGCACTGGTGAACATTTCGAAAGTAATTGAAATATTTCAGGCCAATAATGTAATGAAATATACTGCCACCAGTGAGATGGAGAGTGATTTTATTTTCAGGATAGAATTGCACTCTGTTCCCTTTGATCAGTTAAGTTACATCTGGGGACTATTGGGAGGAAAAATAATGCCTTCTGTCCTGTATAAGATAAGTGTGGTGAAAATTGTGGCTAAAGATGAAAAGACTGACATCACATTAATTGATGAAATTAATACCAAAACCAAAGTAATGAAACAAGAGGAATAATAATAGCAAAAACAAAAAACTTATAACACACCATTTAAACTTTTAAACATGCCAAATCAAGCACCATCACACCTCTCAGACGATTTCTATCCGTCTTATAGCTATTCTGAAAATAAGAATGAAGAGCTTCAAAGCAGATTTATAGCGGATATATATACCGGAAATTGTATCAAAACTCCGGGATGTTTTAATCCTCTTCAAAATGCTTATCTACTGTATGCAGGTGAAATTGCTGCCTTAGAGGAACTGAAAAATCTGGCAAGCGAAGAAATTTCTGACGGATCTGCAAATCCTGCTGTGCTTGCCGATCTTTTGGAGCAGGCTATTGCAATCGCAGAAGAAATTAATGAAAATGATCTGAATGTTGTTTTAACAGAAGCCATCTATGAATCGAAAGCCGTACTGGAAGCGATATATGACGGGACAATAGACGATTTTAAGATGCCGGATTCAGACCCGCACACTCCGGCTTTCAGTGAAGAATTTGAATCATTAAAAACAGCAATTATCACTTCTCAGGATTTAAAAATAATAACAGGAGATAGGATCTATACCAACTAAGCATTCCATTCTTCCATAGTCCTGAAACACAACCGAACATCAATTAATACCCGAAATTTTACTTCGGGCACAATGAACATTAACCTAAATTTAAAAAAATGAATTACAAAACTCCTGGAGTCTACGTAGAGGAAATGACAAAGTTTCCTCCATCCGTAGCACAAGTAGAAACGGCTATTCCTGCTTTCATCGGATATACAGCAGACGGGCCACAAAATAAGCCGACAAGAATCTCTTCGATGCTGGAATATGAAGCGGTTTTTGGAAAAGCAGAGGAAGAAACTTTTGCTGTTGCTTTCGAAAATGGTAATGCCACAGCAATTCTGCCGAACGTAAGCCATTTTAAAATGTATTATGCCATGCAGATGTTTTTTGCAAATGGCGGCGGACCTTGCTATATTGTTTCGGTAGGAAGTTACTCGGATCCTGTACTTACACAATCTACCACATCGAATAAAACGTTGTCTAAAGGTCTTGAACTGCTGAAAAAAGAAGACGAACCTACCCTTATCGTTTTTCCGGATCTTCAGGGTTTGGTGGCTAATGCAGATGATCTGCAAATTGCCCAGTCTTTTCTGGAGGATGCGCAGGATGCGGTAGAAACTGCGCAAACTGCTATTGCTCCTGCACAAACTGCTGCTGATCTTGCACAAACTGCAGCACAGGCTTCTGCTGCAGATCCGGATAATGCCTCTCTTGCAGCAGCGGCACAAGCTGCGCAGAACGCAAAAAATATTGCAGATCAGGCTTTGGCAGATGCACAAGCTGAAAAATTAACTGCTGACAAAATTTTAACTGCAGCTAATGCAAATCTTACTTCTGTTACTTCTGCTGCTAATGCCGCTCAAATTGCTTCTGTGTACTCTTTATATCAAAGCGCCTTGGACCAGGCAGAACTCCTGAAAGACAGATTTGTCATTATGGATGTTTTGGGCAGTACCGATATTTTTGAAAATGCGGACATCAAAAATAATTTAAAATACGGTGCAGCTTATTATCCAAACTTAAAAACAATTTTAAGCTATAATTTCAAAGATGCTGATGTCTTTGTAACAGGAGTTTCCGGTGCCACAACTCTGGAAGAATTGAAATCTGACAATTCGGAGCTGTACAATAAAGCTAAACAGGCTATTGAAGCTAAGCAGGTTGTACTGGCTCCGTCATCTGCAATGGCGGGAGTTTACGCAAGAGTAGACAGCACTTCCGGAGTATGGAAATCGCCTGCTAATGTAGGACTCAGCTATGTAGCTGCACCTACCGTTAAAATATCTGATAAACAACAGGAACTTCTTAACGTGAATCCGGATACGGGAAAATCTGTGAACGCCATCAGATCTTTCACTGGAAAGGGGACTTTGGTTTGGGGCGCAAGAACGTTAGACGGAAACAGCAATGAATGGAGATACATCTCGGTGCGCCGTTTCTTCAACATGGTGGAAGAATCTGTAAAGAAAGCGACAGAGCGTTTCGTATTTGAACCGAATACAGCGAATACGTGGATTCGTGTACAGACAATGATTGAAAATTTCCTGAATCAGCAGTGGCAGGACGGCGCTTTGGCAGGAAGCAAACCGGAAGAAGCATATTATGTGAAAGTTGATTTAGGTAAAACGATGTCTCCTGAAGACGTTTTAGCAGGAATAATGAATATTCAAATCGGTATGGCTACAGTACGTCCGGCAGAATTTATCGTGCTTCGTTTTTCGCACAAATTACAGGAAGCATAAGATTAATTAATAACAGAAAATATAAAAATTATGAATACATATCCATTAGTAAAGTTTGCCTTTGAAGTAGATTGGGGCGGGATGAAAGTAGGATTTCAGGAAGTAAGCGGATTAAATGCCGAAGCAGGTTTGATTGAGTACAGACACGGCGCAAGTCCAGATTTCAGCAAAATAAAAATGCCGGGACTAAAGACTTTCAGCAACATTACCTTAAAAAGAGGGACTTTTAAGAATGATAACGACTATTACCAGTGGTTTCAGACCATTCAGATGAATTCGGTAGAAAGAAGATCCATCACGATTTCTCTTTTGGATGAAAACGGAGCACCTGCCGTAACATGGAAAGTGAAAAATGCCTTTCCGCTTAAGCTGAATTCCACCGATCTGAAAGCTGAAGGAAACGAGGTGGCTATTGAAACCTTGGAAATTGCACACGAAGGATTGACTATTGAAAATAACTAATATTAATTTTAAATTTTAACAAAATGAATTACAAAACACCAGGAGTCTACGTAGAGGAAATTGCAAAATTCCCACCCTCAGTAGCACAAGTAGAAACGGCTATCCCTGCTTTTATAGGGTATACAGAAAAAGGGCCGAAAAATGAGCCAACAAGAATTTCTTCTATGTTGGAATACGAAACTGTCTTCGGAAAGGCAAAAGAAGAATCTTTTGAAATTACCGACACAGCAGACACCGACGGAGTATTTACTACGACTGCAGTAGTAGCTCCAAGTGAGTTTAAAATGTATTATGCGATGCAAATGTACTTTGCGAATGGTGGAGGAGCTTGTTATATTGTTTCCGTAGGAGAACTTGCAACAGGTTATCCGTCTTCCGTGAGTAAGGATGATTTAGAAGATGGTCTTGATACTTTAGAAAAAGAGGACGAGCCAACGCTTATTGTTTTCCCGGATGCTGAAGGTTTAGCTAGTCAGGCCTACAAATTATACGAAAAAGCTTTGGACCAGGCAGAATTACTGAAAGACAGATTTGTCATTATGGATGTTGTGGGAGAAGTTGCTGAATTTAAAGGAACGGCAGGTCCGGGTGTAGGACCGAGCGGTAAGAGACTGAAATATGGAGCCGCATATTATCCGAAATTGGAGACTGTACTAAACTACAATTACGCTGCTGTTGTTAAAACAGGTGCCAATACTACTGTGGATTTAAAATCATTAAAGACCTCAGATTCTGCTAAGTACAACAGAATTAAAAATGCAATAGAATCTAAAAAAGTGGTATTACTTCCATCATCTGCAATGGCGGGAGTTTATGCGAAAGTAGACAGCACTTCCGGAGTATGGAAAGCACCTGCTAATGTTGGGCTGAACTATGTGGTTGCACCTATCGCGAAAGTTTCTCATGAAGAGCAAATGAGTCTCAACGTAAATCCTGACACAGGAAAATCAATTAATGCCATCAGATCTTTCACAGGAAAAGGGACTCTGGTTTGGGGCGCAAGAACGTTAGACGGAAACAGCAATGAATGGAGATACATCTCGGTACGCCGTTTCTTCAACATGGTGGAAGAATCTGTAAAAAAAGCGACGGAGCGTTTCGTATTTGAACCGAATACAGCGAATACTTGGATTCGTGTACAGACAATGATTGAAAATTTCCTGAATCAGCAGTGGCAGGACGGAGCATTGGCAGGAAGCAAACCGGAGGAAGCTTATTATGTAAGTGTAGGGTTGAATAAAACAATGTCTGCACAGGATATTCTGGAAGGGAATATGGTCATTGAAATCGGTATGGCTGCAGTACGCCCGGCAGAATTTATCGTGCTTCGTTTTTCGCACAAATTACAGGAAGCATAAAATTAATTAATAACAGAAAATATAAAAATTATGAATACATATCCATTAGTAAAGTTTGCCTTTGAAGTAGATTGGGGCGGAACAAAAGTAGGATTTCAGGAAGTAAGCGGATTAAATGCCGAAGCAGGTTTGATTGAGTACAGGCACGGCGCAAGTCCAGATTTCAGCAAAATGAAAATGCCGGGATTGAAGACCTTCAGCAACATTACCTTAAAAAGAGGGACTTTTAAGAATGATAACGATTATTACCAGTGGTTTCAGACCATTCAGATGAACTCGGTAGAAAGAAGATCCATCACGATTTCTCTTTTGGATGAAAACGGAGCACCTGCGGTAACATGGAAAGTGAAAAATGCCTTTCCGCTTAAGCTGAATTCCACCGATCTGAAAGCTGAAGGAAACGAGGTAGCTATTGAAACCTTGGAAATTGCACACGAAGGACTAACGATTGAAAATAACTAATCATGGCAGTTTTATATCCTCCCACCAGTTTCTCTTTCATTGTTAACGGGATCTCGACCACAGAGGGTATTGACTCCAGATTTCAGTCTATATCTGGTTTATCTACAGAAATTGGAACTGAAGAATATGCCGAAGGAGGCGAAAACAGATTTACCCATCAGCTTCCTTTAAGACCGAAATATCCCAATTTAGTTCTGAAGCGCGGATTGATTGTAAGTTCAGGATTGATAAGCTGGTGTAGAAACGCCATGGAAAACTTCGAATTTGAACCGAGAGATCTGATCGTTTCTCTTTCAGGAGGTCTTCAGTCTACTGCACCTTTAATGGTCTGGAATGTAGTCGGGGCGTATCCTGTAAGATGGGAAGTTTCAGAATTCAACGCCGAAGAGAGCAAACTTGCTATTGAAACAATAGAGCTGAAATACAGATATTTCACAATACCCTCATCGTTAGCAAGCTTAGGCTTGTAATTTCTAAATCATATCTAAGCACATAGCGGTGTATTAGCTTTCTGATAACATTCAGCAAAAATAAATTTTCATATAAAGAACAAAGGATTGGTCTGTCACAAGGCTGAACGCACTCTTTATGTGCTTAGGTTTTTATAAATAAATACGTTAAATAATTGGTTTTAAGTTTTTTACGTATAAAAAATAATTAAAAATAAACGAAATGCCAATAGAAATAAAAGAACTTCACATTAAAATAAATGTGGACGAAAAAGCAGCAGCAACGACAACTGCCACAACGGTAGATGAAGGAAAAATCATGCAGGCAATAACTGAAAGCGTAGAGCAGGCAGTACATATTGATCAACGTAAAAAAGAAAGATGATGAGAGAAACCGGAAAAGTAACGATACAGACTTATAAGGATAATAGTTATGGTAATAAAGAGAGTGTAGTTTTTACAGCCCTCATTAATCCAACAGGTTTTTCTTTAACCCATAAAGTTGAGTATAATGCTGAAAGAAAAGAAGGAGCCAATGCAACCAATGCACAATTTATCAAAAAATCTCCTCAAATCTTACAATTGGAGTTTTTATTTGATGGCACAGGAGTAACAGAAGCTAATGCAGGTAACAAGCTTCTAAAGAAGATAAGAGGAAAAGACTCTTTTAGTAAAACTGCTGTAGAAAAACAATTAGAAGATTTTTATAAAGCAACAGGAGATTTTGATGGAACTATTCACAAACCGTATACGGTTACTGTTACCTGGGGGAAATTTGAATTTAAAGGAGCTCTTACTGAATTAACGATCGATTATAAATTATTCAATAAAGATGGTTCCCCTTTAAGGGCAATAGGTAAAGCAACTTTTTTAGAATCAATTAGTGACGAGCTTGCTGCCTTAATGGCGAATAAAAATTCTCCAGATCTTACCCACAAAAGGATTGTACAGGACGGAGACACACTTCCCTTAATGACCGAAAGAATTTACGGAGATTCTAAATATTATCTGGAAGTAGCTAAAGTGAATGGTTTAATCAATTTCAGACAGCTAAAACCAGGTACCGAACTTTATTTTCCACCTATAGAAAAAATAGCATAGCATGAACAATAGCGGATACATACAGACAGCAAAAAATTCTGACCTGATCACTTTTAAAGTAATGTCAGAAGGAACAGAACTGCCCGGAAAGTACGGTGTGAAAAACATTGTAGTGGAAAAAGAAATCAACAGAATCCCTTATGCCCGCATTGTTATTTTGGATGGAAGCGCACCTGAGCAGGATTTTAAACTAAGTAATGAAGAACTGCTGATTCCCGGAAAAGAAATTGAAATCACAGCCGGTTATCATTCTAAAGAGGAAACTATTTTTAAAGGAGTGGTTGTAAAGCACAACATAAAAGTGAGAAACGGCTCTTCTTACCTCATCATAGAATGCAGAGATAAGGCTGTAAAAATGACTTTAGGCAGAAAAAGCAAGTACTTCTATGACAGCAAAGACAGCGATATTATTGAGGAACTCATTGGGAATAACGGTTTGACTGCAGATGTTGAAGCCACTTCAAATTCACACAAAGAATTGGTTCAGTACCAATCTTCCGATTGGGATTTTATGCTTACAAGAGCGCAGGCAAACGGAAAACTTTGCTTTACAGAAGACGGAACGATTAAAATAGCAAAGCCTGATTTCAGCAAAAAAGAGGTAGAAACGGTGGTTTACGGATCATCGATACATGAGTTTGACGGAGAAATAGATGCAAGAGATCAGTTCAAAAAAATTACAGCCAAAACGTGGAGCTATACCGATCAGGAACTCACAGAAGTGGAAGCTCAGGATCCTGCGGTAAACCTCAACGGAAATCTTTCATCGGATGATCTGGCAAAAGTTTTCGGGATTGAAGATCTGCAATTGAAACACGGCGGAAATCTTACACAAAGTGAACTGCAGGACTGGAGCGATGCCAAAGCAACTTTCCAACAGTTGGCAAAAACAAAGGGAAGAGTACAGTTTCAGGGAATTTCGGCAGTAAAACCTGGAGTTACATTAACGTTACAAGGTGTAGGAAACCGTTTTAACGGAAAAATATATGTTACAGGAGTTCGTCATCAGATTGCCGATGGAAACTGGCTGGTAGATGCACAATTCGGACTTTCTCCTACTTGGTTTTCGGAAACATACGATATAAGCGAAACGCCGGGATCTGGAATTATCCCCGCGATCAGCGGACTGCATATCGGGAAAGTTTCTCAATTGGAATCTGATCCGGACGGAGAAGATAGAATTTTGGTCCAAATCCCGATTATCAATAATGAAGAGGAGGGAATCTGGGCGAGAGTGGCCACGCTTGATGCAGGAGAAAACAGAGGATCATTCTTCAGACCTGAAATTGGCGATGAGGTGATTATTGGATTTATTAATGATGATCCCAATGATGCAGTGGTTCTGGGAATGCTGAACAGCAGTGCAAAACCGGCTCCCATTGTAGCTTCAGATGACAACCATGAAAAAGGATTTGTTACCCGAAGTGAAATGAAAATGATCTTCAATGACGATAAAATTTCGTACACCCTGGAAACTCCAAAAGGTAAAAAACTGATTGTAAATGAAGATGAAGATATCATCAAAATAGAAGATGAACATGCTAACATTCTTACACTCAATAAAGACGGAATCAGTATGGAAAGCGGAAAAGACATTGAAATCAAAGCGAAAGGAGATATTACGATGGAAGGAAAGAATATTCATGTAAAAGCATCCGCACAGTTCAAAGCAGAAGGAAGTTCAGGTTCAGAACTTAAATCCGGAGCAGTAACGGTTGTAAAAGGCTCACAAGTTAAAATCAATTAATCATGAAACCGGCAGCAAGAATTACAGATATGCATACCTGTCCTATGGTAACAGGAAACGTTCCTCATGTTGGGGGACCCATTATTCCGGCAGGAGAACCCACTGTACTGATCGGAGGGAAACCTGCGGCAAGAGTGGGAGATAAAGCAATGTGTACAGGTCCTGCAGATACTATTGCAGCAGGATCTTCCAGTGTGATGATCGGCGGAAAACCAGCCGCAAGAATGGGAGATTCTACAGCTCATGGAGGCGTTATTACCGCAGGTGAAGCTACCGTTTTAATAGGCGGATAATTTCTGCCGGATGATAAAGAAAAGTAAAATCAGCAACAAAACGGTTACAACAGGTGGTAACGATGCAGGATGCTTCCAATAAATATATACAACAATGTATGAAATCGCCAAGATTGATGTTCAGACAAATACACGCCGGAAAATCAGCGATTGCATATCACTAAAAACAATATATACCTATATGAAAATAAATACAGATTTTTTAGGAACAGGCTGGAGCTTTCCGCCTGAGTTTAATGAGACCGAAGGAAAGCTGATCATGACGACAGATGTGGAAGACATCAACAACAGTTTGATCATTTTACTTTCCACGCGTCCCGGAGAACGAGTTATGTTTCCCGACTACGGATGCGATCTGCAGGAAATGCTTTTTAAACCTTTGAATTTAACGCTGATTACTCAGATGAAAGGAATTATTGAGCGTGCCATTTTATACCACGAACCCAGAATAAATATTTTAAGTATTGATATAGATTCTCAGGAAGAACTGGAGGGAGAAGTGTTGATAAAAATAGATTACGAAATAAGGAATACCAATACAAGAAGCAATATTGTTTTCCCTTTCTATAAGGGAGAAGCTACTGAAATATAAATAAGTACGGGATGTCTGTAACCATTTTGAATACACCAAAACATTACCTTAAGTATTGCATCTGACCATAGAAAATTAAATATAAACAAATGAAAAAAACAGATACATTTTCACATTATCGTGAAGGAAAATCACAAATGCAGCGCTTTTTAGCAGAATTAGATCCCGGCAATCTTGAATTGCACGATTTTGATTTGTTTGATTGGCTGTTATTCGCAAACAACTTTGCCAAACATGTGAATTTTTTTGACAAGGATGCAGCAGCAGCGCCACAGGGAAATTGGGGAAATTTCTTCTTTGGTGATGATGCCAATGCAGTTCCGCGCAGAGAAAGCGTAGCGTACAAAAGTATGAAGAAACAGGTTACAGAGCTTATTTCCCAGTTTGAGCAGGACGGCAGTCTCACGCCCCATCTTACCTTATTTGTCTGCTTCCTGAAATTATTGGATTTCTCAAAAAATACTTTCAATAATTTAACGAAAAGACATCTGGATTTTTATTACAGCGAAATTCTTCAGATCGAAAAAAGCGATGCCAAAGAAGACAAGGTCTATGTGATTTTTGAATTGGCCAAAAAAGCAATTCAGGAAAGAATTCCGGAAGGAACACTTTTAGACGGTGATAAAGATGCCGACGGAAAAAAGCGTGTTTACAAAACCGGCAAAGAACTCATCGCCAATCAGGCAAAAGTAGTTGAGATCAAAAGTTTTTTAAATGATGCAGAAAAGAAAGAGCTGAAAATAGCTCCTGTAGCCAATTCTGCTGACGGACTGGGTGAAAAACTGCCGGAGGAAAGCAATTATTGGTGGCCTTTCGGATATAATTCTGATGAAACACTTCCCGATAAATCTATTTTTAAAGAGCTTCCGAAAGCAAAATTAGGTTTCTCAATAGGGTCATCATTATTCGATTTGAAAGAAGGCGACAGAACAGTAAACATTATCATTAATTTTCAAAATAAGTTTACGCAAAAACTGAAAGACCTTACAGATGAGGATATTAAGAATACGATTAAAGTACTTTGCAGCGGCGAGAAAGAATGGTTGTCTGGTGTAGAAGAATTTAAATGCGTAAGGCTTGATGAAAATGGCAGAGCAGTATCAACACCTCTACAGCAGCCGGTTTCATTATCATTGTCATTTGTATTGCCTAAAAATTTTCCTGCTGTTGTTAATTATAATAAAAAGGTATTATCAGAAAATTTTCAAACCAGCTTACCGATTATACGATTTATAATTGATGGTAAAAATGACTATGATGTCTATCAGGCTCTTGCGGAAAATGACATCAAAAACATAGCAATATCGGTTGATGTAAAAGGAATAAAATCTCTTCAGATTGAAAATGATAACGGCGAATTGAATGCAGAAAAACCTTATTATCCGTTTACTGCACAGCCAATTAAAGGATCTAATTTCTATATCAGATGTCCTGAAATGTTTTCTAAAAAATGGAAAAAAGCAGACATTACCATCCATTGGAAAAACACGCCGGATTCTATAAAAGATCTGTATAACGGCTATATCATTCAGCCCAATCAAAACATCAGCTTACAAGATTTTGGGACTTTGGAAACCCCGTCTATTGTAAGTTCGGATGCATACTTTAAAGCAGATACGGCATTGCGGGAACACGAAATCTGGTACATCAAGGCGCAGGATATTTATTTATTTAATAAAGAAAAAGAGGGTTATACAACTCAGTTTTCTGTCACCAGCAATGAATCCGGAACAAGCGAAGCTATCCGGTTAACACTCAATCAGTCTTTACTGCAGGATGTTTATCCTAAATTGTATACACTGGCTTTATCAAGCGGTCCAGAAAAAAAGAAACTCATTCCAAATGAACCTTATATTCCTTTTGCTGAAGATATAGAACTGAATTACAGCGCACAGGAAACTGCTTATTCTTATCTAAGAAAAGATACAGACGGCGCGGCTTCAAAAAATGACGGAGTGCACATATACCATGAAGATGTTTTCGGACAATACGAAAAGGAAGTGGATACAAAAAGCATTGTTCCTGTACATCAGGACGGAGGAGAATTGTATATCGGTCTGGATGCAATGCCTCAAATGACGGTTTCGCTTTTGGTTCAGATGTTGGAAGGAAGTGAAAATCCTCTGGCAAAAACATTTTCGGAAAAAGAATATATAGAATGGAGCATTCTTTCCGGCAATACCTGGATGGATCTGTCAAAATCTATGCTGCAAAACGACACAAGAAAATTTCTGGAATCCGGTATTGTAAAGTTTAAGATTCCTAAAGATATCAACATCAATCATACAAGATTTACGGATAAACTGGTGTGGATAAGAGCAAAATCAGGAAGAAGTTATGATGCGGTCTGCAAAATTCAGGGAATTTATACTCAGGCTGTTCTGGCAACATTCCAGAATCAGGATAATGAACTTTCTCATTTGAATAACGGACTGGAAGCCAATACGATTTCCAAACTGATCACAAGAGTTCCACAGGTAAAATCGGTCAGCCAGCCTTACAATTCATTCGACGGAAAATATAAGGAAACGGATGCGGAGTTTTACAGAAGAGTAAGCGAAAGACTGAGACATAAAAACAGAGCGGTCACACAATGGGATTACGAACATCTTGTCTTGCAGGAATTTCCGGAAGTCTTTAAGGTAAAGTGTTTAAACCATACTTCTGACAAGTCATACATGGCTCCGGGACACGTCACTTTGATGGTGGTTCCGAATCTTAAAAATAAAAATGCTTTTGACGTTTACCAGCCAAGAGTAAGCAGAGCCACTCTCAATAAAATAGAAGATTACGTGAACGGACTGAATACCATGCACGTAAAAACTCAGGTGATCAACCCAAATTATCAGGAAGCAAAAGTAGAAACAAAGGTGAAATTCTTTGAACAGTATGATGAGACCTTTTATCTCAGACAACTGGACGGAGATATTAAAAAATACATTTCACCGTGGGCATTTACAGATACGAAGGATATTGATTTTAATATCAAATTAAATGTCAATCAGTTGATTAATTATCTGGAGCAGCTGTACTATGTAGATTATATTGATGGTGTCAGGATATCGGTGAATGATGTTTTGCAGAGACAGTCGCTCATCGAAGTAGATCCGAAATCTATTCTGGTATCTGCCAAACAGCATACTGTTGCCATTGCAGATCAGGGATGTATGTAATAATAAAAAGAAGAAAATATAATTATGTCAGAAAATAAACACATCAGCATACCCAAAAAGGTAGAAACCGAAGATAATACGGATTTTCATTTTTTACGCAGAACCGGTGTTGAATACATAGAAAAATTAGGCGGAAAACTGTGGACAGACTATAATTCTCATGATCCCGGTATCACCACTCTGGAAGTTTTGAGCTACGCCATTACAGATCTCGGAATGAGAATGAATCTGAATATGGAAGATATTTTAGCATCGAAAGATGATAAAAAAGATATTCATACACAGTTTCTCAAGGCGACGGAGGTTTTACCGTCAAGTCCTTTAACTGAGCTGGATTACCGAAAACTGTTCATCGATATCAGTTTCAATTCCGGTCACAAAAGGCCGGTCCGTAACTGCTGGCTGGTTCCTAAAACCGAAACGTTATATGTGGACTGCAAAACAGGTACAATGGATTTTAAACCAATCGGAGAAAAAACCAGAGATTTCAACGTAAAAGGATTGTATGATCTGTATGTAGATTATGCAGAAGATATCAATGGAGAACACGGCGTATGCGACAGATCTGCAACGAAGGTAAAGATCCTGGAACGCTATCATGCCAACAGAAGCCTGTGCGAAGATCTGGTAGATATCAGAGAAATAGAAACTCAGAAAGTTGCCGTTTGTGCCCGCATCGGTTTGGTAAATAAAGCCGATGAAGAACTGGTGCACGCCAAAGTACTCAGAACGATCAATAATTATCTTTCGCCGGAAGTTCATTTTTATTCTCTGAAACAATTGCTGGATAAAGGTCTTACGACGGATCAGATTTTTGAAGGTCCGCTTCTTGATAACGGTTTTATTGATGATGAAGAGCTTAGAAACAGTCAGTTGAGAAGAGAGGTACGTCTCTCAGATCTTATCAGTGAAATGATGAAAGTGGAGGGAGTGAAAGAAATCCATGAAATTTCTATTGCAGGCTGCGACCGTATGGTAAAGCAGAATAATGACTGGCTGATCTGCATAGAGAAAGGCAAAAAGCCGGAGCTTTGTGAACTGAGTTCTTTCAGTTACAGTAAAGGTTCTCTTCCTTTAAATATCAATGAAAAAAAGGTTCAGGATTATCTGGAAATTCTCAGAAACGAGGAGCAGGTACTGAGAGAAGATGCGCGAAAGAATAAAGAATTGATTTTGCCAGAGGGAACCTCATACGATATCGGAAACTATACCACGATTTTAAATGAATTTCCGGATACCTACGGAGTAGGCATTTCCGGAATTATAGGAAATCCTACCTCTGAAAGAGAAGCTTTGGCAAAACAGCTGAAAGGGTATCTGCTGTTTTTTGATCAGATCCTTGCCAGCTATTTCAAACATCTTGAGAAGGTAAAAGAAGTACTAAGCATTCACGGTGATTTAAAAAGAACGTATTTCACCCAAACTCTTAAAAATATCAAAGGTTTTGATGAGCTGGTTAAAGATTATGATGCAGACGATGATAAGCTTACAGATTCATTGTACGAGGAGCTCGATAACAGTGTAGAGCGCAGAAATGAGGTTTTGGATCATTTGATTTCCCGTTTTGCCGAGACCTTCAGCGATTATACCTTCCTGATGAAATCTCTTTACGGAAAATCTGCAGATGAGATTGTTTTAAGCAATAAAGAAAACTTCTTAAGCGAATACAAAGCATTAAGCAAAGACAGAGGAACCGGCTACAATTATACGTTATCTGATATAGGAAATCTCTGGAATACAAATAATATTTCCGGCGTACAGAAAAGGATAGCGCGTTTGCTGGGACTGAAAAATTATACGCAGCGAAATTTATCCCAAACTCCCATTGTGATGACCGAAACACAGGGAAGCGATGGTAAGCCCGTCTACACATGGAAAATAAAAGATGCGGAAGGCAATATTATTTTATCATCTGTGACTGCGTACAAAATAGAATATGCCGCAACCAAAAATCTGCACGAAGCCATTTATGAGACCATTCAGATAGATCAGGAAGATCTTGACAATGCTTTGGAAGTATTAAAAGAAGGTGAGCAAACGTATGACCTGATAGGAAATATTCAGATTCGCTTTTCTTCGGGAGGCAATTATTATGTTGAAATTGTAGATGATCCCGTAGCACGAAACGTAATTGCTACTCATAAAAAAACCAATCCGTATTCCTCGCTTGCTGAGCTGAAAATGGGAATTGTAAAAACAGTGAATTATTTTAAATATGTTTTTACTGAAGAAGGGATTTTTCTTGTAGAGCATCTGCTGTTGAAACCAGCCTTTAAAGACTATCAGATTGTGGGTGGTATTGGTTGTATGTCGGTACAGGAGACATTTAAAATCTTTCAGAATATGGAAGGGATCGGTTATATGAAGATAGGAAATACCTTTGAAGTCTACACTCTTGAAGAAGACGAGGAGATTCCGGCTACACCTGTAGACTATTCTGAGGCATTGATGTCTTCCTGCGAAGAAAATTGTGAAGATGATGTTTTTGATCCTTATTCTTACCGGGTAAGTGTTGTTCTTCCGGGTTTTGCTTATCGTTTTCAGGATCCGGATTTCAGGCGTTATGCTGAAACGGTCATCAGACAGGAAATTCCGGCTCATATTTTAGCGAAAATTTGCTGGGTAGGAGATAGAATGAGTGATAAACTGACCGCGCAGAATGATCTGTCTGAATTTGAAGTTGCCTTTAAAAAATATCTTTCAGATAAAGCCAAAAATAATCTGGAGAACTTAGGGAACAGCACTCATAATCTACTTACCGCTCTCTCTCATTTAAATAATATTTACAGACCGGGAAGGCTCTTAGACTGCGATATAGAAGATAACGACAGCCTGGACGGAAAAATAATTTTAGGACAATCAAACATATAAAACTGAAAAATAATGAATGCTAAATTAGTTAATATAACAACCCAATATAGAAAGTTTAACGAAAACCAGGTGTTAACGGAAGGGCAGCTCAATGAATTCATCGATTATTTTGAAGATCAGGACAGACTCTCCAGAACCCGCCTTAGCGGAGCCGGGGTCGTGTGCGGTTTCAGATCGGTATTCTTCGATGCGGCTGCAAGTGAAGATGCTGATATGATCCGCGATATCTTTAAAGGAAAAGAAATAAACCCAAAAGACTATCTTAATACCATTGTTATCACGCAAGGTGCAGGAGTAACTACGGACGGAGATCTCATAACATTACGCAGAAGAACAGAAAAAGCTGCCGTTAATTCAGATAAAAAAATCATTGAAACCCTCATCGGTTTCGATACCAATGCTTACAGATACTACAGAGAGTATAAAGATGATGTAAAGTACAGCCACTTCAGTATCCACAAAAAAAAGATTCCTCTTCTGGAAATTATTACCCAGCAGGATTATGATCTCCTGAAATCTCAGGGCGGGAAAGTTGATGATTTTAAAGAAGTAAAAGATATTGCTAAAATAAAAGATAAGATCGTCATTCTCTATCTGGAATCTTATGCTAATGAAGAATCACCGTGCGAAGATGCGGATTGCGATAATGCGGGATCGGAACAGGTTTCTTTTCTCAGAGTACTTTTGGCAGATTGGCAGTCTGTTTCAGATCTTGTAGCGAAAGGTGATGCAAAAGATTCCGTTTATCAGCTTCACAATGAATATGAAAAACTTTATGACAGGCTTCCAAGAATAGAAGCGAGAAGAGTGATTCTGGATTCTTCCGTGACCACCCCGTCACAGCTGAAGACAAGATTCTATGATTCAATCAGCGCAGTTCCTGCTTTAACCGATGGCTTTGATGATATTTCAAAAATTTTCAGTCTAAATGATCCTTCGGTAACAGCAAAAATAAATTCGTTATTATACACTTCAGCGGTCAGTCCGGAAGATTATCAGTACCGATATGATTTGTTTAAGGATTTGATTGATACCTACAACGAGATCAAAGGATTATTACTGCATCTGAATGCTGAATGCTGTCCCCATATCAATTCTTTCCCGAAACACCTCATGCTGGGTGCAGTAGGAGCGACATTGGAATTGGGAAAAAAAACAGATTTCCGTCACAGTTTTTATCATTCACCGGTAGCCACAGGTGATGATGAGAATTATGAAAGAGTCATCATGCTGATCAGGCGTTTTATAGAGAAAGTCAATAAATTCAGATCTTACAACGGACCTGTTAAAATCACGCCTTCCAATTTGTACGTAAGGTTGGGGAACAAAGCAGTACCGTACTATTATAATGTGGATAAACCTCTGCTGACCCAGTGGAATTTTGAAAAAACAAAAACTGACAGAGCAACTTATAATTTAAGTTATCATACAGCCGGCTTAGCAGGAGACGACTATGTTCAGAACCCGCTGAATTATAATATCGACAATTACGATTTTTACAGGATCGAAGGACATCTGGGATTACCTTACGAAACTGCAGTGCAAAACATCAATGATCTTAAAGTAAAATACGGATTGCCCTTTGACGTCGCTGTATTGCTCCTGAATAAAGGCGAAAGAAAAGACAATACCCTGCCGGTTGAGCCAAGAAAGCTGTCAATAGAAGATCTCAGAAAGCAGCTGATTTCTATTTCTGATGATATCAGCAAAGAAAAAGGGGATTCTAAAAGTGCTTTGTTTAATTTAACAAAACTAGACAGTGACTTAAGATTACTGAATAAGGTTGCTTTCGCAGCACCGGGATCCGGGAAAGAAGTGACTGTGGTGAAAGAAGATCCCAGAAAAGAGGAGATTTCTACAGAGCTTTTAAGCGATTTCTTGGATCGTAAATCTGGTTTGGAGCATTTAGCAGGTGTAGAACGCGGCGGACTCTTTTTATTGATCGCAGAATCGGAAGCAAACAATCAGGTTCTTGCAGATTTCTCATTGCCGTACTTATGCTGTTCGAAAAAAGACCCGGTATTTTTGGTGTTACCGGCAAGTACGCTGTGCCAGAATGATGATCCTGTTGCGATTACAATTGTTCCTTTAGATGGTGAAGTGAAAGCGTTTGTCAATGGTTCCGTTCCTGTATCTGCAATTACTCAGTCGGGAGGTCAGAAATTCTTTGATCCGGGTTTGGTTGATCCTGCTTATCATGGACAAACCATTACGTTTACGGTCAATGATGAACCTGTGGATACGCCGATGATCGTGTACAAAGAGCCGAATATTTCTGTAACAACAGGTGAAGTCGTTTACGGCGAAAATCCAAATGCACCGGAAGCTACCGTTACTTTCAATATTACAGGTTACCAGTCTGATTATACATATTCTTGGGATTTTGATGATGACTCAACCGAAAATCCTGTTCCGGTAAACGGTGCTGTGACACACAAATATTTTCTGGGAGCAACAGGTCAGGAAGATGTCTTCAGACCTACTCTCACGGTTACCAATAAAAACGGATGCAGTACTGTATTTAAGATAACTCCCATTACATTAAAATTGGTTATTAATAAGAATACGAGAATATTTATCTATTTTGATGCCTCGGGTTCTATGGATTCAACTTTGTCTCCACTCAATACCATGAGAGCGAATCTGCTTAAAAACAGACTGTTGCCTTTATATGGGAACGATTCTGCAGCATACGATGCCAAGGTGAAAGTAATTTCTTATGATGATGAGAGAACCTTTCATGTATTAAATATGCAGGGACAGGCGGCACCGGAAGGTAATGTGATTGTACTGGTATTCCAGGATGAAGCCGATTCCATCTATCATCCTTATAATGGGCCTATCACCAACAGAACATCTGCATTTTCTTCAGATATTCAAGCTTTAAAAAACAGGATAGCAAATAATTTCGGAACCAATAATCCAAATTATTACAGAGGAATTGTTTTCCAGGTAGATGGTAATAATGCATTCCAGCAGCTTATGATGGCGGTGGAAAATGGCTCTAATGCTTCTTATCCTGCTCAGTATAATCTACAATCTGAAGCGTCTGCCGGAAAAGTAATATTCAAATACAATGTTCCGGATGGTGATACTGCTGCCAACTATCTGCAAAGAGTTGTTGGTGCGCTTGAAGACTTAGGTTATCATATTCCTTAAATATAAGCAAGGCTTCTCGGGCCGGTCGCCTGAGAAGCTATAAACCATCTTAACATCATTAAAAATGAATAATCAATTAAGTAATATATCAACCCAATACCGAAAATTCAGTAAAGGGCAATACATAGAGCATACGCAATTCAATGAGTTTTTAGACTTTTTCGAGGATCAGGATCGTTTGTCAAGAGTAATGCTGCAGGGAGTGGGTATTGTCTGTGGTCTCCAGGCCAAACCGGTGTATAAAGACCGGCTACTGAAAGCTGTACGGCTTTCTCAGGGAATAGCAGTTACCACAGACGGAGATTTGCTGACCTTACAGAATACCAGTAAGGTAAGTGAAGAATTGTATGTAAGTGATCTAAAAACCACGGACATAGAGAATAAAGAATATACCCACTTCAGGGCATATGATAATTTCAAAATAAAATATCCGGCTTTCTATGACGGAGAAAAGCAGATTGAGCTCTGGGAACTTGCAACGGATTTAGAAAAAAGTGCGGATTTTCTGACCGTTGAGCACCTTTCAAATGTGGAAGATATCTATTTGCTGCTTTATTTAGAAAGCTATGAAAAAGAGGTGAAACCGTGCAGAGGGGTGGATTGTGACAATCACGGCATCCAGCAGATCCGGAACCTCAAAATATTGGCGACCAACGCAGACGGAATCCTGCATATTCTGAAAAAAGATGAGATTCAGCCTCATCCTTTATTTCTAAAAGACATTTTGAAAGATGAAAAACTGGAACGGGTGATTGTAGATCGTCTCATTTCAGAAAGAGGACCAGATGCGTCTTTTTCTTCGGAAGATTTAAAAAAAATGTATGCTTCAGTTTTGGAAAAATACGGGTATGGTGAAAGTGTTTTTACAAAAGTAAACGCCATCGCCCAAATGATTGGAATCCCAACTGTTGACCATCAGATTTTTAAAACAAAATTAAAAGAATGTCTGGTTCAGCTCCTCGGTTTTCAATATGCTTATGATATCGTAAAAGATTTAACCAGTACTTATTCTGAAATTACAGCCTTGCTTCCAAAAGCTTTCACAAAGTGTTTTCCGGATCTGGTTTCTTTTCCCAAACACATTATGCTGGGAAAATTAACATCAGATACAGCACTTGATCCGTATAGACATCAGTTATATAATGCTCCTGTTTTAGATGATGAGAAGGCAGGACAGAGAATCAAATTATTAATCAGTCGTTTTGCACAGCAGGCAAAAAAAATCAGATACTCCGCGGATTTTGAAGGTAAAGCAGAGATTAAAGTGACACCATCACAAAAACTGAATACACTCAGCAATAAAGCGGTTCCTTTTTATTATGAAGTTTCAGAAGAATTTCTAAAAACCTGGAATTTTGATAAAACGGGAAACCGTTCGTACAGAGAAAATTTGGGATATGATACAGAACTTCTTTTGCCGGATGCTCATATTCAAAACCCGGTACCATTTAATATCGACAGAAATTCTTTTTATAACATCGAAGGCCATCATGGAGTCAATTATCAGGAAGCATTTCAGCAGATCAAAAAGATCAGAGATGAGCAACAGTTAGGATTTGATATTATGGTACTTTCTTTTGAAGAATTGGTAAGAAACAAAGACCTTTCAAAAGCCTATTTTAATGATTATATACAAAATCATCCGGGCTTGGAACATCTGCACGGCGTTGAAAAAGGCGGAACCTTTGTGATGGTTTATGAAATCAATGGCAGAGCCACACCGGTTATCGCAGACTTTGCACTTCCCTACATCTGCTGCACACCGAAAGTTAAAATAAATCTGAGTTTACCGGGCAGTACGATTTGTGAAAAAGCAGATCCTATTCCTTTTACAGTGCTGCCTTTCAATGGAGTAGTGACTGCAGATGTAGATCCCACACTAAATAGTGGGGTAGAATCCCGCAATGGGCTGTACTTTTTCAATCCGCAAACTGTAAGCAAGGAATTACATGGTAAGGAAATTACCTTTTCGGTAAACGGAAGTCCTGCTGATTGCAGTATCAAAGTTATTTCGCAGCCGGAAGTGAAAATTGAAACTACATCGATTATACATCCTGAAGGTACTTCTGTGGAGACAGCGGTAAGTTTTCATATTTCAGGTGGTAATGTCGCAGATTATCAGTACAGTTGGGATTTCCTTGGGAACGGATCTTTCATTTCGATGAATCCGGATGAAAATGGAAATATCAAATATACTTTCTATCGTCTGGATCCAAAAAGAATTCCGGCAATGAGGGTAATTATCTCCGGAAACGGATGTACTCAGACTGTAACGGTGAGCAATTGGTATAAAGAGATACCTGTGGTGATCAATAGAATCAGCTTTCCGGAAGGAGGAGACTGCTGTGAAGGTTCGCCGAAGTAGGTATTGCTATTCTAAAGAACAGGAACTAGATAAAGGTTTATTGACAAGCCTTAAAAAATGATAAAGGGTGTACGATCGCAATAAGATGTGAAAGTCACCCTTTCAATTCAGAAATTTAAATTAACAATAAAGAATAAAATAATGGCAGTAGCAAAATGCAATATTTCATTTGATGTAAATTTTACATCTTCCTTGCCAATAACAAAAGCAATTGCATCCTATAAAATGAATACGGCAGGCTCGTATACGGATGTTCAGATTCCGTTACCGGCCGTACCGTATACCGGCAGCAGTTTTTCCGTTACTCTTCCTGAAATTCAGAATCAGGGCGAGTATACTTTAGTGGTGATCTTAACAGCACAGGACGGAACGGTTGCGAAAAAAGAAAGTTCCTTCAAAATAGGGAACTGTCCGGGAAGAAATCCACCAGCAGTTTCTTTAAAATGGCATGATGGCGTATCCAGCACAGAAAGAGCGTGTACAGAGTCGGTATGCACATACACCATTGATGTGACTGCATCAGATCCAGATAACGATATTGCCAGTATTAAAATTCTGAAAAGTAGTGATGGCAGTACATGGAATACACTCATTGCCAATCTTACTTCGGGAAGTTTTACAGATTCCATCAGTACAGCCGGTAAGAATCTGTATAAGGCAGTTGCTGTTGATGCAAAAAACAATTCGGGCACTTCAAATATACTCTCTTACACCAAAGAAAAAGCAGAAGTTTCTGTTTGTGAACATTTATCTAATGTGAAAAACGCAAAATTAGATCTTATTCAGCTGTCTTCTTTCCCAAGCTGGGTAGCTGCAACAGTGGATGTCGCTCAGTCGGCAGTGGGCATACCAATGAATTTGTCTCAGCAAATACAGTACAGGAGATGTGATGATGTTTTTAAGAATACTGTAGAAGTGCTGGGAACAGACAATAAGGTGATACAAAGTTTCACAATTCCTAATGATCTGCCAAGCGGTGCAACAGGAAGGCAATCTTTACCATTTGTATATACGCCGCCGCAGGCAGGCAAAATTACGCTCAGAATTAGCGAATACTCATCCTTTACAACATCTCAGAAAACACCGGCACATTTGCATATAGATTCACAGCTGTTATTTTTGGATAAAGAGCTTGAGTGCAACAGGATTTCGGCAGAGCATAATTTCTCAATATATGAGGGCACAGACTGTACAGAGCCGGAATTTATATATAAGGAAATTGTAAAAGATGAAAACCGGGATACCTGTAACCCAAGCAAATTATCTTTTACCCTGGAAGGAGATCAGTCTGATGTTCCGATGACTTTCAAGCTGAATGGAAATCCTTCCGGTGCGATTGCAAGAATAGAAATACAAGGTGACGGAAGTATGGTGTATCAATCAGACGGTTCAGCTCTGAATATGGTAAAACAGACTGCGGACGGAGATCCTCAATTTACATTGATTCCAATTTATGTAACGGTAAAAGGGAAAATTACCGTGGATATTATTCTGGAAGCCAGCCAGATTGTAAAGTATAACAGGCAGCTCTATACCGGAGCCTGCGATACCAGCGGCGGAAAAACACCGTTTACACAGAACGCATCGGCAGAACTTAAAAGCGCATCCATGAGCATCCTTCTAAATCATACTAAAACAATTTACATTTAGATAACATCTCATACAATAGGATTCACTTAAAAATAAAAATCCTCAAATATATATTTTGAGGATTTTTATACTAAAGGAAGCACTTATCTTCTGTTGTTTTTGCGTCTTGTACTTATAATATTGAAGAGTTTTGCGACGTCCTTCAGATGGATTTCAAAATCATCATAATACTCATTCAGAGAATGAAGCGTGATAATTCCTTTCTCCACATCATGGTTGATGATCCGCTTTACCAGAATACCCTTCTCTTTGTGAACGATTACAAAATCCCACTTGTCATAATGCAGTTTACTCATCCAGTAATCTTGTCTTATATTTCTGCACAAAATAATATCGCCTTCCAGATAACTTTCGTAAGATCCGTTGTCCATACTGTCGCCCCTCACTTCAAAACACATATATTCTCCACGGTGTTCCACATCATCACTGAAAGGAATTGTAGGTAAACTCTCTATGTATTCTTCATCTGCAAAGCGGCTTAGATACCCTGCTTGTGCATATTGATTGGCCAATGGAACATTCATGATCTTCAGATTAGAAAAAACAACCGGGGATGCACTGTCGTTTACCTTTCTCTGCTGTTCTTCCAATAAATTATTGACGAAATAGGCCGTTGTTTCAGGTATTTTGCGTTCGCCTTTTTCCCAATATTGTACAGCTCTTGTACCAACACCAATAGATTTTGCGATATCAGCCTGCTTCATTTTTAGCTTCTTTCTAATTTCTTTAAATTCTAAATAGTTCATTTTGATAGGTTTATAGTTGGTTGTGGAAAAAAATATGAAAAATGTTCATTTTTTATTTTTAAAAACGAACAATGTTCGTATATTTGTTTCGTCATTAAGAGGTGACCATGCAAATATACAAAATTATATTGATAATTTAATTTTAATTTGATGTGCAAATAGTGAATTTAAATTATTAATATTCTTTAAATCATTTAATTAAAGAATTTTTTTAAACATAGCGTGTTTTTATATACATTTTAATTTTCAGCGCAATAGAAGAAAGAATAACCACTGAATTTTTTCATTTATATTTAAATATGTTAAAAGTGCGTATTATTTTTCTTTATTTATATGATTTTTGTTCGCTTTTATAAGTTGTTTAATGAATAAATGTGCGTTTATTTTTTTAATGATTTTATTGAAAGCAACCATTTAGCTCTTTGTTTTTTTTAAAATAAAGAAAAGCAAAAAATACAGGATCGCGCAACTGTCTGGTTTATACAATATCGATTAATTATAAACGGACCGTAAAGTGGTATTGCATTTCGAAAAGAGCAAACCCAATTTTTGAGAACAAGCTCAGCTATTTTTAAATATAGATTTAAAGATAAAGTAAAGGCTGTGCTTTTTCTCAAAATAGATGACCACCAGGATATACTACTGTTTAAGGCTGTAAAACATCGATTACTTACAGGCATGAATAGAATGATCTACAGAGGTCGCCTAAAAAGAAGTTCAGCACCGGAAAATATCTGCTTGAAAACCAAAGGTCTGTTCCTCTGGTATCACCCAACTCAATGCGTATTAAAAAGAAAAAAATTAACCATTCACGAAACATAAAAAACAATGAAACGAAGCAAAGAATTAACAGAGAAAAGAAAAAGTTTTGTCATCGAATATGTAAAACGTAACCAAAATAAACAGATGAAAGTCATTGTAACCGAACTCACAGAAATGCTTTTTTTATCTGAAAGAACCATCTACAACATTATTCTCCAGAGTTAGTTTGGGTGTAATAAAAACAGACAGCCACGGTGTTGTCCGGCTGTTTCAGTAATTATCATTTGTTAATCTAATACCTTTTAAAAAGCCATGAAAAAGAATAAAAATAAAAACGACAAGCAAAATAAAGAAAACAAGGAAAATAAAGAAAAACTGCGCAAGCCTCATAAGGATATTAATGATCTGATTGACGAACTGGCGTATGGAGATGAGAAGGGAAATATCAAAAAAAGCAAAAAAATTTTAGATGATATATATATCCTGTCGCAAGAGTAAAAGAAGAGCCTGAAAATGCGTGAAAGCAAAAAATAACAAGATAATATACAGGGAAAGTATGAATACAGATAGTATAAAAGCTTTATTAATCGGAACTGCGATAGCATTTTCAGGAGGATTACTAAGGGTTTTGATTTCAATACAGAATAAAGAAAAAAAGCAGCCTTGGGAACATTTTATCACATTAACCATCGTAGTGATCGTAGGTTTTACGATGAGCTATGTAATGAATAAAGCTGAGCTGCACGATAAATGGTACTCTACAGGGGTGTTGTTTGTGCTCGGCTATGGCTATGATAAATTTCTAAGGATGATTACTACCAGTCTTCCGGAGTGGATCGACAGAGCAGTTAATCTTCATATCGGAAATCCTGACGGATATAAAACGGAAAGAAAAACTGACGACGAAAAAGAAAAAGAGGAATAAGGTAATGAAATCTCCATGATTGCAATTGATCTGGAATGATGGAGATTTTTTGACCATTAAAAAAGAAAAATTTACAAGAAGTTCAGTTGAAAACCATGAAAACGTAACACAACTTTCAATCATAAATGAAGATCCTGTTAATGACATGATATAAAGGCTGATCCGTTGAATGAAATTTCTGTTAGTTAAATCTTCTTTCAGTACAGTAGAATAAGACCGAAAATTCATTTACTGCAGCTACTGAATACACCTATGAAAATTCAGGTATTTCTCAGTAAAAAGGTTGAATTTTGAACCAGGAAACTAATAAAACATGAGAACTGAATACCGGAAGCGGCAAAGCGCGCGTGTTTCTCATCACATAGCTGAACGCCGTTTCCGGTTATTTTAATTCGGAAGAAATTACACAATCTGTTCTTCAGATTCCATCAGCGATATACAGTAAACCAATAGGAGTTGTATCACTATATCTTTTAAACTATGTACAATAAAACACTAAGTCCATGAAAACAGCAAATACTGTAGAAAAAGACAAGAAAGCCCATCACAGCCAGAGTAGAAAACAGAAGCCGCAGGAACGTGCGGATCTTCATCTTTCTGAGGCGGGTGCGGCAATGCAAAACCAGGAAACTTCTCATCTTAATATAACGAATTCCAACGGGGATAAAATAAGTCAAAAAGGAAGTCTTCTGCCGGTTTATGGTTCGCAGACGATTTATGATCAGGGATCAGAAATTATGTCCGGAAAGCATCAGGAAAGTTTAGCCCAAACCGGAGATGTTAATCATCCTGAGACCAAGGAATTGGAAAAAGGCTACATGACTACTTTAAATATAAGTCAGGTACAGAATTACAATGATCTTAAATCAGGAACTTACTTACCAAAAACGGTACAGGAACAGGCAACAGTTCATCAGGAAAATAAAAAAAATCAGGAAGGGAAACAAAAATCAAAATCGACAATCAAAGGCAATACTCAAGCTTCTTGGGAAGATTTACAAAATACACCTGCAACACAATTGGTTAGTAGTTTCAACGCTGTTCAGAATAATAGCACAGAAGTTTTAAACAAACAATCTGAAATTGCAACCAACGGACTTCCAAAAGTAAATGCAAAAACAGGTAGTGCTTTTGCCGGATCGAAATCCAAAAACAAAGCAAGCTCAAGTAAAGCGATTGCGAAAACGAGCAAAAAAACAGTGAAATCTGCAGCTCAAAAAGCAAAACCGAAAGAAACCAGCTTTCCGCAAAATGATCCTCTTAAGAAAGTTACTTACTCTTTTAATACCGCAGCTAAAAATGGAGGATTTGAAAAGCAGGCTCAAAATCAGTTTGATGCCATTCATGTAAATACTTCGGCTGTGCCTACCACGATGCAGCAAAGTGCAAGGCTTGAACTCGTAGGAGAAGCTGATACAGAACATTTATCAATTGAGCAACAAGATGTTGCACAGGATATGAGCATCAAAAAGAATCAGGCTGCAAATGATATTCATAAAGATTATGGTGAAAACAGTATCATCAAAAAACCTAGTGATGAAATCCTTAAACCGTCAAGTAAGATTACTTCTAAGGCTGTTAAAAAACAACCTATTGAAGCTTTGAAACTGGAAGGTGTTGATGAGGCAAGTATCAATGCTCAATTTGAACCGGTTATTCAATCAAAAATAGGAGCCGAAAACGAAAAATATCAGGCAGCCGAATTAGATCATCATCAAAAAGTAATTGAACAGGAAAAATCTTCTGAAAATCAAATAAATGAAGAAAAAAATAAGTCTAAGGACAAACAGCTGAAATCTGTAAAAGATGCTCAGGCAGATGTTAATCAGTCAAGGATAGATTGGCAAAATGAGCTCAATAAGACAGAGTCTGATTTTGCGGAAAAATCTAATAGTCAAGCCAAGGCAACGCTTGGTAATATAAAAACAGAAAAGAACAAAGGTGAAACTGCGGCTCAAGGTCATATTGATACCGCCAATAAAGAAGCTCGCAAGAAAAAAGAAGAAGCCGACAAAGAAGCACAGCTGAAAAAAGCAGAAAAGAAAAAGGAGAGCGGTAGTTTCTTTGGCTGGGTTGCAGATAAAGCTTCGGCTTTTATCAATGCCCTGAAAGATGCGCTGAATTATATTTTTACTAAACTACGAGAAGCTGTTAAAACCATTTTTGAAGCTGCCAAAAAGTTAGTTCTTGCCGCATTGGAAATAGCCAGAAAAGCAATTGTAAACTTTATTAAAGGCTTCGCTTCTTTACTAAAAGGCTTTCTGGATGTCGCTTTGGCTGCGTTTCCTGCTATCAGAGATCGACTGAAAGCTAAAATAGACAAATACGTAGAGGTCGCCGAAAAATTGGTGAATGAGACATTCGAAGTCTTCAAAAAAGCGGTTGTTGCGATTATTGATTTCTTGGCAGAGACTGTTGATAAATTACTAGGCGTACTACAATCTGTTTACGAAGGAATTTTAACCGTTGTTGGAATGATTGTAAGTGGTGATATAATAGAACTTCTTAGAAAATTAGGAAACATCAAAAATGCTTTATTCGCAATTACATTTGATACCATAAAACAAGGTGGAATGGAAGAATTATTAGGTGTAAATCTTGATGAATCATTATCACCCGAAGAGTTGATGGCAGCAATGCAAATGGGACTATTATCGGGTGGTAACGAACAAGATTCCGATGACGGAATGCCAAAAGCACCGTGGACTAATGCGAATGTTGGAGTTGATGTGGTAAGTTTTGAAGAGTTATCACCAGAAATGCAGGCTGAATTAAGAAGAATGCAAAAAGCAGGGCAAACTGAAGCTACTCTTGGTGAAAGAAATGATCCTTCCAGAACCATGTCTTCTGTAATGGAAGAAGCCAAAACACCACAAAGCGCACCTGAAACATCGGGACAAAAATTTAATGACGGATTAACCCCGATGAAACGTGCCGAAATAAAGTGGGAAATGATGAAAACGGGTATCAAGCAATGGTGGGACGACAACTGGCTTAAAGTTGTGGGTGGTGTCATTGCGGCATTGGTTGTATTTATTGCAGCTGAGGTAGTTACCGGAGGAGCAATAACAGCCGCATTGCCTGTAATTATGCCAATATTGGCAGATGTATTTATAGGTGTAGCAATAGCACAAATAGCCCCTTACTTTGTAGATGGATTATCCAAATCTTGGGACGGAGATATTAAAGGTGGTACCAAAGCTTTTAGTAGAGGATTGGGCGCATCATTAATAGAGTTGGCAATGTATCTCGGCTTTAAATTAGTAGAAGTAGCTGCAAAAGCAATAACGAATTTGGTAAAAGCAGGTTTAAAACTTGCCAAATCGAGTGCTAAAGCGGTAATGAATTATGCCAAATTCATCATCAAAGAAGGAAAAGTATTGTTTAAAGGAATTGCCGGAAAAAATCTTGGAAAATTAAGCAAAACTTTACGTAAATTAGGCGACGATATTTTGGAGCGTACCCGATTGAAGAAAATTAGAATTCGACTGGAGGGAAGACGTTTCTTTATCGAAGGATTTATAAATCCTTGGGTACTAATGGCTGAAGGAAATTTAGAAGAAGTAGTTGATAAAGCTGGTAAAAGTGTAGGGCAAGAAGGAAAATTTATTACAAAAGAAGGAAAGGAAATTGAAGGGATACTTGTTGGAGGGCAAAAAAATGTCAGCTCTTATGTTAAACAATTAGAAGACATCAAGAAAGCAAGTGGAGCTGAAGGTTTAAAAAATGAATATACCACATTAAAACAAGAACTTGAAGCTGGAGGAGATTTAGATAAAATAATTTACAACAGGCAAAGTACTTATGAATTAAGAAAGGGTATTGGAAAGATTCCAAAAGATTTTCAGGCTCATCATGTTATTCCTAGAGAGTTAGAAAAGAAATTTAAAGATTTTTTCACACGAATAAAATTTAATATTGAAGATGGTGCTATAAACGGAATTGGAGTTCCGCCTAACAAAGCTGTATTAGAAGCAAGTAAAGAAGCTGATGAATTTGCTAATTATGCTTTTCATCAAGGAAGCCATCCTGATTATACAGAATTAATTGAAAGCAAAATAATTCGAATAAGATCAAATTACAGTAATGGAATCTTGACAGAATCTGAAGCTCTAGATGAAATAAAATTCTTAGCAGATAAGGCCAAAAATGCAATAAAAAACGGAAACGGAAAAACAGTTAATCAAATAAAATTTTAATAATGAAGCTATTTAGACTTAAAGGAAAAACGGATAAGGATAATTCATATTTGAAAGACTCAGGTATGCCTTATGAAGAACAAGAAAAATTGATTTCAGGAGAATTAGTTTCAATTAGCAATTTTGGACAATATGAAATTTCCGCAAAATCAAAGAAAAAACCAGATGTTTACAGTATCGGGCATATAGAATTCTATGTAAACGAAAAAGTAAAAAATATAATATTAAATAACTGTCAATCAGATGAGAATATAAAATTTTTAAATATAGAAATAGAAGGTGAGAATTATTATCTTTTAAACATTTTAAATAATATTGAATGTTTTGATTGGGATAAATCTGAATATACTACATACTCAAATAAAAATTTTTTAAAGGAGGTTAATAAATTAGTAATTAAACCAGAAAAATTAAATGGAAGAAAAATATTTAGAATAAAAGAATATAAATTTGAAGTTTTTGTTATTGAATCCATAAAAACCGAAATTGAAAAAATTGGAGTTAGTGGAATTGACTTTTTAGAAAGTATGGACTTAACTTTCGGATAAAATCATTGAATAGGCTATCTCAAAAGTGAGGTGGTCTATTTTTTGTGGTAAATTTGATTTTTTCACAAGAAATTATAAATACCATTTTCCGAAGAATTAATAAAGCATCTCAATTATGGGGTGCTTTTTTGCGATTTGCATCTTCATGTTGTAAATTAGGCAATGACATTTTAGAGCGAATGCGAATTAAAAAGTATTGCTCAAAATACAGGGCAAACGATGGGCGATTTTAGCTGAAATAAACCCTTTGTTTGTAATTATGTCTGGTCCGATGCCTGATGAAGATGTAATGAGTATTATTAAAAAAGACAAAGCAGATGTTCCTAAAGGATTAAAAAAAGGAGACATATATTTTGATGACCAGGGTAGAGAATTGATGAAAATTTCTAAATTAGATAGATTTACCAAAACACCTGATTATCGTGAAATATTTGCATTAGCTAACAGAGCAGATATTTCCAATGATGTTATTCATCATCTTATTGAAAAAGGTTCTGATTTTGCGTATCTTTTTGAAAAAGAATTGATTAATGCTCCAAAAAGTTTAAGAGCAATACCAAAAGGAAATATTAATAAAATTCTGCACTTGTCAGATATACGAATCGCGTGGAATGAGGTTTATAGTCATATAGATGAATTGAAGATATTAAATATGATTAATGATGCGGGTATAAAAACAAGAATAGTTGATTTTGCTGCAAAAACAGATGTTTTCATAGCAAGATCTCTAGATGATATTGCAAGAGCTGAATTGAATGCAGGAAGACAGTTGACAGAAAACGAAATAGGAACGATTACTAATAATTTAAAACATTTACTTAAGTAATGAATAATAAAGAAAAAATATTCACATTCAATTCAAAAAGTTGGATAGGTAATTTAGGAAAAAAAAGTTCGAGAGTACAACAGCCTAAATGTCAGATATGTAATAGAGAGTTAAAAGAAGAAATTAGATATTCGAAAGTTGAATTAGAAATTGAAAGATATGAAGGGGAAGATATGATTAGTGCTTCTAATATTTTAATTGTTTCGGAAAATCTATACAATGCGTTAATAAAGTCTGAGATTAAAGGTTTTGCACCAATAAAGGTAAATAAAGTTAAGCATAAATATGGTAATGTTGATATTAAAACAGTTCCTACATTGGTCTATTTAGCTATTTTGGCTCCAGCTGTTAGAAATATACCTATAGCAAGTGATTTTACGGGTATTTGTGAAGGTTGTAATTTATATTTAAATCAATATAATGAAGAAAAATCAAAATTAATCATTAGAGGTACTGAAGAAAATGCAATTCATCTGCAGGTCGTTCATGACTCATATGAAGGGGCAGATATTTTTAATTTTGCCGACCATGGAGAGGTTGGAGTGACCCAAAAATTTCTTGATGTTATCAAAGACTTCAATTGTCCAGAAAATATTGTTATTCCTGCCGAATGGATATAACTAATAAAATTATTATAATTTCTTTCAAAAACTGCAAGCCTAAAATCTTGCAGTTTTTTATTTGATTTACCAGAAAGTAGAACTTTTTAAATCTTTATGTAAATTAGCCGATGACATTTTGGAGCGAATGCGAAGTAAAAAAGTATTGCTCAAAATACAAGGCAAATGATGGGCGATTTTAGCTGAAATAAACCCTTTGTTTGTAATCATGTCTTGTCCGATGCCTGATGAAAAAATTGGTGAAATTATTCAGAAAAAGGCAGATGATGTACCCAATGGAATAAAAAGAGGAGAAAAATATGTTGATGAGCAAGGCAGAGAATTAAAGATATTGCAGAAGTAGCAGATGAAAAGCAATTTGTAAAAGAAGCTTTTGATGAAAGTGGCAAACTGAAGAAGAATCTTAGTTTTAGTCAAGGTGAGTTTGGATACATCAATGAAACAGATGAATTAGGTCGTTTAAGTAAAGCTCAAACTCATGATTTACAATTAAGTACACAAGACAGGCTGCCACATAAAGGTAAAACTCCAGGTAAAATAGATGGAGATCATGCGGGACATTTGTTTGGAGATAGATTTGGAGTATCACCTGAACTTGATAATTTAGTATCACAAGCAAGTAATGTTAATTTAAGCAAATTTAAAAAAATTGAAAATCAATGGGCTGAAGCAATTAATGAAGGAAAAAAAGTTGAAGGCTGGAAATCAAGCGTCTATAATCCATCTGATTTAGATATCAATAAATTAGGTGAATTTATTTCTACGGAACGATATTTTGAGCCAGGTAATCGGGATGATTTTTCACTCGAAGAATATTTGAAGGATAAATAAAAATTTAACTATTATTTTTAAAAGCGAAATTTCTACTATAGAAGTTTCGCTTTTTTTAAGTATTAAGATCGGTTTAAAATGGCACAAATCTTCCGTAAAGAAGGTGTTGCCGGACTTTGGGAACATTTGAAAGATCAGTTTGCTGATTTGAAAGCTACGGTGATGGATACCATTATGGAGATCATTCAAACGCAGGTTACTCAGGCGGGTATCAAATGGATCATGGGCTTGCTGACTCCGGTTGGGGCATTTGTAAAAGCGGCAATGGCGATTATTGATGTTGTAAAATTCTTCATTCAGCGTGCTGCACAGATCATGGAGCTGATAAAAGCCTTTACTGATAGTGTTGCAGCCATTGCCAGCGGAAAAGTTGGTGCAGTAGCTAAATCTATAGAAAACGCATTGGGTAAAGCGGTTCCTGTTTTGATTGGGTTCTTAGCTTCCTTATTAGGAATTGGTGGATTGGCGGATAAAATTTTGGGCGTTATCCGAAAAATCAGACAGCGTATTGAGTATCTTCAGTCATAAATTCTATGGTTTCATCTTTATCTCAGGGCGAAAGATACCAGTCTTCTTCGTGTCGGTATATAAACATGATGTCGTAATCACTGTCTGGCGAGGCAAAACCCCAGGCTCTGCTTCCGGATTCTACAGCAAGCAATATTTCTATATTTCTTTTGGCTTCTATGTCTTTCAGTTTTTCCGGTATTTTGGGTGTCCTTGTTTTTTAATGTATAATGCAAAATAAAAAGTTGCGTGCGCAGTCTTCTTACGAAGAATGTTTGTTACAACTATCTTTTTTGAGATTTTCCAAAGAACAATAAAGGTCTGCATCTGTTTTAGAAAAAGAAAAATCTCCACAAAGTTTTGTCATAAGAGAATAGAAGTTTACTAAGCAAGAATGTGGAATCATATCGCAAAAATGTAAATCTACAAGGCAAAATCTAAAGTTAGATCAGAACCAAATAAAGTAACCATGCTAAAAAGTGAAAACCGCATCATGCCATTGTAAAATGCTATCGAAAGAAAGTAAAAATACATTGCAAAAAAATAAAGTTACATCCTAAAAATGCAACTTTACTTTGATAAAATATTGAATATGATATCCATTTGTTGTAAAACGAAATCAGCAGTCACTTTGTCATTCGGTAGGAATCTCAACAAGACGAAAATAAAGCAGTTTAGATTCTACGGAATGACAAACAAACAGTTGAAAATTAATTTATTATAATTTACTGAAATTCATTAAACTGAATAACGGAGAATTCATATTTTCAGATTGCACACCGATTATTTTCTGTTGGTAAATTCGATGGCGGAGACAGTGGCATATTCCGGGGAAGTGGCTCCGTAGAGACTTTTTACGTATTTTTTAACTTTGAGGGAGATGGCATACACCCCGGTTTCTTCTGCATAAAGAATTCTGTTGCGTTCTATGATTTTGGTGTTCAGCTCAGATTCGGTCTGGTCTACGGCGAGGGTCGCCGCTTTTAAGGATTCGTGATAGGTGCTGAGGTTTTGTATTTTGATGTTGTCTTCATTGGGTGTATACGCGGGTAGGGTGGAAAGCATCTGTAAAAGCAGACCGAAATTTTCAGCTTTTGAGGTGAAAGACTGTCGGGATGTAGAGGAGGTTTTAGGAGCTTCTTTGCCTTCTTCGACGGGTGTGTTGCTCTTTCTTGAACTGCCCTGAATGGTCTGGGTTAGAGATCTTGCCTGGTTTAAAGTACCTTGCGGTAAGCCTACAATTTCTAATACATTGATGATGCTGGTACAGGTTGATTTTAAATTTTCGAAAGCGGTCTGACGGGCTACGATAGCATTTTTATTGGCGTTTCGTTTGTCTCCAACTTCTGTAAGTTTTGCATTGGCATCCGTGTATAAAGCCTGAAGACTTGCCACCGTAATGTTGTCAACGGGTGGATTGTAAAGGCTGTACGTAGAAACTTGCTGGGTAATTTTTTGAAGGTTCGCTACATTTTTAGCATGACCTACTTCTGAGGTGCTTGACATATCAATTGTGTTTTTTAGTTAGTGCTTCAAATATAAAAATTATTTTGGAGGGGTGGTAGGGATTGTTTAGGTATTTTGATTTTTAGGGTTGTTAAATTGAACGTAATTAAAAAGACCGGAATTGCTTCTGGTCTTTTTTATTTTGTGGTCTTTTGCTGGAGCAAGCGTCTCGCTTGTGACGGTTGTATTATTGGTAATGAACGTGCGAGGCTTTCATGCCAACGGGGGTGGTCATTTTAGAACCCATATTTTTCTTCTCGTTTTTTGAATGCTTCTTTTCCTCCTTCGACAATTTCAGCTATATGTTCACGAATACCCATTGATTTTAGTAAATCTTTGATGTCTGTATTTTTAGGAAAAGTGTCTTCTAATGCTCCATTGATATAATCGAATTGATAAAGACTACCTTTTTGATCATCTTCGTTTTGACCTTTTTGATTTGCAATTATTATGTTTTCAGCATCAGCATTTACAACAATATTTGGATTGTGTGTTACTAAAATTATTTGACGCTCTTTTTTCTTTTCTTTCAAAAATTCAACTAATTCTTTTGAAACGGAACGGTTATCTAAATTATCCTCGGGTTGGTCTATTAATATTGGAGCATCATCTTTACTTAATTTTATTATTAACTTCAACAAAATAAAGCTGGCTTTTCCTGTAGACATTTTATGTATATCATCATCTTGGGAGTTTACATCCCAATGGTCAAAAAAGAAATCAGTAAATATTTTTTTTATAGCACTTTTCTTATCATTTCCTCCCTTTGGCACTAATTGATTGTTTTCAATTTTATTGAAAATTTCTTTCAAATCTTTTATTATAGATGAAAAATCAGCATCAAACAAGGCAGTTTTTGGATTTTCCGATTGGTATTGATAAAGATACTTGAATCCATTATTATTAAACCCTCTGTTATCGAATAGATGATCTGCAAGTCTTCTAAATTTCGGAAAATTATATTTTACACTTGGTTTTATTTCAATTTTATCAGTTCCATTTTGTATGTTAGAAGTTCTTTGTTTTAAATCTTCAATGATTTTATCATACAATTGATAATTTGCTTCAAAATCAGTAAATAATTTTTCTTTTTGGGTAGTAATTGCATTTCTTGAAGTTTCTATTTCCTTTAAAAATTGTTCAATTGCTGCAACTTTAGCTTCATCTTCACTGATGCTTTTCTGAATTGCAGATACTTGTTTTTGATTTTCTAATTTGTCGTTATATGGTTTTAAATCCTGTTCAATCTTTTCTTTATCCTCTAAAATAGTTTTTAAAATGGATGTAAATAGAGAAGTTTTAATGTATTTATTGTCTTCTGTTTTACCAAACTCTTTTGAAATTTCGTTAATTGAAGAAACCGCATCATCTAAAAACTGTAATTTAGAAGTAAATTCATTTTTAATACTTTCGTTTTGTAAAGTATCTAAAACTATTTTCTTTTTGTTTTCAAGCTCAATTAAAGTACGTTTTAAGTCAGACTGAAAACTGTCTAGTTTTTCATAATCTGAATTAATATTATTCTCTTTAATTTTTATTACGTTTAACTTTTCAACAAATCCTATATATTCTGTTTGCTCATCTTCTGAAAAGCTTTTGTTTAGTTGTGCTATTTTTTGTTTATTGTGCTCAATTCCCTCTTTTAAAGCTTTGGTGTCACCTTTTGTTTGAAGTTCACCTTCTTTTTTTGTTAACTCATTCTTTAATGTAAAATAATAATCGATATCTTTTTCTCGTTGTTCATCATTCCGTTTTGCCTGTTTTACAAATTCATCATATTTCAACTGATATTCATCTTCTTCTAAAATCAAGTTTCGTATTAATTTTTTCAATGTTCCGCCATTTTTTCGACTTCTATCAACCAAATTGGATAAATGATTCTGAGGAATGTATTTAATGCTGGGTAAAATACTTGAATTACTACTTCTGTCTTTTAAATTTTGTGAACTTCCAGAAAATAAATCAACCTTAAAATTATACGCTTCATCCTTTTTTTCTTTTGAAATTTCGTTCAAGTTGTATAAATCTTTAATGTTTCCATCAGTAACATCTTTATATTGTAAGACTTCGTCCGAACTATCAGCATAAAGCGTTTTCGCAATTTCGTATAACAAAATAGATTTGCCCGAAGATTTTCCACCAATAATTACATTTAGATTTTTGTTAAAATAAATTGGTTCAGGCGTAAAACGATTTTCTGATGAAGTGAACGTAACTTTTTCAATCATCAAATTATCTAATTTTTCGGCTTCAGGCATTTCCTTTTGAATTTTCACCCTCTCTTTTGGTTCGTAAATAATTTGTTTTAGTCCTTCAAAAGTAGGTTGTGCTTTTATCCAAGTGAAACAGTGTCCCAATTCTTTTGGGCTTGTATTGTTAGAATCTTTTGCAAAACTATGCGCATCACTACAATGTAATAAACGACTATTCACTCCTTGTTCTATAAGTGATTCTATTCCAGTTAAAGCCTTTTCTACAGCGGGTGACGCCGAAAAAACAAAATGTGTATTATTGATTATTGATTTTTTTTCAAAAGGTGATTGATCCCATCTAAACTCACCCCATTCTGCTTTTCCAATTGCTTTAAAATATTTATCTTTCAAATAAACATTTGGTTTTTCTCCCTCACCTAAAAGATTTGTTATATCAGATAGTTCAAAATTCAAATTATTAAACCCTACGTCAATTGGACTTATATTAGTTCTTTTATTCAATGGGGTGTTTTCGATAATATGATTCCCTAAATCTATCAATGTATCTCTTGTAATAACACCTCCCCAAGTGACTCCATTCGGACTATCAGTATCTAAATTTCCTTTTCCACTTAGACCTGATAAAAATTGGACTTTTATTTGTTCTAATTTCAACAAAGACTCATCGGCAAAAATAATATGATAATTTATTCTACCTAAATCTTTGTTTCCAACAAATTCCTTTAATCTAAATTCTACAACAGGAAGTAATAATTCTACATTTTTTAATCCGCCATCATTCTTATATTTTAAAACCTTTTCATAACCTTCTAAAAAAAGATAATCATTAATTCCTAAAATTTTGATATCCTTTTCCGTAGAAAGTTTTTCTAATTCTTTAAAATACTTTTCCCATATCTCATCAGTATTTCCACCATAATCAGAACAAAGAGTTGCTGGTGTATGTATATGTAAATCCCATTTTCTCCATTCTGAACCTCTGTTAATTGCCATAGTTTTAGTTTTTTTCTAATGTATTAATATTTTACATAATTTATCGAAAACAAATATATTTTCTATTTACGAAAAAAGATTATGGTAAACCGTAATCTTCTAATTATTTCCTAAACTTCTTTTTTTTTCTTCCAAGGCGCATTCTTCTGCGCATCTCCCGCCATGATACATCCGTAAGGCATCACTTCATCCAGAACTTCACATAAACCGTATTCTTCAATTTGCGCTCTTACGTTTGTGGCACTTTTATAAGCTGTTGGAAGTTCAGAAATATCAATTTCATTGGAGAAAAAACAGATATCTAATCCTTTGGTTTCTTCTTCAAAAACTTCCTCGATGGTTTTATGCGCCAACGATTTTTTATGTTGCGTTCTGCTGAAATTTCTTCCGGCTCCGTGGGGTGCGAAACCAAGGTTTCTCTCATTAGTTTTTCCCTGAACGATCAAAACGGGCTCCGACATATTCAGCGGAATCAAAACCTTGATACTGGTAACTTTATCAAAAACGCCTGCTTTAAAACTTTTAAAATCAGAACGTTTAATAAAAATATTTTCTTCATGTATAAACTCTTTTACCTTTCCGTAAGAAATTTTTCTTTTTGTAAATTCCTCCGAAATCTTTGAAAGCCAATTTTCGTCTGGTTTTGTCAAGGTTAAATTACATTGTTCGGCAACAATTTCTGCATAAATATCTTCGCCTTACACCGCAATCACGTCCGCACGAAATTCTTCGGGAACGTTCCATTTTGCATTGAAACGGCTCAATTGGTAAGGTGAATTGAGCGATGCTTTTTTCAGGTTGTTGCTGTCTTCCGTGTACATAGGAGAGAGGGCGACTATATTTTTCATGGGTTTGTTGTTATTTATTATTCTATCATTTCTTTTATCTTGAGCAATGCATCACTTGCTGTTTCTTTAATAAGCAAATATTTTTTAGTTCTTGAAAAACGCTCATAAAAATAACTGTCTTCTTCGGTATTAATTTCTGCTAAAAAACCGCCATATTGTAAAACCGTTTCAGCAATCATTTGTGGTAATGTAGTGGCTCCCGAAGTTCCGATTATAAAAAGAATTCCTGTGTTTTTTGCAGTTTTTAAAGCGGAGTTAAAAAAATACAATTTTTCATTGTAGGATTCATCAAACCATAATGTATTTGGACGAAGCCAATCTCCGCAATTTTGGCAATGCAAAAGTTCTATGTCTCTTTCTGTAAGATCTTCTGTCAACTCTTTAGATTTCAGTTCTGGAGAAAATTGCATTATACCACTGCATTCTGAAGAACAACGTACGGTTTGCTTATTTCCATGAATTTCAAATACATTTTTACATCCAGCTTTTTGATGAAGTCCGTCTACATTTTGAGTAATCAACTGAAATTTACTTTCAAGTAAATTTTCTATTTCTGCAATAGCAAAATGTCCTTGATTTGGTTGTGCTTCTTCAATTAGTTTTTTCCAGAATAAATTGTATTGCCATACTTCCTCATGATTTTGACTAAAATATTTAAATGTTCCAAATTCTTCCGGTTTATGATATTTTGTGCCTTTTATCCAAATGCCGTCACTTCCACGGTATGTTGGTAAACCACTTTCTGAGGAAATTCCGGCTCCTGTAAGAAAAGTGAAAAGATTTCTTTTTTCTTTTTGCAAAGTTTCCTCAATAAGTGTTTCTAATGTTGGTTTCATAGTTATTAATGTAATATTTTTCTAAAAACTTTCTCCATTTCTATTTTATCCGAATTCCCACTTTTCAAACTCTTCGCTCTTTCCTCATTATCCTTCACCATTTCCTCCAAAAATCCGAACAATTCCCAATCATTTGGATGATAGTAAGCTTCTCCTTTTGTAGCTTTTAAGGCGATGAGGTTTTCTATCTTTGTTCTCAAAAAATCATCTACCAAAACCAATAATTCACTGAATAAAACTGGCGGAACCGTTCCTTTTTCTATGATCCATTTTCCCGTTAAAGTTGTTCTCAGACAATAAAAAAAAGATTTTAGTTTGACTTCATCGGTTCTGCAGGCTTCCAGATATTTTTTGCTCATGCTCAGATAATGGTAAGAAACCGCTATCGGAGAAAAACATTCATCTGCCAAAGTTTTAAAGAGTTCATAAAATCTCTTATTTTTCACATAAACGATAGGAGAGTAGAACCAACTCAGCAAAGCGGCATTCGACTTTAACAGCAAATGAAAAGTCTTTCTCAAATCCCATCCGGAACCGTCCAGATCATCTTCTGTCATAAATTCTATCGTTTCATCTTTATCCCACGGCGAAAGATACCAGTCTTTTTTGTGTTTGTATATAAAACGTATATCGTAATCACTATCGGGAGAAGCAAAACCCCATGCTCGGCTTCCCGACTCTACGGCAAGCAATATTTCTATATTTCTTTTGGCTTCTATTTCTTTTAGTTTTTCCAGTATTTTTGGTGTCATTGTTTTTAAATTTTGTACAAAATAAAAAACATCCTGCGCAATCTTTTTACGCAGGACTATTTTATGTAAGAATGTTTTTAAAAGCCCTTGAAAAGATGAAAAATTATCTTATACTTCCTACCTAAATTACGTTTTATTATTAGCTGAACGAATTGCTTCTGCAAATAAATACATCATTTTTAATGAATATAACTTTGTGGGCATAGCGTTAAACAAAAATTATTTTAACCTCAAAAAAATTTATCGAAGTTATAAGTAAAAAGAGCTTTGCTCCTTTAGGAGCACAATCTGTGTAGAAATAAGAATAAGTCTATCAATCAATCCGTAGGATTGATATCCATAATACGATAACGTTCTAAAGATAGCGTTCCTACGGAACGCCAAACGTCCTTCCGAATATGATTTCTACACAGATAAAACTCTATAGAGTTTTTTAGCATTTTACTTTAAGCATCTTTATCATTTGAAAATTCTTGTAAAACTGTCTTTCTCCAGATTCTCCAAAGAAAAATCAAAGTCTGCATCTTCTTTACGTAAAACAATTTCTGCTCCTAATTCTTGCATCAGAAGATTAAAAGAAATGGGTTCGTACCATTGTTGAAACAATGCGCTTGTCGCCATCATAGAAACTTCGGAAGTTCCTGAAACCTGCGAATGTCCTGCTCCGAAATTCAACAATGTAAAACACTGTTTTCCGTCTTTTGGAAACAGCATTCCCAAAACTGTCTGCTTCTGAACAGATTTACATTTGGCTTCTGCAAACAAATTATTAGGATTCATCATATAATCGTAAGAAACGGCATCACCTTTTCCGATAACGATTTTATAACCACATTCGGTTTCCCCGCTGAAAACGTTGTTCATCACCAATGTCGGAGCAACCGAACCTTTGTTGGCGTAAAGATATTCAACGGCACCATTAGGCGCAGAAGTCATATCTCCGGAATACATTAATTCTCCTTCATTTTGATTATAAGCCGCATTCCATCCGATTTTTCCGGCTATATTAAGTCCTGAAAGATCAAGATCATGGGCTCCCCAATCATCTTCCCAATAAATACCAACAGCCAATCTATCTGCATAAAATCTTGTTCCGGTCGGGATATTTCCCACAAACATTTTTTCGGAAGTTGGCAAAGCAAATTCTACATCTTTAGGAAGATAGATTTTCTTACCATCGAAATTATATTTTGATTTTAAGTAATGTAAGATGAAATCATAATTTACTTCATTCGCAGAAGTGGCTGTTGTTTTCTTTGTCCACGATTTTCCGTTTCGGATTCTGTAAACGAAAGTATCCTGACCAGACATTCTTGAATAACAAGCCGATAATGCTTTAAATAAAGCAAATGGTGTGGCATTTTCCATCCAGTGCAAATCACTGTTTTCCAGTAAAATATTCGTTGCATTATTCAAAGGATTTGAAATTAACGGCTGATGATACACTTTTGACAGTTTCGAAATTTTATTAATCACCTTTGGTGCTCTGTTTTTATAAGCTAAAAATAAAGGCTTGAAACGGTTGAAAATTTCCGCCATTTTCTCTACTCCAAATAATTGGAATAAAAAAGTGGGATCAAATCTGCTCTGCTTAATTAAATTAATCAAATTATCATCTTTAATTAAAAGCGTTGTCTGAGTCGTTTTATAAATCACATAGCGGAAAAATTCCACCGGATTTTCAGGATAAATTTCATATCGGTCTGCAATTTTTATTACGGCTTCTTTATTTCTGATATTTTCCTTTCCTGTAAAATCATATTCGAGTTCGTTATGTAAAATATTTAGTAAATCGTCTATTGTCTCTTCTTTCAAAGCAATACCTGATCTTAAAAGAGAAAGGCATTTTTCCTGCATTTCTTCTTTTGTATACGCTTTGATAACTTTAAAATTCAGCTTTACATCAGGAATATTCAAAACCTCATTCGGAATATACATTTCATTTTGAAAATGACTTCCATAAGTGGAAATATAATGATTGATCTGTTCGATCAACAGCTGAAATCTCGTGCTGCTCTTGATTTTTTGCCACGATTTATGGAAAGTTTTGTTTAAGTGGTTTCCATTTAGCTTTTCTTTGGCATAATACGAAATGATTTCTTTTTTTGCCCAGATTGCATTGGATTCAATAACGAAGCCATCTTCAGAAATAAATGCTTTGGAATCAGATTCTTTAGCCAATACAGCGTTAAATAGTTTTAATGTTTTCATTGTTTAATTTTAAAAAAATAAGTGAGGAGTAATTTTCTTTAAAGTGAATAATATAGGAACTCCTTTTACCTATAGTTTTATAAAAGCGGGGAGTAATTTTTCAAAAAATTATAGGAACTCCCTTTGCCTTTAAGTTTTGTAGAAAAGGCGGAAAGTAAATGTCCGAATAGAGGAACTTTCTTTGCCTTAATTTATTTTTGAGGAACAGGCAGGACTCGAACCTGCGACCCACAACTGGGATTCATAGGAACTTTTTTTGCCAAAAGCGAAAAGTACTCTTGTTGCTCTACCATCTGAGCTACTGTTCCTACCTTATTATTAAAGGTTTTCATTAACCTTACAGGTTTTTACACCTGCAAGGTTGGTTATTAGTTTTTGTTTAATTATGCTTTTCTAAACTTCTTTTTTTTCTTCCAAGGCGCATTCTTCTGCACATCTCCCGCCATGATACATCCGTAAGGCATCACCTCATCCAGAACTTCACACAAACCGTATTCTTCAATTTGCGCTCTTACATTTTTGGCACTTTTATAAGCGGTCGGAAGTTCAGAAATATCAATTTCATTGGAGAAAAAACGGATGTCTAATCCTTTGGTTTCTTCTTCGAAAACTTCCTCGATGGTTTTATGCGCCAAAGATTTTTTATGCTGCGTTCTGCTGAAATTTCTTCCGGCTCCGTGGGGTGCGAAACCAAGATTTCTCTCATTAGTTTTTCCCTGAACGATCAAAACGGGTTCCGACATATTCAGCGGAATCAATCTTGGTCCTGTAATATCCGGCATAAATTTATCATCCAACGGTGTTGCTCCTTTTGCATGATAGAATAAATCTCCGTCTCTGAAAACGAAATTGTGTTCGTTCCAGTATCGGTCTTCTTTCCCGATTTCCATTCTATTTAAAACAGCATCGTGAATCGAAGTATGATTTTCTTTCGTCCATGTTCTTATCAGCTGCAACGCTTCCCAATACGCTTTTCCTTCTTCGGTTTCGTAAGGAATCCATGCATTTTCTTTTAAAGTTTCCGGCGAAATTTCCATTCTGAATTTGTTCGCGACTTTCATTCCTTTATCATACAATGCGGCTCCCGCAGCTCTGGATCCGTGATGAGTCACCAACATGGTATTTCCGGTATTTTTTGAAGTTCCTACAAACAGGAAATGATTTCCGTCTCCCTGCGTTCCCATATGAGAACGGGCAATGCTGATTAATTTTTCATCATTCAGGAAATCATTTGCTCTGAAAGCATCCATTAATTCCTGAGACATCGGCATTTGCGAACCTCTGTCTCTTCCTCCATATCCGAAATGCGTGACTGAATGTGCTGCATCCAAGACTTCTTTAGGATCTGCTTTTCCAAAATCCGTCAACATCACGGAACAACAGATATCTGCGCTGTGAAATCCGGGATGGATGGCATTTTTTGCTACAACAACTCCGCCAACAGGAATCTGACCTTCCGGACCTGTCGGGCAGGCATCCGGCATTATAGCCCCTTTTTCCAATGTCGGAGTTTTCATCAGAACTTTCATGGTGTTGATGACTTTTTCCACATTATCGCTTTCACTTTCGTGTTCTGCTCTGATATTGATGATAAAATCTTTCGGATCTTCATGAAGTGGAATCAATTCCGGCTGTCTGAATTGTTCCAGATATTCTGTGATCTGGTTTTCATCCAGATGATTTTCGTTGATATGGGCAATGGCTTCTTTGAACCATTTGGCTGATCTGTATCCCAATTCGATTAAATTGTTTCCGTTAAATTCCATTTTGTTTCGTTTTGATAATGCAAAGTAATTACCTTAATGCGCAATAATTTTGCGTAGATAGAATTATTTTAATTATTTTTGAATTTAGAATTAACCAAAAAAGGCGCAAAAGTTTTTAGCACATCAGTCGATTAGTTTTTAGTTAATGATCGAGGATGTTAGAGCACATAAGTTTTTTTAAGATTGAAGTTTTTTTGTGGTGGGGTCTAAATATTTTCAAATTGTTGATTTAATGATGCTAATGTGTTAAAAGAAATTATGGATGACCTTTTTTAATGATAACGCTATGATCGACAGTTATTTTGTTATACCGTAGGAATCTCAACATGTTGAAAATTAAAACGTTTAGATTCCTGCGGAATGACAAACACACCGTTAAAAATTAAGTTGTAGCTAACTTTACATTTATAAAGGGAATTTGTGAGTCTTTTCAATTTAATATTTAAAAACAAAAATATATGTTATTCGAACAATTAGAAAAATCGGCGGAAGAAATACAGTTTAAAGAGGTAATTGCTTTTATTGATGAACATTATGATTTTACGCCCACAAAATTCACTAACGGAAACACGGTAAATGAAGCAGATCAAAATAATGGTTCCTGTAAAGTTTTCAGTTTTGCAAAGCTGAATGATCTGTCCGAAAAGGAAACCCTTCATCTTTTCGGAGAATTTTACAGAGAAGATGTCCTCAAAAATCCGGAAGGTACAGATCATCAGAATATCCGAAATTTTATGGAGTCCGGTTGGGACGGGATTTCTTTTGAAGGAAATGCCTTACGGAGAAAATAATATTGTCGTTTATCCAGTATGTTGTTCCGAAGGAATCTCAGTCATTTTTTTTCGTTAATTACTTAGATTTTTGATAGTGTAAAAAGGTGGCTGTTTGATTGAACCACCCCGTCAAAAATTCTGCGAATTTTCGCCACTCCTCCAAAGGAGGGGAATTGTGCGTGATTTCGCCTTTATTTTATTTTGACTTGCTTTAACCTTAACCTTAGCCTTAACCTTAACCTCAGTCTTAACCTTAACCTTAACCTTACCTTATGTCATCCAATAAAAACGCTCTTATCCGGTACAAGACTTTAGATAAATGTCTTAAAAACAAATTCCGACAGTACACCTTAGAAGATTTAATTGATGAATGTTCAGAAGCTTTGTTTGAATTTGAGGGCAAAGAATCTTTTGTGAGCAAAAGAACCGTTCAGCTTGATCTGCAGAATATGCGCAGTGAAAAATTCGGGTATGAAGCGCCGATCGAGGTGTATGAAAGAAAATACTACCGATACAGTGATCCGGATTACAGCATTCATAATATTTCTGTCAACGAAAGTGATCTGAAAGCCATGAATAATGCCGTACAGATTTTGAAGCAGTTCAAAGACTTTTCGATGTTCAAAGAGATGAATGGGGTGATACAAAAACTGGAAGATTCTATTCATGCAACCAATCAGAAATCCATTATTCATTTAGATAAGAACGAACAGCTGAAAGGGCTGGAACATATTGATATCCTGTATGAAGCGATTTTGAGTAAGAAAGTTTTAAATATTCTGTATAAAAGTTTCACAGCGAGAGAATCCAGCCATTTTGTGGTACATCCGCAATTGCTGAAAGAGTATAACAACCGCTGGTTTCTGATTTGTCTTCACAAAGGAAAAATGTATAATCTCGCATTAGACAGAATGGAATCTATTGAAGCTGAGGAAAACATTTCTTACATTGATAAAGATCTCGACGGAGATGAATTTTTCAAAGATATTGTGGGCGTAACAGTTTCTGAAACAATGAAACCAAGGAATGTTGTGTTTTTTGTTGATGCATCCAATACGCCCTATATCAAAACAAAACCGTTACACAAAAGCCAGGAAATTGTAAGTGAAAATGAAGAAGGAGCAGTTTTCAAAATTTGTGTTCAGATCAATTATGAGTTGGAAAGACTTTTATTAGGCTTTGGAAACTGTCTTATTGTTCATAAGCCAAGAAATTTGAGATTGAGAATGGAAGAGAAATTCAAAAACGGACTGAAGAATTATGAAAATCTGGTGATTCCGGATGAAACTTTATAGGTGAAACCCGTTATGCATTCTGAATTATAACCTTGTGTTTTTGATCTCCAGGAAAGGCAATGTTCTTATAAAAAAAGTTATCTTTTACAATAAACAGTGCCATTTCATTTAGCAAAGAAATACAAGGCTTTAATTGTCAGTCGCTTGACAGTGTCTGAAAATGAACAACGGGTAAGTGAAATTGCTATAAATGTTTATGGCGTAAATATTGTAATAATAACGAAAATAAACAGTATGAAATCCAGAATATTAAAAGCGGTACTTGCAATGGTATTTCCTATTGCTATAGAATATGTAATTAAGAAATTTACAGAAAAGAAAGAAGAAGTAAAGGATCCGAACAGACCTATTCCTTCACCTCACTAACAATTTAAACTGCATCCTATAAGCCTTACTGTACTTCTGTAAGGCTTTTTTTATATGAAATCATAAATTCCGTTTTTCCATCCTAAAACTTTTGAAGAGTCTGCATCCAGCCAGTTTTTAAGAACGGTTGCATACACTTTACGGAAATCTTCTGTATAGATGAGATCGCCTTCGTTGAGGTTTTCTAAATCGGGCAGAGCATTCAGAATTCCTTTCTTTTTTAATCCGCCACCAATGAAAAACATTTGATTGGCAGTTCCGTGATCAGTTCCTTTACTTGCATTTTGTGCAACACGACGGCCGAATTCAGAGAAAGTCATCAGTAATACATCATTAAAAAGTCCGTTTGCTTTCATATCTTCCACGAACGATTGTACCGCATCATTGATTTCTCCAAAGAGTTTTTCCTGCCTTTCATTCTGATTGACGTGGGTGTCAAAACTTCCTATGGAAAGGTAATACACCTGGGTATTGATGTCAGATTTTATCAGAGAAGCAACGGTTTTAAAATCTTTCCCCAATTTTGAATTCGGATACTCCTGAGTAGTTTTCTTTGATTTGCTTTTTTCGAAAATATAATCTGCATTATTAATCGTTGATCCCAAAGTCTTGTAGAGATAAGACACCGTTTCGTCATCATGATGGTGATCCTGATCGTAAAGCGATTTGAAATACTTTTCCTGGCTCGTCTGGTAGAGTTTTTTAGGATCTTTAAAAGCAAAAGCTTTATTGTTTTCTCCTTTGAGAGCCATACTCAGCATATCATCAACTTCAAGAGCCTGTGTGGGATGTTCGCAACGGTAGCATTCCTCATCCAGATATCTTCCGAGCCAGCCTGTTTCCAGAAATTCATCGCTTCTACTTGCAGAATGCCAAATATCCATACTTCTGAAGTGCGATTTGTCGGGATGAGGATAGCCTACATTGTTCATGAGTGATAATTCGCCTTCATCAAATAATTCTTTAAAGTAGGACAACGCAGGATTGATCCCTGTTTCATCATTTAAAGCTAAAGAATTTTTAAGTGCAATAGTATTTCTTTCTTTAAAGTAAATATCATTTCTGGTTGGGATAATGGTGTTCAAACCATCATTTCCGCCTGTCAACTGAAGCACGATCAGAATTTTCTGACCTGGATTGAGGGCGTTATCCAAAGTCATCGACTGCAGGAAATTGGGGACAAGAAGTGAAGCCGTTGCTAATGAACTTATTTTTAGAAAATCTCTTCTTTTGATAATCATAGGATTTGGTTTTAGGTTAAAGATATTAGGTTTTAGTTTTAAATTGTTTAATTTTTAAAGCTGCAGCCTTCTATCTCATAATTACATCAACTGATATTCCGGTGTCGACATCAGGTTGATGATATTCATTTTTGTACTTTGATCCGAAAACTTTTGCACAGTGTGCATATCCAGAGAATTGGGATTTACGATCAGATAATCCTCCGCTTTTTTATTGTTGAATGCCTGATCTACCTTGTTCCAGTCGATCATAATGTTAGGATTTTTAAAACTTTTATTTAAAGCTTCGCGGGATTTCATTCCCATATCCATATCATCATCTTCTTTTGCAGCATATTCCATCGGTCTCAGACCAGACCATATCTGGGGGATCTGAAGACGCAGCATTAAAGTGGAGCTGTCGATCCAGGATTTTCCGTTGGGCCAGCCTGCAACGTTTGGAGGATACAGTAACATTTGCCCCAGAAGTTTTTGGTAAACCATGATATTTTCAGGATTCTGAATTTCCATAGGTAATATTCTCATCATTCCTGCAAACAGTTCTGTAGGAGATTTTATCCGGTTTCCAATATTTTTCTGATCGTAAAACCAAGTGCTGGAAAAAATCTCATCCATCAGTTTTTTTATATCATAACCAGAATCATAAAATGTTCTGCTCAAATTTCTGATAATATCCTGATCTGGCTTTTCATTGACGAAAAAAGTGTAGATCTTTTTAGTAATAAAATCTGATGTTGCTTTCTGCTCCAGAATAATATTCAGAACGTCATCACCGGTGAAATTTCCGGTTTTCCCCAAAAAATCTTTTATTCCTGTATCATGCAGTTTTTTTCTTTCGGTAAAATTTCCATCCTGATCATAACCCCAACCAGTGAAGGCTCTTGCTGCTTCACGAATGTCTTTTTCAGTATATGTTCCTCTTCCCATTGTAAACAGTTCCATCACTTCCCGGGCAAAATTTTCGTTGGGATGATCTTTTTTATTCTGTTGATTATTGAGAAATTGCAACATGGACGGAGATCTGCTCACTTCAAAAACCAGATCTTTAAAATTACCTAAAGATTTTTCACGGAGCGTATTTAAAAGCTGTTTGTTGAATTTCGGATTGTTGATTCTTGTTGCAAAATGACCGTGCCAGAAAAATGCCATCTTCTCTCTCAATTGCTCATTGCTTGTTGCAAGTTTTTCGAGAAATCTGAAATTAAGCTCATTGTTTTGCTTCTGATGAAGTTTCAGGGTTTTTCTTTTCTGCTCAGCGGCAGTTTCAGGTGTACTATGATTCAGCGCTTCCGGATCAGGCGTATCATATACAATAGGAGAAAAGCCTTCTTCCCGGAAAAGTTCTTTTACAATGGCTTTAAGATTTTTATTCTTCAGTTCATCTATCTGCTCAATTGCGGGTCCGAAACCTGCACGCCAGAGAAGATGTTTATGAGTGACCAGTGAAGCAACCATAATCCGTATTTTTATTTTTGGATGACAAAATAACAAAGAGGTTAAAGTAGATAATCAATAATAATGATAAATGATGATAAGACATCATATGAAATTAAACAGCTATTTAAAAATTTTAATTTTTAATAATTTGATTATCATTATTTTAGGAAATTTACAAAAAAGTGCGATCATGCTTTTCTGTGATTTTGGCATGATTTTTATATATTCCTCCTCAGTAAAATTTAAAAAAATCAGAGTTATGAAAATGTTTAAACAAGCCATTTTAGGCGCTGGAATTTTAACAGCAAGTTTAGTAAGTGCGCAAAGTGCTCAGATGAATAATATGATAAAAGTAGGAGCAACAGCAGGTATTGCAGTTCCTTCCGATAATGTTTCTGCGGCGGTAGGAGTAGATGTGGCCTATCAGAATTTAATTACTCCGGGATTCGGATTGGGTATTGCTACAGGTTATACGCACTATTTTGGTAAAGAAAATAACGGATACAATAATAACGACGTAGGGGTAGTTCCTGTAGCTGCATTGTTCAGAATTTATCCTAAACAGACCGGTTTTTATTTCGGAGCAGATCTTGGTTATGGGTTTTTGGTAGGTGACGAAAAAGTGGCTTCCAACTCTTCTGCAGACAGACCTGACGGAGGTTTTTATCTGAAACCGGAAATCGGATATCACAACAGAGACTGGAATTTCTTCCTTCAATATCAGAAAGTATTTTCAGGAAGCAATGGTGATGTAGCCGGTCAGGATTATAATGTGGGAAGCATCGGAGCAGGATTTTCTTACAATATTCCGTTAGGAAAATAATTCTAAGCTGTATAAATAATTATAAACCAAACCTTTTCTATTTTTTGAAAAGGTTTTCTTTTACCTAGCTTGAATTACCAAAACAATTATTATATTTGATAAAATTAGCGATTATGAACTTAAATCCAAAATTTCCACTTTTTTTACCAGGAGTAAAAAACAGCAATAACCATAATGTTTCCATCATTGGTGCGAACCTTCGTGAAGATATTACTACAATCGCTTATTATATCTCTGGGAATGGTGGAATTGAAACTAAAATTCAAAAAAAATATTCAACTAAAGATTATCTTTCTTTTTCTGATATTCTGAAACAGTTTATACAGGAAGAGCAGTTAGAAAACGTTCAACGTCTTGGGATTTCTGTTCCCGGTCCGGTTTTAAACGGAAAAAGCAGCCCCGCAAGACTGGGATGGAATTTTGACGTGGAAGAATATAAGACGACTTTCGGATTTGAAGAGGTGTGCATGCTGAATGATCAGGAAGCAGCTGCTTACGGTATTGGTCTGCTGGAGGATAGTGATCTTGATGCCATCTACAGCAGTGGACATTTAGAAAAAGGAAATGTTGCCATCCTGGCTCCGGGAAATGGTTTGGGTGAAGCCGGATATTTTTTTGACGGTAAATACCTGAGACCTTTTGCTACGGAAGGAGGCCACTCAGAATTTTCTCCGAGAACCAATGTGGAGGTAGAATTTTATCAGTTTTTAAATAATATCTATGGAATTGTAAGCTGGGAAAATGTACTTTCCAAGACAGGATTATTTAATATCTACAGATTCTTAAGAGATGTGAAAAGACATCCTGAGCCGGAATGGCTTTCTGATAAACTTAACAACGGAGACGGCAATTTCACAGAAGAGATCTTCAGAGCTGCCGTTGAGGATGATGTGATGATCTGTAAAATTGCACTGGATACTTTTGTAGAGTTTTTGGCAAGAGAAGCCAACAACCTTACGCTGAAACTTAAAGCTACAGGAGGATTGCTGATCAGCGGAGATATTCCTCAGGCAATAAGAAAATATATTGATAAGGATAAATTTTACGAAAAATTCATGATCAGTGATAAGATGGAAGATATGCTGAAAAATATTCCCATTTATCTCATTAACAAAGACAGCTCAAATCTAGATGGCGTTGCCCTCTATACAGCTTATTATAAAGACTAAATACAGACTCCGGAGAAATTCGGAGTTTTTTTATGGTGATTGTATTCATGAAAAATAGTTGTGATAATTGATGTACATCAAGATAAACTAAGGAATAAGATAATTACATTTGCAGCAAATAATAATTAAATAATTTTATTCATGAAAAAAATCTTCTTGTTAGCAGTTTTAGCTAGTGGTCTGTCTTTCGGACAGTCGAAAAAAGTAGTATCATCAGACGTTCACTGGTGGGGTTATAAAGTAGCTAAAACAGAATCCAGTTCTCACGACGGTACTGTAAAAGTGAAATCAGGTAATATGATCATGAAAGGAAATGAGCTTGTAGGAGGTGATTTCGTTTTAGATATGAACACCATCAATTCTACAGATCTTTCAGGAGAATATCAGGGTAAACTAAACGGTCACCTGAAAAACGGTGATTTCTTTGAAGTAGAAAAATTTCCTACGGCAAGTTTCAAAATCACTTCTGTAAAGAAAAATAACGATAAAGTTTACAATAAGCTTGTAACAGGAAATCTAACTGTAAAAGGAAAAACCAATGCGATTTCTTTCCCTGCAAAAGTAGCTTACAGCAAAGGAGTAGTAAGCCTGGAGTCGAATAAATTTACTTTCGACAGACAAAAATTTGATGTAGTTTACAAGTCTTCAATGAAAGATGTTTTTGTGAAAGATGATATCGATATGCTTGTAAAAGTGACAGCCAAATAATTTAATCAAAAAAATATTGTTAAAAGTGTAGAAGTTCTACACTTTTTTTTATTTTTGTTGAATTGTAAATAAAAAAGAATGAAAAGATTATTATTGTTTGTGATGATGTGTGCGAGCATTTCATTTGCATTTGCTCAAAAGAAAGGAGATAAAATTTCGAAAGTGGTTACCTCGGAAATCAAATGGTGGGGACACAAGGTTGTAAAAACCGTACCTACTTCCCATTATGGCAGCCTGAAAATGAAAAGCGGAAAGTTTACATTTGATAAAACGGTATTGGTAGACGGAGAATTTGTAATCGACATGAGAAGTCTTACGGTTGCAGATCTGTCTGGTGCAGATCAGGAAAAATTAACCAATGATCTGAAAGGACCTACTTTTTTTGAAGTTAAAAAATTTCCTACCGCAAAATTTCACCTGAAGAAAATAATTCCTCTGGCAAACAGTGAGTACAATTCTACAATTGTGGGTGATATTACCATCAAAGGAATCAGAAAAACGATTTCGTTTCCTGCAAACGCTCATATTACGCAATTTACTGTGGAAATAGAATCTTCAAGATTTTCTCTGAACAGAAAAGACTTCAAGGTCTTCTATCAAAGTTCATTAAAAGATTATTTCATCAAGGATGAGATGGATATTCAGTTCAAATTATCTACTCAGAAAGTTGACAACGAAAGACCTTTATAAGGTTAAAAATTTCATAAATTATCATGGACAGCTTTTATAGGGCTGTCCATTTTTTTATTTTAGTAAATCAAAACGATCAGAGTGGTAGCAGGCAAATCCTGTAGAAGTTTACTGAGTAGAGCGTCTTTGGGAACAAAAACAGGCGTAAAAGTGTATAAAAATCTTAGCAGACATTTCGTTTTAAAAAAAATAGCCGATTTAAATTAATACAAATGAAAATATATGTAGTAAGTGGTTTGGGAGCAGATTTCAAGGTTTTGGAGAAACTGAAATTCCCAGAACAGCATGAGGTGGTTTTTATCGACTGGATGATTCCGCGGAAAGATGAAAGTTTCTCGGAATATGTGAACAGAATGGCAGAAAAAATAGATGATTCTGAGCCGTTTTATCTTTTGGGATATTCTTTTGGAGGCATTATGGTGCAGGAAATTAACCGTCTGAAGCCAGCCGTAAAAGTGGTTATTATGGGAAGTATTAAATCTGATAAAGAAAAATCACGATTAATAAAAGCAGGTGAGATCACCAGGATTCCAAAGTTGATGCCTGTGCGTTTTTTCAGTGATCGTACAACAACGTTTTATTCTGTAGTAAGAAAGATGTTTGACCCCAAAAATCCAAGAATCACCCAATATTTCAGAGTCCGGGATCCCTATTATTTAAAATGGTCGGTTGAGAGAATCTCCGAATGGAAATTTGCAGAAAATCCTGATGTTATTCAGATCTTAGGTGACCGCGATATTGTTTTCCCGATCAAAAATTCAAAACCCAACTATATTATAAAGGGAGGAACCCATCTTTTCCCGGCTACAAAATACAAAGAGGTTTCTAAGTTGTTGAATGAAATTTTTATTTAAATTTAAATAAATATATTTTTTTATAAGGGGTGTATTTTATTTTTAATGCTTTTTTGGAAATTTATTTATATTTTTGATGGGGTTAAAAACAAAAAAATATGAAAGTTGGTTTAAAATGGAAGGTTTCATTTATCATCATTTCCTTGGTTGCGATTGGCGGACTTTTCTGGAAGCCGAGTGTAGATTTTCCAAATACGGGTGATTTTTTAGGGCAGGAACATATTGTAGGTTCTGATGTTGCATGGATTCTGGCTGCAGCCGGACTCGTTCTTCTGATGACTCCGGGGCTTTCATTTTTCTATGGCGGAATGGTCGGGAAGAAAAACATGATTTCCACCATGCTCCAGAGTTTTATTGCTTTAGGCGTCATTTCTATTTTGTGGATTGTTGTTGGCTTTTCATTATCATTCGGAGATTCCATCGGCTTTGAGATCGATGGAGAACATTACGGAATTATCGGTAATCCTTTTACGTATCCTTTTTTTAATCATGTGAGTATTTACCCGCATAAGACGATGGCTTCTACCATTCCTTTTATTTTATTTGCTTTGTTTCAGATGAAGTTTGCGGTGATTACTCCGGCTTTAATTACGGGTTCGTTTGCCGAAAGAGTGCGTTTTATTTCCTATCTTTTATTCATGGTGCTGTTCAGCCTTTTTATATATACACCGCTCTGCCATATGGTTTGGCATCCGGAAGGGCTTTTGAATAAATTTTTCGGGGTAAAAGATTTTGCCGGCGGCACAGTTGTACATATGAGTGCAGGTTTTGCGGCTCTGGCAGGTGCCATTGTTTTAGGAAACAGAAAAAATCCGCATCATGAACCTTCAAATATTCCGTATGTCATTCTGGGAACAGGAATGCTTTGGTTTGGCTGGTTTGGTTTTAATGCAGGTTCTGCACTCAGCGCAAATGCAACTGCTGCAATTGCTTTCGGCACTACCACCATTGCTTCGGCTTCGGCGATGATGACGTGGATATTTTTTGATAGAATAAACGGGAGAAAAGTTTCGGCTTTGGGAGCCTGTATTGGTGCTGTTGTGGGTTTGGTAGCGATTACTCCGGGTTGCGGTTTTGTATCTATACAGGAAAGTCTGTTTATCGGTTTCATTTCGGCGATCGTTTCTAATGTGATGTTGAATTGGAAAGCTTTAAAGAAAATAGATGACACTTTAGATGTTTTTGCCTGTCATGGAGTAGGCGGAATTATGGGGATGATTCTTACTGCGATTTTTGCGCATGGTGAAAACGCAAGTCTTCTTCACGGTGGAGTAGAAGTTTTTATGCATCACATGGCGGCACTGTTGTTGGTTTCTGTATTTACGTTTTTTGGTTCTTTACTTCTGTATAAAATCACCAATCGCATTATTACACTTAGAGTTTCCGAAGAATCTGAAGAAATGGGATTAGACAGGTCTCAACATGAGGAAAGTCTGAAATGGTAATTTCATTTTAATTTTTTTTATTTGGGCAGCTTTTTCCGCCTTCCACTCCCGCTTTTTTGCCTCCGCTTTGCTCCGGCAAAAAGAGCTCCGTTCAAGTCGGGCTGCAAATTGGGTGCAGAATTCATTTTTTTTTAGGTGATTATTTGGGGGTAAAATATTCACTAACAAACACTTGTTTAGATTTCATTTCTTTAGAATTTATCGTGTATATTTGCTTTTCATGAAAATGAAAATCACGTATGGAATCTATATCGGTTTTTGAAATTATAAAAGTAGGAATTGGCCCTTCAAGTTCTCATACAATGGGCCCGTGGAATGCTGCCTCGGCATTTATCAGAATTATAAAAAGAGAAAGATCAATTGCTGAGGTGAAAGAAGTTTTTCTGGAATTCTTCGGTTCGCTTGCCAAAACGGGCATTGGCCACGGAACCGATATTGCGGGAATCCTTGGTTTAAACGGGGAAGATTTTAAAACCATCAATACCTCCAGAATTGATGACATCGTTCAGCACATTAAAGAAAGCCAGATTCTGAATCTGGGCGGCGAGAAGGAAATCCCTTTTGTGTACGGACATCATTTGGTTCTCAATAGGTCTCAGTCTTTAGATTTTCATCCCAACGGAATGATTTTCAAGGCTATTTTTGAAGACGGTACAGAGCTCGTGCAGGATTTTTATTCTGTTGGGGGTGGCTTTATTGCCAGTCAGGAAAAAAACTCTATCGAAAAGCAATGTGTACGTACTTTGTATCCTTGTCATCACGGTTCAGATATTTTGAAATATTGTGAAAAGCTTGGTTTCTCCAGAATGTCGGATCTTATTTTAATCAATGAAGAAAGCTGGAGAACACAGGAGGAAACGAGAAATGAGGCCCTTTATATCTGGGAAAATATTAAAGAATGTATTTACAAAGGAGTCAATAAAGAAGGTGTTTTGCCGGGCGGACTCAATGTTACCAGAAGAGCTGCCGGAATCAACAGAAAGCTTTTAGGAGAAAAAATTTACATAAATAAAGACGAATGGTTTCAGCAGGTCGTGGATGCCGAAGAAAACTTTACCAATATCAATAAATGGATTGCCTGTTTTGCCCTTGCTGTCAATGAAGAAAATGCTAGTTTCGGAAGAATTATCACGGCACCTACTAATGGTGCAAGCGGGGTGATTCCGGCAGTTCTGATGTACGCACAGGCTTTTACAGAACAGGTAAGTGATGATGATATTGTAAGGTTTCTATTGGTTGCAGGAGAGATCGGAACTTTATTTAAGAAAAATGCGACCATTTCAGCAGCAATGGGCGGTTGCCAGGCAGAAATAGGAGTTTCATCAGCAATGGCAGCAGCGGGCCTTACCGAAATTCTGGGGGGAAGCGTAGGGCAGGTCTTGATGGCGGCAGAGATTGCCATGGAGCATCATTTAGGTTTAACATGCGACCCCATCAGAGGTTTGGTACAGATTCCCTGTATTGAAAGAAATACAATGGGTGCCATGAAGGCAATTACCGCTGCCAATATTGCATTGGAAAGTGACCCTGCCAAAGCAAAGGTAAGTCTGGATCAGGTCATTCAAACCATGTGGGAAACAGCTCTTTCGATGAATGACCGTTTTAAAGAAACATCCGAAGGCGGCCTGGCCATTGCAGTGAACGTTCCGGAATGTTAAAATAATGATATAAAGCTTACTGAAAAAAAGATCCTGATGTTTTCAATAAATCATCAGGATCTTTTATTTAAATCATCAGGGTCATTTAATAAAAAGATACAGACATTTCAGAAGGTCGCCTGTAGCATTTGCAGGATTGTGTTATTTTTTGTCAAAAACAAGTTGACTATTGTTCTGAATAAGGGTTAATTCTTTGCTTTCGGGAGAAAAAATAATTTCGACACCGGCTTTGTCATATTTGAATTTATTTCCTTCTGTATGCGCTAGTGGAAATGCTGGCTGATCCGTCAGCTGAGCAAAAAGATTCCCGTCTTTTATGAATATGGTGAAGTCTAAAGGGATATCTCTTGCATGATAGTTTCCTGTGTATTTTTGTAATTCGTTTGCAGACTGTCTTTGAATTTCTGTGAACTTTGGGAATTCATAGTTTTGATCATACATAATGCTGAGAACACCAATTGAGATGTTGTTATGAGGCATTTTCTCACCATTTATCATGATTGCCACAGCGTATTTTTCCGTAGGGCTGAAAGAGACCATAGAATGAGTTCCTGCGGTATCGCCACCGTGTCCGAAAGACACTTTATTGTAAAAAGGAATAGCCATTAATCCTAACCCGAAAGATTTGCTTGAAGCAGGCATCATCATTTCCAGAGTTTGTTTTTTTATAAACTGATTGCTAAACAGAGCGTTGATGAATAGGTTCATATCATGGGGTGTTGAAGTAATATCACCCAGACCGATGCAGTTGTGAAAGTCAAAATCTTCTATTTCCGTCCATTCTCCGTTGATGTTTTCATAAGATCTGAAAATATTTTCGGGAGTATCCAAAACTGAAAAAGTATTGTTCATATGAGCTTTACTTGTAATGTTCTCTTTTAACAAAACATGGTACGATTTTCCGCTTACTTTTTCTAAAATTCTGCTCAAAAGATAATACCCAGAGTTTGAATATCTCGTTTTTTCTCCCGGCTGAAATTCAACACCATGTTTTTTTATGGTATCCAGAATCGCCTGATCACCCACAGGTTTTCTGAACAGCCATGCTCCGACATAATCACCCAGGCCACTTGTGTGATTCATCATGCTTTTTAAAGTAATGATCCCGGCATTGGGTAAATCCGGATAATATTTTGAAAGCGGATCATTAAGGTTTAATTTTCCCTTTTCTACAAGCTGCATCAGCATAACGGCAGTTATTAATTTACTTATAGAACCAATCTGATAACCCGTTTTAGAATCCCATTTCACGTGGGAAAGCTGTTCTTGTCCAAAGTTTTTTTGGTAAATTTCTGCACCGTTTTTAAAGATAGAAATGCTGCCAATTCCCTGACTGTTTTTAACAATATAGTTGAGATAGTCATCTATTTTTATTGTGTTTATCTTTCTTTCGCCGATATCTTTTAATGTTAAGTCAACAGGTATTTTAGCTTCTTCAGTTTTGTTTCTGTATAAATGTAAAGGAACCGAAAAATTTCTCTGCTTAAAGTTTCCCTCGAAATGATCTGTTATAAACTTTCCTGTATAAGAAACGTCTAAACCTGCAATCTCAAAAGTCAGCTCATTGTTGATGAATTCTGTTTTGTCAACCGGAATGTCCTTCTCACTTTGCTTGGGGCTTTTGGCTGTAGATGTGTATTGATGATTTTCTTTTTTAATTTGGAGAACAAGTGGAAGTTTCATTCCGTTCAGGTCCAGTTCACCATACCACGAACCTGTAATTTCTTGGGCATAAAAATTCTGTACTAATAGAATCAGCATCCATAATAGTTTGTTTTTCATAATTTTGTATTTAGTGATTGAATAATTGGCAAATCATGGTTGTGAGAAATACAACGGAACAGAAAAGGACAATATGCTGCCATTTTTTAATGTTTGTTGCTGTTCTGAAGCCGTTGAAAAGAATAGCAAAGCTGTAGATAATCCCGAGAAGCGTAAGGACAATTACCAACAGCATCAGTATAAAATCAACAATAGGAAAAACTCCGGTATGAGTATTTTGATAAAGAGACACTCGTTCGCCTGCTTTCTTCAATTCAGGAGATTTCACTAATAGTAATAAAACAATAAGCGGGATTTGCGACAGCAGTACTGTATTTGCAATGTCGATTATTCTTGTTTTACGGTATAATAATTTACCTAAAATGTACAAAACGGCAATAGGTACGGTAAAACTAATTGCGGTCCGAACCAGCAGATCATTAATGTTTTTTATTTCTAACTGTTCAATACGGTAAATGCTGCTGAAATAAGAATCTGTAATATACAGCAAAGGAATCAATAGAATAAAGAAAATAATACCAATCGTCAGTAATGTTTTCTCATCAAATTTTTCAAAAGGATTAAAAATAGTTTTCCAGTTCATTATGTTTTTATTTTTTTAATTGACTTATTTTTGCAATCAGGTCATCTACTTTATTTCGCATGGTAGGGTAAGAAAGCTCTGCCTGTTTTGCCATCTCCTTAATGCTTCCGCTGGAAAGGAAGAAATTCATTACAAAATCCTGCTCATCTCTGCTCAGTTTCAGAAACACGGGAAGTTCATAGTCTCCATTTACATACGTTCCGCAGTCTGCACATTTCATTTGGCTAACCTGAAGAGTGTGATCGCAGCTGGGACAGATTATTGGTAACTTCATTAGTTTGTTTTTGTAAAAGTAATAATTATTTTAATAATGTTAAAGTTTATTTTAATAAAGTTAAATATTAATTTAATTATAAAAACAAAAAAAACTTCCCGAAAGAAGTTAAGTAAGGTTTGTCTGTAGATTATTTCTCCAATATTCCCCGTATTTTATTCGCATTTTCAATCAATTCACCCAGATATTCAAAGTTCTCTTTTTCCAGAGCAGATTTGAATTTTCTGAGTTGAGAAATATGCTCATTCAGCACATCCAATACATTTTCTTTATTTTGTTTGAAGATAGGAACCCACATTTCCGGATGAGATTTTGCCAGACGGACGGTACTCGAAAACCCGGAACTTGCCAGCTGAAAGATAGTTTCTTCTTCTTTTTCTTTTTCCAAAACCGTATTGGCTAGCGCATAAGACGTGATATGAGAAATATGGGAAATATACGCGGTGTGAACATCGTGGGCTTCTGCATCCATGTAAATCAAATGCATCTCCAGAGTTTCTATCATTTCTTTTGCCTTTTCCAAAGCATCATCTGCAGATTCTTCAGGATTGCATATTACCCCTGCTTTTCCAGAGAAACTATCGGCAACAGCAGATTTCGGGCCGTTGTTTTCCGTGCCCCACATGGGATGAAATGCCACAAATCTTGATCTGTTGGGATGATTTTTTACTGAGTTGACAATACCTGATTTCGTAGAACCTACATCCAGAACAGTTTGATGATCTGAAATTAAAGATAAAACTTCCGGAAGGATCTTTCTTGCAGCATCCACAGGAATGGCAATAATAATGACATCGGAATTTTTGATTCCTTTTTCTAAATCTGCTTCTTCATCGATGATATCTAAAGCCAATGCTTCTTTTAAATGATCTTTATTATGATCAATTCCATAGATGAACTCGGCGAGTTTTTTTTCTTTAAGTTTTAGTGCCAGTGAGCCTCCTATCAATCCTACACCAATAATACCAATTTTCATATGTTGTTTTTTTCGTTTCAGTAAACCGTGCGCCACCGCTGAATGTTGTATGCGACATATCTTAAGCAGCCGGCGATTTCATTTAATTTAAAATAAAAAAGCCCCGTCCGAGGACGAGGCTTTACGTTATATAACAAGAATCTCTATCCCAAATCTGAGCTGAAAATTCTATAATAATATGTTCTGTTTTTAGTAATCACTAAGCGAAGGTAATGATTTTTTTAATTTAAACTAAAAAAAATGCATAATGAATTTTGTTTTACAGATGAATTTAAGGATTGCTGATAATCAAAGTCGAGGGAATGTCTGAAAGCCAGAGGCTTTTTGAATCAATAAGACTGCGCCAGCTTTTTTTGCTTATCAGCATCAGATCCTGAGAATTCAGAAATTCTTTTTCAATTTTCTTTTCGTTGTAAAGAGTAATATGATTGGGTGCCACCTGCTCAATACTTCTGATGAGTTCTTTTACCTCAATATTGTTTTTTATCTGCCCCGCAACATCCAAAATAATAATCTGGGAATTGTTATTATTGATTAGTCTTTTTGCGTATTCCAGCAAATAAAAATCACTTAAGTTAAAGATAGGGATAAATACTTTTTCTGCAGAACTCAGCCCTTTATCAACTAAAACGCCCACCGGAATATTGGTTTTATCCAAGATCTGAAGTGTAAAATCATCGAAAGGAGAATTGTTGAAGATGGAGCTTTTCCCTTTTACCGTATTGAGTAATTTTTCAGGATTGATGATTTTTGTGGTAAATCCCAGAAGTCTGCCCAATAAACTGCCTTCATACATGGATTTGCCCAGCATGATGAGCAGTAAGTCATAATTGCCTTTATTTGAAATGCTTGTAAGATCACTTTCAATATCGGTTGATGCTTTAAAGAATGTGGTGATCTCTACATTCAGGTCATTCGAGGTTTCTACTACATTTTTAAACTGATCATTTTCGTATTCATTCATTTCATAAGTGTGCATTTCGTCAACAGGAGCAATATTCATTGCCGTAATGCTTTTGTTGCCGTTCATTTTACGGGTAAAATCATTGGCGAGTTTCAGAAGTGTACTCCCGGACTCCGGATGATCAAAAGAAAGTAAGACACGGTATTTTGAGCCGTTGTCACTGTTGATACGGTCTTCATCATTTTTAGATTGAAAAATATAATTAATTAAATCTAAAGCCGGGCCTGTCATAAAAGTAGTGAACAGAGCCATAATCACCATCATGGCAAAGATTTCAGGACTCAGAACGCCCAGATCATATCCGATATTCAAAACGATAAGTTCCATAAGTCCTCTTGTATTCATCAGTGCGCCAATGGTAAGGCTTTCTTTCCAATTTATACCCAGAAACTTTGCAGTCAGGGCACTTCCGGCGAATTTTCCAACAACTGCCACCGAAATGATAGCTCCCGCTGTCACCCAAAGATGACCCTCATTCAGCAATCCTATCTGTGTACGAAGTCCTGTAAATACAAAGAAAAGCGGCAACAGAAGAACCAGAGCAACGTCTTCTACTTTATCAATAAACAGTGTTCTGAATTTTGCATTTTCGGGCATGATCGCTCCTGCCATAAAGGCTCCGAATAAAGCATGAATGCCAATAACTTCCGTCGCATACGCCGATAAGATCAGCGTAAGGAAAAATATAGCAACCATGGGCTTGTTGATCGTGTTTTTTTCTGCCTGAAGATCGCCAATTCTTTTCAGGAAAGGTCTTACCAGTTTAATCATTAAGAATACATAGCCTACGGCCATCAAAATCACATAGATAGAGCTTGTAAACGAGCCTGCTTTTACAATGGCAATTACTGCTGCCAAAATACACCATGCTGTAATGTCATCAGCGGCAGCGCAGGTGATGACAATGGTTCCCAATTTAGTTTTCTGAAGATTTCTCTCCTGCACTATTCTGGCTAAAACAGGAAATGCTGTGATACTCATCGCAATGGCAATAAATAAAGCGAATGAAGTGAACTGAACACCCTCCGGAGCAAATTCCTGATAGATAAAGTACGAAAGCCCTATTCCCAATGCAAACGGAATGATAATACTTGCATGGCTGATCACCACAGCATCGTGTGCTTTTTTTCTCAGCACACTCAGATCCAGTTCCATTCCTACGATGTACATAAAAAGAATGAGCCCTATCTGGCTTAGAAACTGAAGATTCCCTAGAGATTCTTTCGGAAACAGAAAAGCTGAAAATTCGGGAAAATACATTCCTAAAAGCGATGGGCCGAGAATAATCCCGGCGATCATTTCACCAATTACACTCGGCTGTTTTATTTTCATACAGATCCAGCCCAGAAGTCTTGCTGCCATAATGATCGTTACGATCTGTGAAAGCAGTAACGCCAAAGGATGATGCAGATTGGTTTGAAATGATTCTAAAAAATGATCCCAAGTAGAACCATTGTGTGTCTTCACGGTGATCTTTTCTCCTGCTTCCAAGGTCTGCCCCTGTATCAGAAACCAATACATTAAGCAAGAAAAAACCGCAATGGTAACGATATAAAAAATAATATTTCTGTATTTTGCCAAACTCATATTTCCTGTATTTCTGCACAAATTTGAAAAGATTTAAACAAATTTCAGCATCGATTTTATTGAAATGTAATGAATCTTATAAAAAATGTAATGAAAAAGAATCATGAGCTTCCCAAAGCTTTCAATAATGCATTTCTATACGATTCGCCGATGTTGAGCTTAAGAAAATTGTCCTGATTTATTTTAATATGGGTCACGATTTCGCTGGTTGAAAAAACTTTGATTGCAGAAATGGCAATGATTTCTTTTTTGTTGATCTGCACAAAATCTTTTGAAGGCAGCATTTCCAGAAGAGATTTGAAATTTAGGTTTTTTAAAACAAGGACAGAGTGGTCTTTTAGCAATACTTCTTTGTCCCGGCTATCTATTTCTGAAGTTTTAATGTAGCAGATCTGCTTGGTGAAAATAACGGTTTTGCCGATATTGGTATTCCATTCTATAAAATCTTTCTTCGTGGAATGTGCATGTATTTCTTTTACCTTTTCAAATGCCTGAATCAGTCTTTCTTTTTTAATAGGTTTTCTTACATAATCTACGACATTCAGATCAAATGCTTCTGCCGCATATTCTCTGTAAGCAGTTGTGAAGATGATTTTTTTTGAATCTGAAATCAGTTCGGCAATCTGCAAACCATTCATTCCCGGCATTTCTATATCCAGAATACAGACACTGCAGTCGAGATCATTAATTTCCTTTAGAAAAATTTTAGGATCATTAAAAGCCCTGATGACTTCTACGTTTTCTATTTGCTCGCACAGAAGTTTCAGGTAGCTTATTGCTAAGATCTCATCATCGAGTATAACGCACTTTATCGGAAAATTCACCTAAATTGATTTTTAATTCTGCTGTGAAGATACCATTTTTTGAGCTTCTGTTGAGGTCATAAAAGTTATGGTAAATCATTTTGAGACGTTGATCCAGAGACTGGCTTCCAAAACCGCTGTGCTCTTTTTCCAGTACATTTTTCAGAGAAGCTTTGTTGCTTACCTTCATGGTGAAAATTCTGTTTTCCAGTTCCAGCTGTATCGAAATAAAAGAATCCTGAGAAAGGAAATCGGTATGTTTAAAGGCATTTTCGATAAGATCAACGGAAATCAACGGGGCGAAAACTTTTTCTTCATAAATCGGATCCAACTTGTCGATTCTGGATTTTATCCTGAAATCAAAAAGTGGATTAATCTTGATTTTGTTAATTTCTATCAGGCTCAGAGCAAAACCGAATTCTTCCTTTGGACTTACAAACTTATTGTTGCTTTCGTATAAAATATAGTCCAGAACATTGGCCAGTTTATCCAGCGACATATAGGTTTGGTATGCATGAGATTGTACCGAATTCAGAATGTTTTTAAAAAGATGGGGATTCAGTTTGGTGCCGATATGTTCTAACTGCACTTCATTTAATCGCTGTTCGATCAGTTTATTGGTTTCTGAAAGTTTTGCATTTTTCTTTTTAAAATTTTGATTCTGAGAGAATAAATAAATGCTTACTGTAATAAATGCGAATAGGGCAAAAACTCCACCGAAAATCAGATAATCGTGAATCATGTAGTAATTACCTTCCATCTCTGCAGCTTATTTTATCTTTTTAAGACTTAATAACTGAGCTTCTTCTGCACATTTTTCAAAGACAACCTCATATTTCGGATGATCTTTCGGATAAGAAATCAGATAATCGGGACATGGTTTTTTCTGGGCATGACTCCTGTCAAAATCTACATTTCCTTCTGTGATAATGCTGTCTTTTACAAATTTTTCGTTCAGTTGTAACGCAGTCATTTCAGCTTTAAAGCTTTCGGAATATTTAAAATCTTTGGAAAGAGTTTCTGCAATTACTCTGCTGTTGGGCAAATATCCGCTGCAGCTTACTCCTTTTTTATTAAGAACAAAAAATACAATAATGAGTCCCGGAACAAGACCAATTAAAAAAAACTTAATTTTTTTCATACCAAAAAAGGCGATTTCGTTAGAAAATTAAAAGGTTGATATCATGATAAGTCAGTCCGAAGCGGTCGCAGATCACTTTTTTGGTATGTCTGCCTTTATACATGTACAGACTCTGTTTCATTTCGTTTTTGCGGATCAGCATATTTTCGAAACCACCTTCTACATCATAATTTAAAATGTAAGAAAGGAAAAAGTTTGAAATAGCCTTTGTTGTCGTTCTCGGCATTTTGGAAGTAAGATTGGGAAGTCCACAGTGGATGACTCCGTGTTTCACAATATAAGGATCTTCCATCGTTGTCAGCTCAGAGGTCTCAATCACTTTGCCATTATCAATAGCAATATCGATGATGACGCTGCCTTTTTTCATTTTGCAGACCATTTCTTCGGTGACGATTGGCTGCATGTTCAGTCTTGGAAGTGCACCTATCACAACATCTGCACGGCGTAAGCTTTTGCTTAATTCTTTAGGATCAATAATTGAAGTGGGAACTCTGCTGTCCACCAAAGTATGAAGTCTTCTGAGTTTGGAAAGTGAATTGTCGAAAACTTTTACACTTGCACCCAAACCGATTGCAGCTTTGGTGGCAAATTCTCCCACAATGCCTGCACCCAGAATAACAACCTCTGCGGGTCTTACACCGGTGATACCGCCAAGCATCAGCCCGTTGGATAATGCCAGTAATTCTGATGCGTATAAGACGGAAACCGTGCCTGCTATTTCACCTATCAAACGTACCAAAGCGAGCTGCTTGTATTCGTCTACGATAAATTCAAAAGCTATGGCATTTACTTTTTTCTCTGCAAGTTTGAGGAAATAGTCTTTATCTCTTAAATTGATCTGCAGTGCAGAAACCAGATACGTATTGGGTTTAAAAAAATCAATTTCTTCTTCTGTAGGCGGATTTACCTTTAAAATTAAGTCCTGACTGAAAGCTTCCTTGGGATCTTTCGTAATAATTGCTCCCGATTCTGAATACTGAAGGTCACTGAAAAAAGAACCTTGTCCTGCACCGGATTCCACAATAATCTCGTGACCATGCTGTACCAGAACCTGTACTGCATCGGGTGTTATACACGTACGTCTTTCGTTGAGACAGGTTTCTTTAGGAATTCCTATGCTGAATTGTTTTCCTTTTTTTATCACTTCCAACTTTTCCTCCTTTGGCATCAGTTCTTCCTCGGAAAAAGGAGTAAAAATATTTGTAGTACTCATTTTAAATTCAAATTATGACTTACAGAAAATTAAAATACAATTGTTTTATTGCGGCAAAGATACATAATATTTACTCGAAACTGATTTCTCTGCTTTCACCGTTATTATGAATACTCATGGTGTGATATTTCAGTCCGTACAATTCCTCTTCATACACTTCCGGCCACTCAATAATGCACAGATAAGCATTGTCCAGATATTCCTCAATGCCAATATCGAAAACTTCCTCAATATTTTTCAGACGATAAAGATCAAAATGAAAGACTTTTCCTTTCGGTGTACTGTATTCATTAACAATAGAGTAGGTAGGTGAATTGACTTCATCCGTACTTTCAAGACTTTTAAGTAAAAACTGTGTGAAAGTGGTTTTTCCGGCTCCCAGATTTCCTTTTAATAATAGAATAGGATGCTCAAGATGAGGAAGGATTTCTTCTACAACAGTTTGCCAGTCTTCAATATTTGTAATGTTGAATTGCATAAAATAGTTTGAGACAAAAATAATTATAAACTCTCAGATATATATAATGAAACTTCTATTTTCCGTATTTTTACACCATGATTTCTAAGCAGACGATCGATAAAATATTTTCAACAATCCGGGTAGAAGAGATTGTTGGTGAATATGTGCAGCTGAAAAGAGCGGGTTCCAACTTTAAAGGTCTGAGTCCGTTTCATGATGAAAAGTCGCCAAGTTTTGTAGTTTCTCCGAGTAAACAGATCTGGAAAGATTTCTCCACTGGAAAAGGAGGTACTGCAATTTCTTTTTTAATGGAAATTGAAAATTTTACGTATCCGGAAGCACTTCGTCATGCTGCCAAAAAGTATGGAATTGAAATTGAAGAAGACCAGCGTGAATTTTCTGAAGAAGCGAAAAATGCACAGTCTGAACGAGATATTCTTTATAAAATACATGAAATTGCCAACGAATATTTTCAGAACATTCTGTGGGAAAATGAAGAAGGACGGTCGATTGGTCTGTCGTATTTCCGTGAACGGGAACTGAAAGATGATATTATCAAAAAATTTCAGTTGGGATATTCTCCTGAGAAGAAAAATGCTTTTACTGAGTTTGCTTTAAATAAAGGCTACTCTAAAGAAATTTTAGAAAAATCCGGACTTTCCATTTTTCCAGAAAATTCTCCTTCAGGAATCGACCGTTTCCGGGAAAGGGTAATGTTTCCTATTCACAGTTTTTCGGGCAGAGTTTTAGGTTTCGGAGCGCGAATTCTTAAAAATAATATTAAAACGGCTAAATATCTCAATTCTCCCGAGACAGAAATTTATCACAAATCAAATGTTTTATATGGTCTGAACCAAAGCAAGCAGGCGATTTCGAGAAAAAATATCTGCCTTTTGGTAGAAGGTTATATGGATGTTATTTCCCTTCATCTTTCAGGAATTGAAAATGTAGTGGCGAGTTCTGGAACTTCTCTTACGACAGAACAAATCAAGTTAATTAAAAGACTTACCGAAAATGTAACGATTCTTTTTGATGGGGATAATGCCGGAATCAAAGCGAGTTTCCGGAGCATTGATATGCTGCTCACGGAAGGGATGAACATTCGTGTTTTGCTTTTTCCTGAAGGTGATGATCCCGATTCTTTTGCGAGAAAACATCCGCAGGAATATGTAGAAAAATTCATCGAAAATGAAGCGATGGATTTTATTGATTTTAAAGCTGAAATTCTTTTAAAAGAAGCAGGAAATGATCCTATAAAAAAGGCAGAAGCGATCAGAAATATTGTAAAATCTGTTGGTTTTGTTCAAAATGCTTTGAAAAGGGAAGTTTATCTGAAAGAAGTTTCCAATAAATTCGGGCTTTCTGAGCAGAGTCTGTTTAACGAACTGGATATTCAGAAGCAGATTACCCAAAATCAAACACCCAAAAATCTTCCTAAAGAAAATCTTCAGCCTAAACTGGAAATTGTTCCTGAAAGTGTGGAACAGGTAGATCCTATCATGTTTGATCTACTGAAACAGGAAAATAATCTGGTGAATCTGATGCTGAATTTTGGAGATGTGGTTCTGCACAGAGAAAATGAAGAAAACGAAAAATATGACATTACAGTCATTGAGGAAATTCTCCATCATTTTGAAGAAGAGAATTATGAATTTCAGGTGGAACTCAATAAAATTATCATCGACAGTATTAAAGAAGGAATTCAAAATGAGGAACTTAGAAAAGGGAACTTCTTTGTAACTTTTATGGACGAAAGTATTACCTCCAAGGTTGTAGACGCCATTATGCCGCTGAATGATCTTGAAAACTGGGCTTCAAGAAATATTTTTCCGCCGAATTATGGTGATAAAATCAGCAGTCAGGTAGAAGGTGATATTCTGATTCATAAATTCAGATATATTGATTATTTAATAAAAAAAATTGGTGAAGATCTTCCAAATCTGCTGAATAATGAAACTCAGTATTTTGAGTCAATCAGAAAGATTACTTTACTCAAGCAGGCTTCCATGCAATTGTCTGAGATTCTGGGATATTCTCCCATCAAAGGAGTTTATGTGAAAAGATAACAGAGATTAGATAGTAGAACTCAGTTGGAGAGTAAGATAAAAATCTACAACCTTAAAACTAAAAACTACAACCTAAACTGCCAAAAAGTCTTATAAAATTTTAGGAATAAAAATTGTAAATTACATCTTAATTAAATTTAAAAATAGACCAATAGAAATATGGACATTAAAAAAGAATTCAGAGATTTCTCTGTAAAACACTTAGGAAACAACGGTTTGGTAACCGATCAGTATATGGGAATGTATGGTCCTACAAACCTTACACCTTATATCATGGAAGAAAGAAGGATGAACGTCGCGCAGATGGATGTTTTCTCCCGTCTGATGATGGATAGAATTATTTTCTTGGGAACAGGAATCGACGATCAGGTGGCAAATATTGTAACTGCTCAGCTTTTGTTCTTAGAAAGTGCAGATCCTTCAAAAGACATTCAGATTTACATTAATTCTCCTGGTGGAAGCGTTTATGCAGGTCTGGGAATTTATGACACGATGCAGATCATTAAACCAGATGTTGCAACCATCTGTACAGGTATTGCTGCTTCTATGGGAGCTGTTTTATTGGTGGCAGGTGAGAAAGGGAAACGTTCTGCTTTGAAACACTCCAGAGTGATGATTCATCAGCCTTCTGGTGGTGCACAAGGTGTTGCTTCCGACATGGAAATCAATTTGAGAGAGATGTTGAAACTGAAAAAAGAATTGTATGACATTATTTCTGAACATTCCGGACAAACCTATGAATGGGTAGAAAAAGCATCCGACAGAGATTACTGGATGACTTCTACCGAAGCAAAAGAGTATGGAATGGTAGATGAGGTTTTACAGAGATCTAAAAAGGAAAAATAATTTTAGAAATAAATAAAAAACACGTCAATCGACGTGTTTTTTTTATTGAATAGAAACGGGCTTTAGCCCGTTTTATAATTCTAATTCCGATGGCTTTAGCCAAAATTTACGGATTAAATCCTTCAATGATTTTAGAGAAATCTTCCAGTTTTAAAGCAGCTCCGCCAATTAATCCGCCATCAATATCCGGCTGCGAGAAAATTTCTTTTGCATTATCCGGCTTTACAGAGCCACCGTAGAGGATAGACACTTCGTCAGCAACCTCCTGTCCGTATTTTTCAGCGATGATTCCTCTGATGTGCGCATGAATTTCCTGCGCCTGCTCCGGACTTGCTGTTTCACCCGTTCCGATTGCCCAAACCGGTTCGTAAGCAATCACTACCTTTTTTATTTCTTCAGCAGAAAGCGTAAAAAGAGCTGTTTCGGTCTGAGTTTTTACAACCTCTAAATGTTCACCTGCTTTTCTCTGTTCAAGTGTTTCACCATTACAGTAAACAGGAATTAAGCCTTTATCCAAAGCTAATTTTACTTTTTTGTTGCAGCTTTCATCATTTTCTCCGTGATATTGTCTTCTTTCAGAATGACCGATCAGAGAACCTGTTGCATCAATAGATTCCAGCATATCTGCAGAAAGTTCGCCTGTATAAGCACCGCTTTCAAATTCACTCATATCCTGAGAAAAAACTCCGATTTCGTTTTTCTCAAAAATATCTTTCGCCATCATTAAATATAAAGACGGCGGCGCAATCCACACTTCGCAGTTGGTTGCATTATTGTTTTTATAGCTTAGTAACTGAACCATCAATTGCTGTGCTTCAATTACATTTTTATTCATTTTCCAGTTTCCTGCAACTATTTTTCTTCTCATAGATTTTATTTTTTGAACTTAAAATTAGAAGTACTTTTCTTTATGCGAATTTATAGCTTCTAATGTCTGAATTAATTAAAGATTCCAAAGATTTTTCAGCAACTTATAATAACTGTGCTCCTCATCAGTTACCACATCATCAGCTTTGATGAGGGATTTTGCAAACTGAATGAAGCTTTTACGCTCTTCTTCCGTAGAATCTTCTAAAAAACAACGTCCGTGAAATTCGAAATGATCTTTCCAATCTTCAGGTTGAAGTAAGGCGATGGTTTCCAGTTCGTTATCAAGGTTGATGTTAAAAGGAAATTCATCTGCAAGATATTGCTGTACCAACATTCCTTCTTCCGGTGCAAATTCTCCGTCTACAGAAGAAAGAATCATTAATAAGTGATAACCTGCAATTGATTTATTTGATTTTTGCATTGATGTATTTTAAAATGTTAAATAATTTATATAATATGTTTGACTGCTAATTGATCTTTAGCTACCTAATCGATGTAATTTTTAGCAGGCTGTTTGTCCACAATTTTTCCCTTTTCCAAAATTAAAACAAAAGGATTACTTCTGGCAATAGTTTTAATGGCTGTTCCGTCCATCATGGCATTCTTTATAGTTTTGAAGGTATCGGGCATTGTTGAAACTCCGTAGATAACTGCAGTTTTGTCAGTATTTACTTTAGCTTCTACTTTCTGAAGAAGCTCCTTCGAAACTTCTTTCGGATGGTAAGAAAAAATTAAAATTGCTTTTGGCGCAGTAATGATTTCCTGGGTAAGTTCTATTCCTGTAGGATCCTCAATTTTAAATTTTGCAATTTCAGATTTGTAGCCCTGTTTTACCAGTACCGATTCATTTTTTCCTTCTTCAATTTTCCACGGCGAGCCTTCTTCCCAATATTTTGTCTGGTTGATGTAGTCGTCCTGATTTACTTTTAAGATTTCAGATGTTTTAGAATTTTTGAGAGAATAATAGGTTTTATATTCGGAAGGATTTTTTGCAATTTTTTCTTTTTCAGTATTCAGATTGGTTCCAATTTTATAATCACGAAAATCAATAATTGGCTCATTCATAATTCCCAGAGCCATAATAAAAATCATGATTCCGGAGAAAATTCCCAGTGCTAAAGATTTAGATTTATTATTTGATTTTGTCTTATTAAAATCATCTTGTTTAAATTCTTTTCTATACAGAAAAAACACAATGATAAGCGCAGCTAAAAGAACAATATCCTTAATAAAGCTTTGCCACGGCGTAAATTTAATAGCATCTCCAAAACATCCGCAATCTGTTACTACATTAAAATAGGCGGAATAAAATGTCAGAAATCCGAAAAATAGGCAAAGTGCAATCAATGCAGATAAGGTGAATTTCAGTTTTAATTTTAATAAAAGCATAAAACCCAAAAGAAGTTCCAAAACCACCACAAAGATAGAGAGCGGAAGTGCAATTTTTACGAAAAACGGCATATTGAAAACGGAAGGTTCAAAATATTCTTCCATTTTAAATGAAAATCCTACCAGATCAACCGCTTTTACAAAACCCGAAAGGATGAAAATAATCGCAACAATGAAACGTAATAAACCTTTTATCATATTAAATAATTTGATGTTCTAAATTGTTTTCTTTTTCAGAGAATTTGATGAGACAAAACACAGCGTAATTCAACATATCAAAATAATTGGCGTCCAGACCTTCCGAAACGAGAGTTTTACCCTTGTTGTCTTCTATCTGTTTGGTTCTTAAAACTTTCTGGTAAATAAGATCGGTGATTGATGAGATTCTCATATCTCTCCACGCTTCGCCATAGTCGTGGTTTTTTCTTTCCATTAAAGCTTTTGCTTCGTGAGCATATTTATCGTAGAGACGCAGGATTTCTTCTCGGTCTTCATTAAAATCATTTGAAAAACCTTTTTCCAGCTGAATTAAACCAATGATAGAGTAGTTCACAACCGCAATAAATTCTCCTTCTTCACTTTCATCAATCATCTTTACATCAGTCATCTGTAAAGTACGGATTCTGTTGACTTTGATATAAATCTGATCGGTGATAGAGCTTGGTCGCAAAACTCTCCATGCGGCCCCATAATCCTGTAGCTTTTTGCTGAAAAGATCGCGGCATTCATGGATGATTTTTTCGAACTGTATTGAAGTTTTTAGCATAAATTCTCTTAATAGTTCAAATATACAAAAATTTGCGTTTTGGTTCGGGGTTTTAGCGCAGTGTGTCTTAGAAGAAAAGACAAAAGAATAAAAAACTTTGTGAAAACAAAGTTTTACTTTTTACGGATTTTACAATGCATTTTGTTATATTTTTGTGAAATAAATTCAATCTATCTCTCCAATGTCTAACAACAGCTTAACAGATCACACGAAGATCAATTCTCCACTTTCAGACAGTCAGATATTTAACCGCTTTCACTCAATCAACTGTAACGGAAAATTGGTTGATTTAAGTTTGCCCAAACTGATGGGAATTTTAAATCTTACGCCAGATTCTTTTTCGGACGGCGGAAAATTTAATAATGAAAAATCTGCACTGCAACATGCAGAAAAATTATTAAATGAAGGTGCTTCAATAATAGATATCGGTGCACAATCTACAAGACCCAATGCAGCATTTCTAAGCAGTGAAGAAGAAATAATGAGAATTGGAAATATGATTTCATTCATTAAAAAAGAATTCCCCGATGCTTTAATTTCTCTCGATACTTTTTATGCAGAAACGGTGAGATTTGGGTTGAGTGAAGGAATTGATATTGTTAATGATATTTCCGGAGGACAGTTTGATGAAAAAATGCTTGATGCTGTTGCAGAATCTCAACTTCCTTATATTCTGATGCATGTTAATGATTCCTACGAAACCATGCATGAGAAAAGAGTTTTCCCAGATATTACATTGTCTGTCAATCAGTATTTTTCAAGAAAAACGGATGAATTATTAAAAAAAGGAATCAAAGATATTATTCTGGATCCTGGTTTCGGATTTGGTAAAACGGTTGAAGATCAAATGAAAATGATTGATGAAATTGAATTTTTTGACTTCGGAAATTTTCCGTTATTGGTTGGGATTTCAAGGAAATCTTTTATTTATAAACCTTTGGGAAAATCTGCATTGGATATTAATGAAGAAACACAAAAACTTCACATGAAAGTTCTGCAGCAGGGCGCAAAAATTCTCCGCATTCATGATGTTGCCGAAGCGAAGAAAACACTTGATGAGTTTTTGAATAATTAAAATTTAACATAAAAAAACCTCTCAAAATTTAGATAGTGAGAGGTTTAATTATCGTCATTGATTTCGTCGAATCTTCGATTTCTGGAGGAATCTAAACTGCTTTATTTTTGTTGTGTGAGATTCTAATTCCTATTTAAAATCCCAGCAATTTCAGCTTAAACTGTATCGCAAAATTGTCTTTAAATTTCGGGGTGTTGTAATGACCGACTCTGTAGAAAAATCCTAAATTGAATTGAGAGGAAAGGAAATTGTTCCATTCCAGACCCAGTTCGTTATACAGATGATCTAATTTTTCAAATTCAAACTGATGAAATTCCTTGTTTTTCATATCGCCGATTGTTCCACGGTAAATAAAGTCGAAACTTGAAACGTTTTTCCCGAAACTCTTAAAATACCAGGGAAGTCTGTGCGTAAGATAAGCGCCTACAAACTTGTCATTATAATATTTTCCGCCTTCCATTGTAGCAAAACCAAGATAGGAGGTTAAGTTAAAATTCAGTCCGCCATGTCCGTTTCCTAAGCCGTTCATGGTAAAGTTTTTCCAGATCGGTGCTTCTCCGGTGATGATTCCGCCATAAGCGCGGATTCCTGTTACACCAAGTTTTGTTTTGAAATTATGTACAAAGAGTGCATCAAACCTGCTGAAGTTGAAATCTCCATCCAGCGTTTTGAAACCCTGTTCATAATTGAAATAAAATTCCGGAAGATTTTGTTCGTAGGTATATTTTCCCGTTGGTGTCATGATGTTTTTCGAGTTGGGAGAATATTTCAGCGTAATGGTAGAAGAGGCAATATCAAACTGACTTCCCAAACCTCGGTAATTATAAGCAAATTTAGATTCTTCCTGCGTTTTTTTTGCTGAAATGTTGACCGTTAATCCGTTGGTGATATCGTTTTCATAACTTAGTTTAAAACCTTCATACCCATAAAAAACTCCGTTATTTAGTGCCACTCCGGAGTTCATAATTTTCATTCTGAAATTCCATAAATTTTCTGAGAAACGACCAGCAGCCATCACATCATTAAAATATTCTACACGAAAAATCGAGTTCTTTTCCAAAGTTGTACGGATATCTACTCCCGCTCCGTATTTAAACTCTTTGTCATAAATTCCGTAGGCAAAATAAGCATCCGGAGAAATATATTTATTAAATTTTTCGTTCAGTTTTGCTCCTGCTCCGAATCTGAAATGCTCGTATTTATTGTAACCAATGATTCTCGCCAAATCAAAATCAACAATACCCACACGGATTTTCCCTTTCAATAAACCCGTTAAAGCTTTTGCTTTTTGATCCAGTTTATATTTGCTGCTCAAACTGTCGATTTTAGAATATGTCGTTACTTCACGATCGGTCAGATTTTCGGTTCTGTACTGATCAATTAAGTTTCCGTCAGAGTTTTTTACATCAATGGTGTAGCCTTTAAAGTCTTCTGCTTTTTCCTCTATCGGAGTTTTGAAATCAAAATAATCTGCAGTGGCAAAAGCATAACTTCCAAATTTCTTTCGGCTGTCTTTATCGGCTTCTTTTTCTTCTTTGGTTTTATTTTTATCTGATTTATCGGTATCGAAAGATGTAGAACCCATCTTGATTTTATAATTTTCTTTTACCAGAAACCATTTGTCTGAAATAGGTTTCCAGATACTTGTAATGCTGCCTTCGCTTCTTATTTTGCTGTTGCTTTCGATTTTTTTCAAAGCATAGCTTTCTTTGTCGACATAAATATATCCGTTGAATTTTCTGCGGTTTACAGCTTCTTTATAATCTACCTGACGAAAACGGATCACATAATTTTGTCGTCCATCGATCTCGATAGAATCTGTAAGAAAAAAGCGGTAAAGATTTCTGTTTTCTTCCTTTATTTCTTTAGGGATGACGTTTCTGTTGGATCTGAAAGCCATCAGTTCATAAATCGGTTCTTTTAAACCAGCAATTTTATTATCGAGAATATTGGTTTTTTCTCCGTATTTCTTTGAATACAGACTCTGTGATGCTCTTTCCCAGAGAAACATCTTGCTTTTTCCCACCAGTTTCATCAGGTTGATCGATTCCAGAGAATCTTTCTTTTCCTGAGTTCTCATCGGTTGCTGGGGAAGATTTTTCAGAGAATCTATTCGGTTGGTAATATATGCGTTGTAAGCTTTTATGCTGTCTTCATCAAAATCTAAAGAGATCTTTTCATAAGATTTAAAGGAATAAGAATCCAAGCTCAGTGGTGAATTCTGCTTGTAATTTTCATTGATTTTTCTGAGGATCTCCAATGCTCTGGGATCGCTTTTGTCTTCCAGAACTACGGTTTGGATGCTTTTCGTTTTAGGATCATTTTTGCTTAGAAAAACCTCCATCACTTTATCCACCACAGCGTCATCCTCATAATATCCTCTTGCAGAAACTTCTACTTTTTTACATTTTGTTTTAAAATTAAGAATACCCGAAGCATCTGTTTTTCCTATAGCTTTGTCGTTGCATAAAATGGTTGCGTTGGGAATCGCTGACTGGTCAACGGAATTTTTAACAATAATTTTTGACTGGGAAAAAATGCTGATGTATCCCAAAGATAACAGCAAAATGTACAATTTTTTCATAAAGAATTTCTAACGATTAGATTTGATTACCGAATCCGTCTATTTGCCAAGCCAGTTGGAAAGTATAAACCTACTCTGTCAATCAAATCTGCTATGGCAAAAAAAGTGCCGCAGATGTTAAAAATTTTTAAGATTATATAATTATCAGTTAAGATGAGCCTGTTTTTCAGCAAATTCTTTAGAGAATTTGATTCGGTCTTCTTCCAGCTTTTCTTTATTGTTGGGTAAAATATAGTTGAACAGGATTTTATCTTCGGTATCCAGAAAAATCATTTCTTTTTCTTCGCCATCGATCATCTGTGCGAAAATAGACCACATCGAAGTGTCTTTTAATCTTAATAATTCAAAAAACTGTTCTGCTTTTATTTCTATTTTTTTCATATTAATTATCTTGAATATCTGTAATTTAATATAATTTTTGTTTTTAATGCAAAGTCCGCAAAGATCTTTTTTAATTCTACTGTTTTTAAGTTCACAAAGGCGTTTGACTTCGTCGAATCTTCGATTTCACTCAGCAAAGACAATAAAGTATCTTTCGATTATAATTCATTATGAAGAGTTTGATTATTTATTACTCATTACCTATTGCTTATTTAAAATTCCAAAAGTTTTAATTTAAACTGAAAGGCAAAATTTTGCTTAAAATTGGTTGTCGTGTAATATCCGACTCTGTAGAAAACGCCCAGATTAAAGTACGAAGAAAGGAAATTATTCCATTCCAATCCAACTTCCTGATACAGATGATCCAATTTTTTGAATCTGAAATCATGATATTCAGGATGTTTCATATCTCCGATGGTTCCTCTTAGTACAAAATCCAGACTCGAAACATTCTGCCCGATACTTTTAAAATACCAGGGAAGTTTATGGGTAAAATAATAGGCGGCAAACCGGTCATTATAAAACCTTCCGCCTTCCAGAGTTGCAAATCCCAAATACGAAGTTAAGTTAAAATTAATATCGCGTCTCGGTGTTGCCAGACCATTCATTGTAAAGTGTTTCCAGATCGGAGCTTCACCCAGAACCAAACCGCCATACAGTCTCACGCCGGTGGTTCCCAATCTGGTTTTGAAGTTCTGTACAAATAAAGCATCAAAACGGGTGTAATTAAAATCTCCGCCCAAAGCTTTGAAACTCTGCTCAAAATTAAAATACAACTCGGGATATTTCTGATCGATCAGTGATTTTCCCTGTGGAGTCATGATGTTGGTAGAATTGGGAGAATATTTCAGCGTAAAAAGCGTGTTGAAGTTTTCAAATTTTGCTCCGCTCTTTCGGAAATTATAATCAAATTTAGCTTCTTCCGTGTTTCTTCTGGCAGCAAAAGCCAGTGTTAAACCATTAGAAACATCATTCAGATAAGATAAAGATGCTCCTTCGTAGCGGTAATATTTATCATTATTAATGTTGTTTCCGTAGTTCATCATCCGCATCCTGAACGTCCAGAGTCTCCGGTAAAACTCACCGGAGGCATTTACATCATCATAATATTCAATTCGGAAAAAAGAGTTTTTTTTCAGCGTGGTTTTCATATCAATCCCGATTCCGTATTTGAATTTTTCATCTTCCAGACCGTACGCAAAATAGTAGTCAGGAGAAAAATAGGGATCAAAATTCTCATTCAGTTTGGCCTTCAGACCCAATCTGAAACCTTCGTACAAACTGTAATTTACAATTTCACCAATGTCAAAATCGAAACTTCCGGAACGTACCTGTCCGTTAATCAAACCTGTTAAGATTCTTGCTTTCCGGTCGATATTGTATTTTTTTCCCAAGCTGTCGATGACGAAATAGGTGTTTCTTTCTCTTTCAGATAAAGGTTCTGTACGGTATTGCTGCAGTGTTTTTCCGTCGGCATTTTTCACGGTAAAAGTGTACCCTCTGAAGTCGTTTCTGTCTTCTTCGATCGGCGACTGATAATCAAAATATTTTGAATTCAGATAAGCGTATGTACCGAAGCTTTTCTTATGCTTTTTTGGATGTTCTTCAGAATTATCAGGAACTTCAGAATTATTCATCTTCATTCTGCTCATTCTCAGTTTTACACTTTCTTCTGCCAGAAACCATTTGTTATTGAAAAAAGTCCAGAGACTGGTAATATTTCCTTCATTTTTATTTTTGCTGATGCTCTCGATTTTTTTTATTCCGTAAGTATCGGTGTCAATATACAGATAGCCGCTGAACTTTCTTCTTTTAGCCGTTTTTTTATAGCTTACTTCTCTGTAGCGGATCACAAAATTCTTCCTTCCATCAACTTCAATGGTGTCTGTAAGATAAAATCTGTACAAGCCGCGGTTTTCTGTTTTTATCTGATCCGGAATTTTGTCTCTGTTTCCCTGTAAGGCAATCATTTCGTAAATAGGCTGTTTCAGACCGGAGATCCGATTGTCCAGAATATTCACTTTCTCACCGAATTTCCTGGAGTACAGATATTCCTGCGCTCGTTCCCAGAGAAAAAGTTTGCTTTTTGAGAAAATTCTTCTTGCAGAAACATCGTTGATGGAATCTTTTGTTTTCTGTTTTTTGAAAAGATTAAAACGGTCATTAAAAACTTCATTGAATGCCGAAATACTGTCCTGATCGATATCTAAGGAAATTTTTTCGTAAGATTTGTAAGCGTAAGAATCTAAACTCTGCGGAGAATTGCGTTTAAAATACTGATTGACTTTCCGTAATACCTCAAGAGCTTTGGCATCGCTCCGGTCTTCTAGAATAACGGTTTCTATCGACTGTGTTTTTGATGAAGTATTGATGAGTGTTACCGTCATTTCGTCTTCTACCAAAGCACTTTCTTTAAAGTAATTTTTGGCTGTGATCTGAATACTTTTGCATTGGGATTTAAATTCCAGAAAGCCGTTATCATCTGTTGTTCCGAGAAAATGATCGTTGCAGGAAACAGTGGCATTAGAAATAGGAGTTCCTTTTGCTTCATTAATTACGGTAAGTTTCGATTGTGAATAACCAAAAACAAAAGCCCACAGAAACAGAACAGTAAGAACCCTTTTCATAACAAATTTGTGGGATCAAAATTACTGATATTTCTTCTTTTAGAAAAGTTTTTCGGGATTCATTTTTTTGAGGGTCATTCAAAAAAAACTCCGGGAGAAAAGATTTCCCGGAGTAGATTTTTATTTTTGAATAGGTGATTACTTCAGGTCACTTTCCGTGATCACTATTTCTTTGATGACTTTACCCTGAGTATCTTTATAAATATATTTGATATTATTCACGCCCAAAATGGCAGTCTGTTTGAAGATCTGTTGGATTTGTGGCATTTTTATCATTTCTGCTTTCATCACTTTATCTGCACCTTCTACATTCAGCATTTTTACATAACTATCGGGAACTTCGTTTGTGTAGATCAGGTTTTTATCTTTGTCGGCTGTGATGCTTACAATTTTTGTTCCTGTGGTCTGGTCAACAATCGGGAGATTTTTATTAAAGGTCTGAAGCAGCTGATTGAGCTGATCGGAATCTGGTTTTTCTCCTTGTGCGATGGCTTTATAATCCACAGATTGGGTGAGATTATTCTTGTCAATTGTTTTATCAACAATAATTTTAGAATCAGCACTGTAGACTTTCAGATTAAATTTTACTCCGCTTTCAAAAAGTTCTTTTCCTATTTTTTCACTTTTGATTGCCTGAGCAATAATATCAGGAAGAGATTTGCCTACGAGTTCACTCTCCAAATTGTCACTCTGATAGTTGGTGTTGACGTCAATATTGACCTGATCGGAATTGGCAGCACTCGCTTTCGTTGATTTGATCATCTGATTGACCATCATTGATGAAGAATTGTTGTACATTTTAACAAAATCCTGCACTTTGTCCTCTTTCGTCTGACACGACATTAGCATCAATGATGCAAAAATAATTGTGAATAGTTTTTTCATAAATAATATTTTAAGAAGTGGTACTAACAAAACATACACCAATAAGATTCTGCAGTGTTAAATTATTAAAATATTTAATTCATATTTAAATGAAACTGTGAAAATCTGTGTGATCCGTGGATATAATTATTCCCACAGATCCCACAGATTTTCACAGATTTTTCTAATGTTCACCTTAAAGCGAAGCTCAACTTAATATTTCTAAAAACCTAAAAAATCTTAATGTTGAAAAATAGCTCAGATTGAAAACTTAGCGACCTTTATAAGTGAAGCGCCTTTGTATATCTTCAAAACAGCCAATTGTTAAAAAAAACTTTGTGCCCTCTGCGTTAAAATTAAAGATTGATTTCAAATTACCTTAAAGCGAAGCTCAACTAAAAATTTCTAAAAACCTAAAAAATCTTAATGTTAAAAAATATCTCAGATTGAAAACTTTGCGACCTTCTATAAGTGAAACGCCTTTGTATATCTTAAAAACAAGCAATTGAAAAAAAGACTTTGTGCCCTCTGCGCTAAAATTAAAATTGATTTCACCTTAAAGCGAAGCTCAACTTAAAATTTCTAGAAACCTAAAAAATCTTAATGTTGAAAAAATATCTCAAATTGAAAACTTAGCGACCTTTTTGAATCATGATCTTATCTTATTTAAAAATATCGAAGAGGTTACAACGGATAAAGTAACTGAGCTTTAATCTGATTTTGAAAAATAAATATTGATATCAATTGATGGGATGAATAGATACTCAGAAAATTCAGAAGAAATATTATTTAAATCTAAATTTTTGAATTGTCGAAAGATAGAAACTCTTTGATAAAGACCGGAGTTAACTTTTGTTGATAAGAGTCTTTAGTGATGTTGTTAATTTGTTCTAAGGCATGTATGATTTTTGGGAACTGATATTTATACATTCTAAAATAACCCTCGCCCTCCACGAGGTATTCCCATTTAAAAAAAATAAAATTCCAATCCCATTCTATTCATAAATATTTATATATTTGTTTGAAGAACACCAAAAAACAAAATGATGATCTATACAAATAACCCCGCAGTTCATGCGCAGGCTGCCAGTATTTCCGGTTCCAAGATCCAAGTCAGCACTTCTCAATCCATTGCCCATTTTAAAAAGGATAAACCGTTGCTTTTGACCATCCAGGCTGTTAGAAGACCGCTTCAACAATTCCGAAAGGGCACTCAGGCGTTCCAATGAGGAGATTAACCGCTTCTGAGATGCGTTCAACTGCTCCGTAAAGGCAGCCATCTGTTCCGAAGAAGCAATCAACCATTCCGAAGAAGCAATCAACCACTTCGAAGAGGCAGTCAGGTACAATTTTCTATATTTCAGTACTTTATAGCCGTTTCGGGAAAATGAGTAAAGTAAACTGACAAGATACATTAGACTCTAAATAAATTTTTAAACACAAAAAACAATTCTATTATGAAAAAAGAACAGGTAAAACGTGATTTCAAACTGACAGATTCTCTACTGAAACAAAAGGCAGATGAACTGATCGCTCTGATCGATAGAGATATCACCGAATTTACAGACCGTGGCTATAACGCCGCAAAAAAGACTGAGCTGACCACTGCACGAACCACAGTAGACGATTTCCCAAGCGATGAACAGCTGGAATCTATCAAAATGAATCTTACCGAACAAAAAGATGCCTCCAGAAAAGCGCTTGAGAAATCGATGCGCAGTATTTTTAAAATGGCAGAAAATGTTTTCGGACTCTACAGTGCCAAATACAAGGAATTTGGCAATGCAGCAATCAGTCAGCAAAGCGATGCAGAGATCGTGCGCGTTGCCAAAATCATGAGTAGTACTGCGGAAAAATATCTCTCCCAACTTGCCGACGAAGGTCTTACCTCAGAGAAAGTCACTACACTTATTACCCAGCGAGATGCCCTCGATGTTGCTATCGATGCACAGGCAAAAGGTATTTCTGACCGTGATTTGGCCACAGAGAATCGTATAGAAGCACTCAATCATCTCTACCAGCTGCTTATAAAATATGCAGGGATAGGTCAGGATATTTTTTATGAAATCAATGAAGCCAAATACAACGATTACGTCATCTACAAGACTCAAACCAACCTACTGGAAACTCCGCCTACTGATCCGGTGTAAAATATGCCGCCCATCAGTCCCTTCGTCAGTTCGAGTGTTTTTCTCCGCGTAGCGGAGAAAAATGTATCGAGAACCCGAGAATCGAAGACCCCCCCGTGATCAGCAAACTTCTCGATACGATTTTTTTCAAAAATCTACTCGAAGTGACGGAGCGCGTAACCAACAACTTATTTTAATAGTTTACAACCCGTCAGTTCGAGTGTTTTTCTCCGCACATCGGAGAAAAATATATCGAGAACCCGCGAACTGAAGACACCCCGTGATCCGTAAGCTTCTCGATACGATTTTTTTCAAAAATCTACTCGAAGTGACGGAGCGCATAACCAACAACTTATTTTAGTAGTTTACAACCCGTCAGTTCGAGTGTTTTTCTCCGCGCAGCGGAGAAAAATGTATCGAGAACCCGCGAATCGAACACACCTGGTGATCAGCAAGCTTCTCGATACGATTTTTTTCAAAAATCTACTCGAAGTGACGAAGCTCGTAACCAACAATTAATTTTAATAGTTTACAACCCGTCAGTTCGAGTGTTTTTCTCCGCGCAGCGTAGAAAAATGTATCGAGAACCCGCTAATCGAAGACACCTGGTGATCAGCAAACTTCTCGATACAATTTTCTTCAAAAATCTACTCGAAGTGACGGAGCGCGTAACCAACAACTTATTTTAGTAGTTTACAACCCGTCAGTTCGAGTGTTTTTCTCCGCGCAGCGGAGAAAAATGTATCGAGAACCCGCGAACCGAAGACACCCCACGATCAGTGACCTTCATATAATTAAAACTTATTAATACAATTAATCATGCAAACTTCATTTGTCTACATATTACTTTGTTCGGATAAAACATATTACACCGGTGTTACCGAAAATGTTTACAAACGTTTTGAAGAACATCAGGATGGAAAACACTTCGGTTCTTATACCTTCTCAAGACGACCTTTGCAGTTAGTGTACTTCTGCCAATTTATGGATATCGAACAAGCAATTGAATTTGAGAAAAAGATTAAGAAATGGTCTCAGGCAAAGAAATTAGCATTAATTGAAGGGAGGTATGAAGATCTTCCCAATCTTGCAAAGAAGAAATTTGATAAGTAACTAATTTTCCTATCAATCATCTTCTTGATTCGCTTCGTCAGTTCGAGTGTTTTTCTCCGCTGCGCGGAGAAAAATGTATCGAGAACCCGCGAACTGAAGACACCTGGTGATCAGCAAACTTCTCGATACAATTTTCTTCAAAAATCTACTCGAAGTGACGGAGCGCATAACCAACAACTTATTTTAGTAGTTTACAACCCGTCAGTTCGAGTGTTTTTCTCCGCGCAGCGTAGAAAAATGTATCGAGAACCCGCGAACCGGAGACGCCTGGTGATCAGCAATCTTCTCGATACGATTTTCTTCAAAAATCTACTCGAAGTGACGAAACGCGTAACCAACAACTTATTTTAGTAGTTTACAACCCGTCAGTTCGAGTGTTTTTCTCCGCGCAGCGTAGAAAAATGTATCGAGAACCCGCGAACTGAAGACGCCTGGTGATCAGCAAGCTTCTCGATACGATTTTCTTCAAAAATCTACTCGGAGTGACGAAACGCTTAACCAACAACTTATTTTAGTAGTTTACAACCCGTCAGTTCGAGTGTTTTTCTCCGCAAAGCGGAGAAAAATGTATCGAGAACCCGCGAATCGAAAACACCCCTTGATCCGCAGGCTTCTCGATACGATTTTCTTCAAAAATCTACTCGAAGTGACGGAGCGCGTAACCAACAACTTATTTTAGTAGTTTACAACCCGTCAGTTCGAGTGTTTTTCTCCGCAAAGCGGAGAAAAATGTATCGAGAACCCGCGAACTGAAGACGCCTGGTGATCCGCAAACTTCTCGATACGATTTTCTTCAAAAATCTACTCGAAGTGACGGAGCGCGTGACCAACAATTGATTGTATATTTAGCAACCCGTCAGTTCGAGTGTTTTTCTCCGCAAAGCGGAGAAAAATGTATCGAGAACCCGCGAATCGAAGACACCCCGTGATCCGCAAGCTTCTCGATACGATTTTCTTCAAAAATCTACTCGAAGTGACGGAGCGCGTGACTAACTATAGATTTTCTAGTTAACAACAATCCCTTTCAGTTTTTGAAAGGGATTGTCATTTAAGTAAGATTTATAAGGATAAAAATTAAACATTCAAAGCTTTCTGATACGCATTCTCCAACCCATCAAGATTTTTTCCTCCTGCAGTTGCGAAGCCCGGATTTCCGCCGCCGCCGCCTTGGATTTCTTTTGCCAGATCTTTTACGATGGTTCCTGCTTGGTAACTTGCAGCCAGATCATCTGAAATTCCAACTGTAATCATTGGTTTTCCGTCGTAATCTGATAAAACAATCGTTACCGAAGTCGGGATTTCTTTTTTCAGCTGGAACACAATATCTTTTACAGAACCTGCATCCAGAGACGTTTTCTTTACGAGAAGCTGTTTGTCGCCTTTGTGTTCGTAAGCGGTTTTCCATTCTCCGATTTCGCCTTTTGCTTTTTCTTTTTTCAGAGCTTCGACTTCAGATTTTAATGCAGCATTTTCCTCCATTAATTTCTCGATGGATTTTACAGGATCTTTAGATTTCAGCAACTGAGAAATATCGGTCATCTGTTTTTCTAAATTCCTGAAATATTCTTCAGACTGATCTCCGGAAATCGCTTCAATTCTTCTGATTCCTGCCGCAACAGAGCTTTCAGAATTAATTTTAAAATGACCAATCTCGATTGTATTTTTTACGTGAGTTCCACCGCAGAGTTCTTTTGAAGTTCCGAACTGGATCATTCTTACATGGTCACCATATTTTTCACCAAACAATGCCATTGCACCTTTATCAATCGCTTCCTGAATCGGAATGTTTCTGAATTCCTGTAACGCAATATTTTCTTTAATTTTTGCATTCACTTTTTCCTCAATCAAAGCCAGTTCTTCTTCCGTCATTTTACTGAAATGTGAGAAGTCGAAACGCAGATAATCCGGACCAACAAATGAACCTTTCTGTTCTACGTGAGTTCCCAAAACTTCTCTTAAAGCTTCGTGCAACAAATGCGTTACAGAGTGGTTTGCCTGAGAATTTTTTCTTTCGGTTGCATTTACTTTTGCATAAAAAACTGCTCCTGCATCTTTCGGAAGTCCGTTGATTAAAGAAATAATCAATCCGTTTTCCTTTTTGGTTTCCAGAACTTCAAAACTTTCAACGGCATTTTCCAGAACACCTTTATCACCGATTTGTCCACCACCTTCAGGATAGAAAGGAGAGTTGCTCAATACGACCTGATAAAATTCGCCGTCTTTATTTTCTACTTTTCTGTATTTTGTAATATAAGTTTCCGCTTCAATTTGATCATAACCTACGAAATTTTCAGGCTTTTCTTCTAAAACTACCCAGTCGTACACTTTAGAAGCAGAGTCTTTTTTGGAACGCTGTTTTTGCTTTTCCATTTCTGCATTGAAACCTTCAATATCAATGGTTAAACCTTTTTCTTCTGCAATAATTCTCGTTAAATCATCCGGAAAACCATAAGTATCATACAATTCAAAAACTTCAACACTTGGAAGAACTTTAGACCCTTCTGAAATGGTCTGCTGAATTAATTTTTCAACACGAATTAATCCGGTTTCAATGGTCTTTAAGAAAGATTCTTCTTCGCTTTTGATTACCTCTGTAACCAATTTTCCCTGCTTTTCAAGTTCCGGGAAAAATTTTCCCATTTGGTTTTGAAGAACTCCTACCAATTCAAAAAGGAAAGGTTCTTTCATATCCAGAAATCTGTAAGAATAAGAAATTCCTCTTCTTAAAATTCTTCTGATCACGTAACCCGCACCTCCGTTGGAAGGTAACTGTCCGTCTGCAATTGCAAAAGAAACCGCTCTGATGTGATCTACCACAACACGAATCGCAATATCTTTTTCGTCTTCTAAAATTCCTGTATATTTTTTCCCAGAAAGTTCTTCAACTTTAGCAATCAAAGGAGTGAAAACGTCTGTATCATAATTCGATGATTTCCCCTGTAAAGCCATACAAAGACGCTCAAATCCCATTCCTGTATCTACGTGTTGCTGAGGAAGCTTTTCTAAAGATTTGTCTGCTTTTCTGTTGAATTCCATGAAAACGAGATTCCAGACTTCCACCACTTGAGGATGATCGTTATTCACTAATTCAAGTCCTGAAACCTTTGCTTTTTCTTCCGGAGTTCTTAAGTCTACGTGAATTTCTGAACAAGGTCCGCAAGGTCCGCTTTCTCCCATTTCCCAGAAATTGTCTTTTTTGTTTCCGTTGATAATTCGGTCTTCAGAAATATGAGATTTCCAGAAATTGTAAGCATCCTGATCTCTTTCCAGATTTTCAGAAACATCACCTTCAAAAATGGTTACATACAAATTTTCTTTAGGAATTCCGTAAACTTCTGTCAACAGTTCCCAGGCAAAATCAATCGCATCTTTTTTAAAATAATCTCCAAAAGACCAGTTTCCCAACATTTCAAACATCGTATGATGATAAGTGTCGCGGCCTACATCATCCAGATCATTGTGTTTACCGGAAACTCTCAGACACTTTTGGGTGTCGGCAATTCTCGGAGCTTTGGGTTCTTTATATCCTAAAAAATAATCTTTAAACTGAGTCATCCCAGAATTGGAGAACATCAAAGTAGGATCGTCTTTCAGCACGATGGGTGCAGAAGGTACGATAAGATGGTTTTTACTTTTAAAATAGTCTAAAAATTGCTGTCTTATTTCTTGTGAAGTCATTTTTTATAGCTTTTAATATCAAAAATTGATACGGTTGCAAATTTAATATTTTTAAGTGATTGTAAGATACTGTTGTCCGGAAATAATAGATGTTCTGAATTGTTTTTTTACTAAAATGAAGATGAATTATATTGAAATCTTAAATGTTACTATTAAGTTTACATCAAATTCTCATATGATTTGTAAAGTTTTTCAAAGTCCCCCTTTGTCCTTCCGGAGGAATCTCAGCATCGCTTAAAATTTAATTACGCTGTCTAGATTCCTACGGAAGGACAAACTGCATGTATAATAGTTTTATTTAAACTTTAATCAAAACTAATATAACTCAATTTTCGTATATATGATTATTAGCTATTTTGTGGTAAAAAATTAATGAAGATTCAATTTAATTTTAGCGTGAAATTTGCATCTAAATAAAGTGTTCAAAAATATATCAACAAAATGATTAAGCATAATAAACAAAAAATGAAAAATATTTTAATATTGCTAGGAATGTTTCTCGGTATCGCTGTTTTTGCAGCAAGTTGCGGAGATTCAAAAAAAATGAAATCAAAAGAGATGAAAAATGAAAACGAAACCGTAGATCTGGGAGGCAATGTAAAAGAAATTTATTTTGCAGGTGGATGTTTCTGGGGAACAGAACATCTTTTTCAGCAGGTGAGAGGTGTTGTAAAAACTGAAGTGGGATATGCCAACGGAAAAACAAAAAATCCGACATATGAGGAAGTGATAAGCCACACCACAGGATTTACAGAAACAGTGAAGGTAAAGTATGATGCAGATGAGGTAGATCTGAAACTGCTGATTGATCTTTATTTTAAATCAATCGATCCTACAACGCTGAACAGACAGGGAAATGATGTGGGAGATAATTACAGAAGCGGAATTTATTTTACCGATAAAAATACGGAAGCCGTGGTAAAAGCTGAAGTGGAAAGATTAGCTAAAAATTACACTAAACCTGTGGTTGTAGAAGTTCAGACTTTAAAAAATTTCTACAGAGCGGAAGATTATCATCAGGATTATCTGAATGCAAATCCCGGAGGCTACTGTCATATTGAACCCGGACTTTTTGAAGAAGCCAAAAATGCAAACCCGCCAAAAGCGAAAAAATAAATTGAAAGTTGTCGAAAGGCAACTTTTTTTAGTTTATAAACCTTTCTCTGATGCTGAGCATGGAAATATTGAGGAAGATTAAAAACCCGAAGATGAGGTAAAATGATTCTTTTTGAAGTTGACCCAATTTAAATTTGAATTTTGTGTAACCTGTATAATAGTTGCTTGCTCTATAGTTCGAATCTCCACCTACTGTTCCTCCACAAATAGCAATGTTTTTATTGGGATCTTCATAGAAATGAACGACAAATAAGTGACCAGTTTTTTCTAAATCGATTCCGTAAGATTCTTGTTGAGAAAGTCTCATGTCATTGAGTAAAGAAATAAAATCATCGTAGGTATTTTCATCATTTAAAATAAATTCAATTCCAGACTCTTTTTTGTTTTCTCGTTGTAGTCTTTTTATTTCTGAAATATAGAATTTAGAATTTCTTCTTGCTTCATTAGGTTTTACTACTATTTTGCGATAGCTCCAATTTCTTATATTCTCAAAAGTATTTTGCTGATCAACCGGAATTTTAGGGTCATATTTTGCAGGTATTCCAAATTCTAATATTGAGGTATTGATTTCTTCATATTTTCGATTCCCCAAATACCAAAACAAAACAGGAATCAATAATGCACTTATTAAACCCGGAACATAGAATATTTTCTTTCGTGAAATCATTGGTTTAAATGTAAACAAAAAGTGACTCAATAATGAATCACTTTCGTATTTGAATAATTATTAAATCTGGTCATCAAAAACTACCAGTCTCTTTTCTTTAAGATTAAATAAGAACCGATGATGAAAATTGCACACCATACAATACAGGCAATCAGACTTTCTATAGGATAGGTGAATTCATATTTTAAACCCATCATTTTTGCCATATTCAATCTCAGCATCGGATTGGGTATTAAGCTCGACATGCTTTCTAGAGGTAAGAGTTTGCTGAAGAAAAAATCGTGCTGAAGGACTTCATTTCTCTGTGGACCCTGCATTCCGCTTACTTTAGAATAGGTTTCAACTCCCCCGATAATGGCTTCTGCCACCCAGAGTACAAAAAACGCAAGAAAAACAAATATTGATTTTCTTAGTAAAATAGAAAGAAACATCAGGAAACAGAAAAATGTAAACAGCTTCACAAAATAACTTCCAATGAAGAATATTTCTGCATATACCTTTGAAGATTCTATTGTTGTAGAATACTGAAATCCTAAAAACATAGTAATTCCCAAAACAAGTACCGTAGAAATTACCGTGAAAAGGGTAATGGTAAGCATTTTCGAGCCAATAAACTCTTCTCTGCTCAGTCCGTCAATTGTATTCTGCTTAAACATTCTGTTGCTGAATTCCTGACAGATTGAAAACACAATAATCAACCCCAGAAAAATCTTCAGTAATCCAACAGTCCATGTCGTAAAATTCCAGATTCCGGGAAAATCATACATTCCCTGTTCTTTTAAATTGATCGTGCTGCCAAACAATTTCAGATCTGCCAGACCAATGAAAAGAAATGCAATAAGAATAGCAAAATATAAAATGGTAAAAATCTTGAAAGGTCTGTAATTCAGATTTTTATAGTATTCTAGTTTTAATAGTTTCATCATGATTTAGTTGGTTTTTTTTACAAGTTCAAGGAATTGAGTTTCAAGCGATTGTTTTTTCTTAGCCAGATGAGATAAGAAAATACCTTTTTCTGCAAGCTTCTGATTTAAACCTGATGCCGAAATTGAAGCATCATCACGAACGTGTGCTTTGATGAGGTCACCATCCATTTTTACTGAAGTAAACCATTGAAGTTCTTCTAAAGCATTTAAAAGTGCGTTGTTATGATCAGATCTTAGTTCAAAATAACCATGATTGCTGGTCATCCCGTCTACCGCTCCGGAATAGATGGCATTTCCGTCTTTCAAAACAATGACATGGCTGCATATTTTTTCGATCTCATCCAGAAGGTGACTTGCAATAATGATGGTAATGCCTTGCTTTGCAATACTTCCGATGATTTCTCTGATCTGGATAATTCCTTCAGGATCTAAACCGTTTGTAGGCTCATCCAGAATTAAAACTTCAGGATTATTCAGCAGCGATGAAGCAATTGCCAAACGCTGTTTCATGCCTAAAGAAAATGTTTTAAAAGTGTCTTTTTTTCTTTCTAAAAGCCCGACTGTTTGTAGAACTTCATCAATTCTTGAGTAGGGAGTTCCTTTGATCTCGGCAACAATTTTCAGGTTGGTTTCTGCACTTAGATAAGGATAAAAGTTGGGCTGCTCTATAATGGCTCCTATTCTTTTCAGCGTTTCAGCGTCTGTTCCTTTTTTTCCAAACCAGAACCAGTCTCCGCTTGTCGGGTTAATGGTAGAGAGGAGCATCCCGAAAGTAGTGGATTTACCGCTTCCGTTGGGACCAAGAAGTCCGTATACATTGCCTTTTTCCACATCAAACGAGATGTTGTTGACAACCACTCTTTTGAATTTTTTTGTCAGATTTTTGACTGATAAAACTTTTTCCATGTAGTTTGTTTATACTCTAAAAAGTCTCTCTTTTTTGTGAAATGTTACAACTTGGGCAGAAATTAAAAGAATTTTTTAATATTAAAACATTAAATTTGATAGAACCAACAGACGATTTTATGAAGTTAAACGAACTTGCCAAAGAGCTCAGCATATCTCCGGAAAGCATTAAATTTTTTATACAGGATTTTGATCTTGATCTGATCGACTGCATTTCGACAAATTTTGAAGTGAAAAAAGATTTTGAAAAATTTGCCCGCGAAAATGCAGATTTTCTTAAAGAGTATGAAAAAGATTTAGATAAAAATAAAACGCTCGATCAGATTGCAGAAACTATTAATCAGCCAAAGGAAGATATAAAGAAAGTAATCAATAAAAATGATCCGAATATTTTTGACAATGGTTTTTTCCGTTCTTCGGTTTCCAGTTATGGAATAGATCAGAAGTTAGGCGGCAATTATCAATTTGTTTATGATTATTTCGGATATAAAACAAGTCTTCAAAAACGTGATTTTATAGGATACAGAGATTTGTTTTTTCATATTTCCAGTGTTTTGGAACCTTTTTTAAATGAAAAGCAGATTAAAGACTGGGGAATTCAGAAACCTGCAGGAATTATTCTCTACGGACCTCCTGGAAGCGGTAAGATTTTCTGGGCGAATAAAATTGCTGAGATCATTAATTATCATTTCAAAGAAGTGAAAAAACATTATCTGGGAACATTCTACATAGACGGAAACAAGACCGATTTTAATGATTTTCTGGTTAAAATGATGGACGATGATAAGGTTTTGCTTTTTATGGATGATTTTGATGAAGTGATGACTCAGGCAAAAGCAGAAAAAGATATGGCGTCGTGCGATCTGGAAGTACAGGAAATTATTTTGCATTACATCAGTAAATTTGAGCAGGAAAATGTTCTGATGATTGGTTCTGCGAAATCTGTTGCAGAAATTGATAAAGAAATTCTCGCACCCGGAAGGTTTGATGTTCTGGTTCCTGTATTTCCTCCCAATGCTTCAGAAAGGTCTGAAATTATTTTGTATATGATGACAAAAGGTCTGGAGGAAGATTCACTTTTATATAAAATTCTCAAAAACAATAAAGCCGACAAAATCCCTTTCTGGAACGGTATTGCTTCCAGAATGAAAGCTTTCAGCAATACAATGCTGATCGATTTTACCCAAAGTCTGAAAAAGAGAATCAGAAATCTTTATCAAAAAAACAAAAACGAAAAGCTGATTATCACCCAGAATATTCTGGATTCTGCACTTCGTGATGCAGCAAGCAAGCTTACGAAAGAATATCTTGAGCAGATTGCAAGATTTCTGGCAGATGTGATCATCAATAATCCGGATGATTTTCAGATGAGAATTCATGCTTTAAAAACAGAACTGGAAACATATCGTGCTGTAGAAAAACCTTTGAGAGCAATCGGTTTTCAGCATAACGGAGAAGATAAAGAATAATTTCTGGAGTTTGTATACATGAAAAATACCCTATTTTTTTCCTTGCTGACAATTCCACTGGTTTTTCTGGTAATTTTTTTTGGAAGAGGAGGTCACGGCAGTTATTTGCCTTTTTTGGTCTTCTTTCCTGTGGGAATTGTTGGGGTTTTGTTTCCGAAAGTTTCAAGACATTGTTTTTTATTCTTGGATTGTTGCAATTTCCATCGTACGGTTTTTTGCTTGATCGCTTCCAAAACAGAAAAACTATATTTCTAATTTCTGTGTTTCATGCATTGGTAATATGTCTTGTTTTAGTCTTTAAAAACGATGCTTTTATTTAATTATTTTGAATGACTTAGTAAAATTGACTCAACCTAAAATCAGGAAATTCTCAACTCTCAACTTTAAATCATATTTTTGCAAAAAAGAAATATTCGTGATCAACAGCGACCAGATAAAAGAAATTCAATCAAGAATTGAAGACCTTCATAAATATCTTCAGATCGATAAGAAGAAGATAGAGATTTCTAACGACGATGAAAAAACTGCGGCACCTGAGTTTTGGGATAATCCTAAAACGGCTGAGGTTTTTCTGAAACAGCTGCGTTCTAAGAAAAAGTGGGTAGAAGATTATGAAGAAATTCATACTCAGTTTGAAGATCTTCAGGTTTTAATGGAATTTGCCAAAGAAGATCCCGATTCTGAAAAAGAACTTGATGAAAGCTTTCCGCTCCTGCTGGAAAAGATCGAAAATATTGAGTTTAAAAATATGCTTTCCAATGAAGGAGATGAGCTTTCTGCCGTTCTCCAGATTACGGCAGGTGCAGGAGGAACAGAAAGCTGTGACTGGGCTGCAATGCTGATGAGAATGTACACCATGTGGGCAGAAAAGCAGGGATACAAATTGAAAGAACTCAATTTTCAGGAAGGTGAAGTTGCCGGAGTAAAAACCGTGACTCTGGAAATAGACGGAGAATATGCTTTCGGTTATCTGAAGGGAGAAAACGGAGTTCACAGACTGGTAAGAATTTCACCTTTTGATTCTAATGCAAAACGCCACACGAGTTTCGTTTCGGTCTATGTGTATCCTTTGGTAGATGATACTATTGAAATCAACATCAATCCTGCAGATATTTCGTTTGAAACAATGAGGAGTTCCGGAGCGGGTGGACAAAACGTAAACAAAGTGGAAACTGCGGTTCGTCTTCGTCACGCTCCTACAGGCATTATCATCGAAAACTCCGAGTCCCGTTCGCAGTTGCAGAATAAAGAGAAAGCAATGCAGCTTTTGAAATCCAGATTGTACGAAATGGAACTGGAAGAACGATTAAAAGCACGTAACGAAATTGAGGCCGGAAAAATGAAAATAGAGTGGGGAAGCCAGATCAGAAATTACGTAATGCATCCTTATAAACTGGTAAAAGACGTACGTTCCGGGCACGAAACATCTGATGTGGATGCCGTGATGAACGGTAATCTAACCCCTTTCCTGAAAGCATTTTTAATGGCAGACGGAACTGCAGTTTCAGACGATGATCTCGACTTATAAAATATCGTGTTGACATTTCTGTTAAAATATGCTAATATATTTTCAGCATAATTTTATTAAGCTTATTTTTGTTCATCATCATTACTTATGGAAGATTTCAATAGCTGGAGAGATTTATTAAACCCCGAATTTTATATAAAAATGGGTGGGTTTTGGCTTATTTTATTTATTATTTTTGCCGAAACAGGATTGTTTGTAGGATTTTTCCTGCCGGGAGATTCTTTGTTGTTTGTATCGGGAATTTATGCGGTAGAAATTATTAAAGAAACTTTTGGTTCTACAGGAAGTGAGCTGTTGGATACCACAATTTTGTCTACTGCTGTAGCATTTGCTGCAATCATTGGAAATCAGGTAGGATATTGGTTTGGAAACAAAACGGGTCCTGCTTTATACAATAAAAAAGATACGTTTTTATTTAAAAAGAAATACCTTTATCAGGCGCATGATTTTTTTGAAAAAAACGGAGCTTTGGCAATCATTATGGCGAGATTTTTACCTGTGGTAAGAACTTTTACACCCATTATCGCGGGTATTGTAAAAATGGATAAAAAAGACTTCCTGAGAGACAATATTATCGGTGGTTTCTTATGGTCTTTTCTTTTAATTTTTGCAGGCCATTATCTTAATGAGCTTTTTGCAGTACAATTCGGTATCGATCTGAAAACAAAACTAGAATACATCATCATCATTATTGTATTGATTACGACACTTCCGGTGATTCTTAAATTTATACTGGGAGCTCCAAAAGAAAACCCGAAATTGGAAGATGAAACTCTGGATGATCTTATTGATAAAGAAAAATAATCAGCTTAAAACATACAAAATAACCTGCTCAGACAAGCAGGTTATTTTTTTATCCATTCCAGAATGTTGGGATAAATAATGCTGTCTCTTTTCTTTTTGTTGAAAAATCTTGGTGCATGACCTGTTTTTTTCATAAAAATCAATTTGTGAGGTACGTTCATTGCCGCCAACGCAGAATCTAAAGCTAAACCCTGTTTCTGATTCACCAGAAAATCCTGATTTCCCTGAAATAAAAGGGTGGGAACATTGGTAATATTTGCGACCGGACTGGCTTTTTGAAATTCTTCGGAAAGATTTTTACGGTCAAATTTGGTTCCTACCATTTTCTGAACAGTTCCTGATGTATATTTTGAATAAAATGAATTCAGATATTCCTGAGAATAGAAATCTGTAGGTCCACTCAGTGAGATAATTTTCTTCACTTTATCTGAATTCAGGTAGCCATAAAGTAAAGCCAAATGGCCACCTGCGCTTTCTCCCAAAAGAATATAGTTGTTGGGCAAAAGCTCGGCTTTCCCAGCCAGTTCGTTGAATTTTTCGACAACCGAATTGATGTCTTCCAGTTGATCCCGGTATGTGAAATGTTTTGAAACCAACCGGTAATTCATATTAATACTCGGAATATTATTCTCAAAGAGCATTTTCTGAATTTGGATCATGTGTTCTTTTCTACCATATTTCCAGGCTCCACCATGCACCATTAAGACAACCGGAGAATCCTGTGGATAGTCAGCAGGGAGAAAAACATCCATTTTCTGACGTTTGTGTTCACCATATTTTAAATTATAAATTTTCTGACTGTCTTTTCCCACCCAAACACGAAATTTAGTATTACAAGAATTTAATACAAAACCCAAACATCCTAAAACGAAAAAGAGGTAGTTGAGAGTGAGTTTTTTCATAAGGTAAAATTAGTGAAATTCTAAACAGGAGTATGCCTTTCCTTAAGATTATTATGCAAAAACAGCATTGGTAATAACGTAGTTTTTAGCCGTTTATTGGTAATTCCGCAGAAATGTTTACACACTGAAAATAAAAAACTCCGGATTTCTGCTGAATTATGATGTTATGATTTGAAAAATAATATTCACTAAGATTATTACTGCGACATCAATTTACAATTCTTAGTCTCAAACTTTTATAAAAGAATCTGCAATCCCAAATTAAAACATTATTTTTGTCTGGATTTTAACGACTATTAAAAAAATATTAAAATAATATGGCTTCAGGTTTTTTTGCGATTTTGGACGATATCGCTGCTTTGATGGATGATGTTGCGGTGACAAGTAAAATTGCTACCCAGAAAACAGCAGGAATTTTGGGTGACGATTTAGCTGTAAATGCCGAAAAAGCGACAGGTTTTCTTTCTTCGAGAGAAATTCCGGTTTTGCTGAAAATTATGAAAGGTTCTTTCGTTAATAAGCTGATTATCGTTCCTATTGTTTTTCTTCTGGAATGGCTGTATTCGCCGGCAATTAAAATTATTTTGATCATTGGTGGTTTTTATCTGGCGTATGAAGGGGTAGAAAAGATTGTAGAATTTCTCTTTCACAGAGGGAAAAAGGGACATGAAGTAATAGAAGAATCTGACGAAGTTGTACAGGAGGGTGAGGTTGCAGAAAATGCTAAAGTAAAATCTGCCGTTACTACAGATTTTATTCTTTCTTTGGAGATTGTGATTATTGCACTCGCCGCTGCCAAAGATGGTTACGAAGCCTTAAAATCACAGTTTAATCCTTTGCTTGTAGAGATTGTGACCGTTTCTATTGTTTCTGTTATTGCTACTGTAGGAGTTTACGGAATTGTTGCGCTTATTGTAAGAATGGATGATGCAGGTTTTAAATTAATTAAAAAAAGCAACAATAAAGGTTTTTTTGGAAAACTGGGACATTTGCTGGTAAAAGCACTTCCTTTCGTCATCAAAGCGTTGGGAGTTGTGGGTACAATTGCTTTAATCCTGGTGGCAGGAGGTATTTTTGATCATAATATAGAGTATCTTCATCACGCATTGCCAACATTTCATGATACTTTAAAACAGGTGGTTTTTGGTATTGCAGGAGGTCTGCTTGCTTTGGCTTTAATAACAGGAGGGAAGAAAGTGTATTCTTTAGCAACAAAAAAATAATTGATAATTTTTCATAGAAAATTCCTGCTTCACAAGAGGCAGGAATTTTAATTTTATATCAAATTTTCAGCTATTTTTGCAAAAAGCTGATTCAGTAAAGGCTCGTTAAATGATATGGGTAGAAATTTAACAATTGATGTATTAAAAATTGTACTGGCATTTTTTGTCGTTTTTCTCCACATGAATTTCCTTAAAGAAACTTTCCCGGTTTTAAGTTATGTATTGGTGAACGGATTGTTCAGAATAGCCGTTCCTGTCTTTCTGGTCATTACAGGTTTTTATTTCTGCCCGATAGACAATTTCAAAAAGCTTAAAAAGTGGCTCTTCAGAACTTTTCTTCTGTATGCAATCTGGATGTTGCTGTATATTTCGTATTGGAAAGACAGTGATCAGATTTTTCTTACCGTGCTTTTTGGCTATCACCATTTATGGTATCTGATCGGCACTTTTTTTTCCGGCATTCTTCTCTATTTCATGAAAAAAAAGAGTTCCGTAATATTGATTTCTGCAGCGTTGCTTTTATTTGTAACAGGCTATTGTGTACAGGTTTCAGGAAACCTTCATTACTTTGATAAAGACCAGGACTCCGTTTTGAATATGTATATGATGTACAGGAATTTTCTCTTTGTATGTTTTCCTTTTCTGACGATCGGTTTTCTCATTAATCAATATGCAATAGATCTTTCAAAATATAATCATTCATATTTAGTTCCGCTTATTGCAATTCTCGCAGTACTGGGAGAATCATTTTTCAACTATTATTGGGTGAGTGCAGAAAATACCGATATTTTATTTTCCCTGCTTTTTGCGTGCCCAGCAGTTTTTCTGTATTTCAAAAATATATACATCAAGACCAATTCTAAAATTCTGGCTCATCTTTCTACTGCAATCTATGTAGTGCATCCGATGCTTATGAAATCAAGTGTTTACACTGAAATGCAGTCGCCTTTTAAAGTTCTGATTTTCTTTGCCGTTCTTATTCCGTTAAGTTTTGTTCTGGTTTATCTTAATAACAAATTGAAATATTTACTTTAAAAATAAAGTAAATATTTCAACACAGGTATTTCTGCAGCGTTTAACAGTCTCTTCCGAAATGCTGAATGCAATGCTCGGAAAACAAAATATTTTTAACCATTAACTGCCTTTTGGAGTTAAAAAAAATCACCAGTTACAACAAATTAATCGATTGCACGATGACCAATATTTAAATGTAAAAACCACGAATAATCAGATAAACTAATTTGGATTTTTTTAATTTAAATTATAATTCATGATCACCAGTCTCAGGATGAAATGCACAAAATCCTGTTGTGCATCATTTCTGCTGATGAGTTTGTTTTTGTATTCGTAGGTGCTGAAAACTTTGATCAAAGTTTTATATGTATTATAATCATCGTCTTTGATTCTTATTTTTACATGCCCATCCTTTCTTTTAATAAGCTGGTCATCCAAAGTTCTTACCTTGAACAACACATCGCATGATTTTGGAACCATACCATAATATCTTTCTACAATGTTGACTTTGAAAGAATCAAAAACAATTGTATTAAAAACAAGATTACCATTAGAATCTGGTGTGCGAAGATGAAGTTGATAGTTCATATTGAGTTTCTATCTTTTAAAGATATAAAATTAAATTTTTATATTAAAGTGAAAAAAAGAGACTTTTTTATAAGCCTCTTTTAATTTTTAGTTGAATAGATCTTTTACTTTGTCGAAGAAAGTTTTTTCTTTTCCGGATGGTTCTGCAACCATATCACCGCTCGACATTTGTTTTTCGAAGAAATCTCTTTGTTCTTTATTCAGGGTTTGCGGAGTCCACACATTGATGTGGATAAACATATCACCTTTTCCGTAGCTGTCTATACTTGGCAAACCTTTACCTGCTAATCTAAGGATTTTTCCGGACTGTGTTCCTGCATCTACCGTAATTTTTACTTTTCCGCCTACCGTAGGGATTTCTTTTTTAGTTCCCAAAGCAGCCTCGGCAAAAGAAACGTAAAGCTCCTGGTGAAGATTGTCACCTTCTCTTTTGATAGTTTTGTCTACCTCTTCTTCTACAATGACCAATAAATCTCCGGGAATGCCACCAAATGGTGCATCATTTCCTTTTCCTCTTACATTCAGCTGGATGCCGTCTCTTGCACCTGCAGGAATATTGATGGTGATTTCCTCTTCATCTTTTATTAAACCCTGCGCATTTGCACCGGCAGGAATTTTATCGGCAACTTTACCGATTCCCTGACAAATACCACAAGTAGTCTGCGTCTGCATCTGCCCGAACATGGTATTCATGACTTTCATCTGAACTCCGGATCCGTTACAAGTAGGACAGGTTTTTGAAGTGGCACCTTCTGCCATCTTCATTTTTTTTACTTTAAGAGTCTTTTGAGTGCCATTTACCATTTCTTCAAGATTCAGCTTGATTCTTATTCTTAAATTAGAACCTTTTACTTGCTGACGACCACCGCCGCCGCCGCCAAATCCTCCAAAACCTCCGCCTCCGAAAATATCGCCAAATTGGCTGAAGATATCTTCCATATTCATTCCGCCGCCGAAACCGCCGCCACCGAAGCCACCGTTTCCGCCAACTCCGGCATGACCATACTGGTCATAACGTGCTTTTTTGTTGTCGTCACTCAGGACTTCATAAGCTTCTGCAGCTTCTTTAAATTTTTCTTCAGCATCTTTATCTCCGGGATTTTTGTCCGGATGATATTTGATGGCCATTTTTCGGTATGCTTTCTTTATTTCGTCGGCACTCGCAGATTTGCTGACCTCAAGAACCTCGTAATAATCTCTCTTTGACATATTTTCTATGGGTAATTAGTAATGAGTAATCAGTAATATAGTATCACGCATCACCCATTGCTTATTGCTTATATTTTTAGTTTCCTGTAACTACTTTTGCAAAACGAATCACTTTATCACCTAAAGTATATCCTGTCTCTATCACATCTACGATTTTACCTTTCAGGTCTTCCGAAGGTGCAGGGATCTGAGTGATGGCTTCATGGAAATCTACATTGAAGGTATCTCCTGTTCTTACTTCCATTATTTTCAGACCTTTTTCGGTGAGTTTGCTTTTGAATTTGTTGTATATTAACTCCACTCCCTGTAAGTCTGCTTCGTTACCGTTCTTAGCGATTTCCTTTAAAGCTCTTTCAAAATCATCTAAAACGCCTAACATAGAAACCATCATCTCCTGATTGGCGTAAGTGAAGAATTCCATCTTCTCTTTTGAGGTTCTTTTTTTATAGTTTTCAAACTCAGCATACAGTCTGATGTAACGGTCTTTTTCATCTGCCAAAAGTTCTTCTGCAGTAGGCGTTTCTGTCACATTTTCCTGTGTTGTTTCTTCAGTTTGAGTGTTGTTTTCTTCCTGATTATTGATGTTTTCTTCGTTGATATCCTGATTTTCCATGTTTCAATAACTATTTATATGAGCTATTTGTCAAAGATTTTGCCAAAGAAAAAATATGGACATTTAGGCAGATGTTGTGGATACGAAACAGTCAGCAATGACAACCGCCATAGCCCCGATTGCAGTGGAAATCCTTTTTTGAAAAAAAAGATTGCAACGAAAAGCGGGAAAAAGCTCCTGAAAAATAGGTAATCATTCAATGAATCCGAAATCACTGTCACTTATTTACCGAAAAATGTCTGATACAGGAGGTAAAGATTTAAGATGATGATGATGAAAGTAATGATCCAGACACAGATTTTTAAGAAAGGTTTGTTGACGAATTCACCCATTTTTTGTTTATCACTTGTAAAGATGACTAATGGAACTACAGCGAAGCTCAGTTGCATGGAAAGGATGACCTGGCTTAATACCAGAAGGTCTGTGGTTCCCTGTTCTCCATAGATGATGGTAACGATCAGTGCGGGAATCACTGCAATTAATCTGGTGATTAATCTTCGGAGCCAGGGTTTCAATCTAATGTTGAGAAAGCCTTCCATTACAATTTGTCCGGCAAGCGTTCCTGTTAATGTAGAGTTTTGTCCGGAAGCTAGAAGGGCAATCGCAAAAGCAATACTTGCCATAGACGCACCCAGAATAGGAGTAAGCATTTTGTAGGCATCATTAATATCTGCAATGTGCTGGTTTCCTGATGTGTGAAAGGTTGCAGCTGCCAGGATTAAAATAGCGGCATTGATGAAAAATGCCAGTAATAAAGAAACGGTGCTGTCTAAGGTTGCAAATTTTATGGCTTCCTTTTTACCTGCTTTATCTCTGGTATAATCTCTGGTCTGAACAATACTGCTGTGTAAATAGAGGTTGTGCGGCATGACGGTTGCGCCTAGTATTCCTATTCCGATATAAAGCATTGCGGGATTGGTAATGATTTCTTTTTGCGGAATTAAACCTCCTAAAATAGCATTTATTTCAGGTTTGGAGATAATAATTTCGTATCCGAAACAGGCGAGAATAATAAAAATTAAACCGCCAACAATACTTTCTATCCACCGGAAACCTTTTGCCTGAAGCAGTAAGATGACCAAAACATCAATTGTGGTGATGACGATTCCCCAGGTTAACGGGATTCCAAAAAGCAGATTCAGAGCAATTGCAGAACCAATAACTTCTGCCAGATCGCAGGCTGCAATCGCAATTTCGCAGAATATCCAAAGTATAAAATTAGTGGTCGGTTTAAAATGGTCTCTGCAGGCCTGAGCAAGATCTCTTTCTGCAACTACGCCCAGTTTTACAGATAAATGCTGAAGAACCATTGCGAAGATATTTGAAATTAAAATCACAGAAAGTAAGGTGTACCCGAACTGTGCGCCCCCCGCAATATCTGTTGCCCAGTTTCCAGGATCCATATATCCTACGGCAATCATTAATCCCGGTCCTGCAAATGCGAGGTATTTTCGCCAGAATCCGGATTTTTTGGGTATTGAGACAGAAGAAAATACTTCTGGTAATGAATTTGATGTTTTATCTTTTCGCCAAGCGTTTTTCATACTGAGTTTTCATTTGTTAGAAATGACTAACAAATTTAATTAAATAAATGAAATGAAAAAGTTTTTAACAGGAAAAATCCCGAAAGTATTTTTCGGGATGTAAGGGATGTATAAAGAAAAATTATTTGGTGAACCTCACTGCCATTTTTCTGTCAGCAGCTCTTTCAGCATCAGTTGCGGCTGCGTCTACCGTTGCAAATTGACTTCCGTAACCGTCTGCACCGGTAACCTGAGATCCTACACCTTTTTTGTTTAACCAATCTTTGATATAGGTTGCTCTTTCACCTGAAAGTTTCACATTGGCAGCTTCGTCACCAACTTTGTCTGTATATCCACCGATTTTTATTTTTGCATCAGGATAGGCTTTTAAAATAGCAACCAGATTTTCCAGCTGACCTTGAGAACCATTTTCTAATTCTGTTGAACTTCCCATTTTGAAATTCACGTGATCAAAATTGTACCAATTGTCTTTTAAAGCTGCATCATCTGCTGCGTTCGTATACGCTCCGCTTTTCAGAAAGGAAATCATATTGTCTTCCATTCCTCCCCGATAACCTTTCAGCGCAGTACCGTTCAGATCAATATCTTCATCGGTTTTTGCAGTTGCCATGGTGTTTGCCGTATCGTTTGATCTCGCTGTAGAATCATGATCAACCACTGCAGAATCTCCTGCGATTGTTGTAGTAGTGGTCGTTTCTTTTTTCTCACACTGTTTCCAGAGGAAATATCCGGCTGCAATGAGCAATAAAAGCGGTAAAAGCCATTTCCAGATAGATCCGCTTTCAGGAGTTCGGGGGCTGTCCGGAAAAGTTCCTCCATCTGCAATACTTTTCGTAACTTCAATTTTTTGCTCTGCGTGTGGCGGTGGAGTGGTAGGTGTTGGTTTGATCATATCATTGTCATTATCAAACTTATATCCTTTTGCCCAGTCTCCAACATTTAAAGATGCCAGAGAAAGACCTGCAGGTAAAAGTGATGAAACAACTCCTTTCTGCTCATTCAGCAAATCTGAAATACCTGATTTATCAAGATTATGATCAGCAGCATATTTTCCTACTGAGCCTACAGTTGCTCCGGTTACCATAGTAAGTAAAGAAGCAGAAGAATTGTTACTGATTCCTGCATAGGTAGCAATAGAATTAACAAGGCCGCCCAGCTTATCACCAAAAACAGAGTTTAGCAAACCCTGTATCCAATTGTTTTCCGAGGAAAATCCTAAAAGATTTCCTAAAACATCTTGCGATGGAGCATGGGAAATTGCATCTAAAACTACCGGATTGTCCGAATGGTTTGCCAATCCGCCAACTACTGCGGGCAGTAAACCGCTAATTGCCTTTGAGATTCCTGATTCACTTTCGCCCAGTTGAGATGCAGACTGTGTTACCAATGCAGAACCAAGCTGTCCTTTAATAAGATCGATAATGTTTAATGACATAATAATATTATTTGAGTTAATGTGTGATCATTTAATCAAAAACCTATCCAAATCTTAATTTCAAAAAAAAATCTTTAAAAACACATCTGGTTTTTAAAGATTTAATCATTATCGTAAGAAAATTTTAATATGCTTTTGCAAATAAGACTCTTCTGGCTGAAGGTTTTCCCGAAATAAGTGAAGTTCCTTCTTCTACATCATCATCCAGAGGAATACAACGTATAGTAGCTTTAGTTTCTTCTTTTATCTGCGCTTCCTCTTCGTCTGTTCCGTCCCAGTGTGCATAGATAAATCCTCCTTTTTCTTCCAGTACTTTTTTAAACTCTTCGTAGGTATCTACTTTTGTAATATTTTCTTTCCTGAAATCCAGAGCTTTATTGTACATATCCTGCTGGATGGTTTTCAAAAGATCCTCGATATAGGAATCCAAACCTTCCAATGGTCGTGTTTCTTTCGTCAGCGTGTCTCTTCTTGCGATTTCTACAGATTTATTTTCCAAATCTCTCTGCCCCATGGCAATTCTTAAAGGCACACCTTTCAGTTCGTATTCAGCAAATTTCCATCCCGGCTTGTTTTGAGTATCGTCATCAAATTTCACCGAAATTCCTTTAAGTTTTAGTTTGTTTTGAATTTCTAATGCAACGTCACGGATTAATTGTAACTGTTCTTCTCCTTTAAAAATAGGAACAATCACCACCTGAATCGGAGCTAACGTAGGAGGCAGCACCAAGCCCAGATCATCAGAATGCGTCATAATCAAAGCTCCCATCAATCTGGTAGATGTTCCCCATGATGTTGCCCATGCATATTCTATTTTTCCTTCTTTATTGGTGAATTTTACATCGAATGCTTTGGCAAAATTCTGCCCCAGAAAATGAGAGGTTCCTGCCTGAAGTGCTTTTCCGTCCTGCATTAAGGCTTCAATGCAATACGTATCATCTGCTCCGGCGAATCTTTCGGAAGGAGTTTTTACGCCCATTACTACAGGCATCGCCATGAATTTTTCTGCAAAATCGGCATATACATTATTCATTTTCTCTGCTTCTTCCAGCGCTTCGTCTTTTGTAGCATGAGCAGTGTGGCCTTCCTGCCAGAGGAATTCTGAAGTTCTCAGAAATAAACGCGTTCTCATTTCCCAACGGACCACATTAGCCCATTGATTAATCAAAATAGGTAAATCCCTGTAAGATTGTATCCAGCCTTTATAAGTGTTCCAGATGATGGCTTCAGAAGTAGGACGTACAATTAATTCCTCTTCTAGTTTTGCATCAGGATCAACAATTAATTTTCCGGGATTATCGGGATCGTTTTTTAAACGGTAGTGAGTAACAATAGCACACTCTTTGGCAAAACCTTCTGCATTTTTTTCTTCTGCTTCAAATAAACTTTTGGGTACGAATAACGGAAAATAAGCATTCACGTGACCAGTTTCCTTAAACCTTCTGTCCATCTCATCACGCATTTTTTCCCAGATTGCATAGCCGTAAGGTTTTATAACCATCGATCCTCTCACTCCGGAGTTTTCAGCCAGATCTGCTTTTACAACCAACTCGTTATACCACTTGCTGTAATCTTCGCTTCTTGAGGTTAATTTTGCCATTGATTTTTTTAATTTTTTTTTAATTTTTTAACTTTTCTCTGTTATTGTAATCTAAAAATAAAAATCTATTTTTGATAGATATTTGTTACCAGTTATTTGGTATATTTTTGGTACAAGATGCAAATATAATTTAATTTAAAAATTTATACATTATCATGAAAAGAAATATACATAAAAATTTATTTGGAATGCTAAAATCTAAAGGGATTCTGGCTGTTTCAAGTGGTTTGTTATTAATGTCTTGCGGTGCTCAGGTTGGAGGTTACAGTGAGACAGACGGAGTATATTATGATCCCAGTAAAGATACCCTTCCTGAAGGGGTCATCATTAATGGAGATCAGGGAAACAGAGTGGGAGAATACTATGAGTACTATCCTGAATCTAATATTGTAGAAAATGCACAGATCAATTCAGCAGAATATAACAACAGATTTGATAACTGGAGCAGTACCAATAATGGGAATGCTACAGACTCGGACTGGGGTAATTTTGCAGGAAATGAAACCAATATCTACGACAACTCATGGGGTTGGGGAATGGGAATGTGGGGTTCACCTTGGGGCTGGAACTCGCCTTGGGGCTGGAACAACGGATGGGGCTGGAATACAGGATTCGGAATGTCATTCGGATGGGGAAGCTCTTGGGGATGGGGCGGCTATAACCCTTATTGGGGAATGGGATGGAACTCACCGTATTGGGGAATGTATAACCCATATTGGGGAGGTTACGGCTACGGAAACTGGTATGGAGCAGGATATTGGGGAGGTAACACTGTTTACAGAAGAAGCGGAGCCAATGGAAGGGGCTTTATCAACAATACGTCAGGCAACAGATATGGAGGCAGCAGCTCCGGTTTCAGAAACGCAAACAGTTCTGGCTTCAGAAATGCAAATGGTTCCGGAATGAGAAACGGACAAAGTCAAGGATTTAGAAACGGCAGCAATGGCGGATTCAGACAGGGAACATCAAACGGTGGTTTCAGACAGGGGACAATGAATGGTGGTTTCAGAAATCAGTCGGGAACAAGAAATTCCAATTACCAGACACAGCCAAGCTATCAGACACAACCCAATTATAACCAGCAGTCTCAGCCAAGACCAAGCAATAACGGAGGTTTCAGATCCGGAGGATTTAATTCCGGAAGCAGCGGAGGCGGTTTCAGATCCGGTGGTTCTTCTGGTGGTGGAATGAGATCCGGCGGCGGCGGTGGTTTCAGATCAGGAGGTAGATAATTTTAAAACTAAATAACTATTAATACAATAATGTTAAAAAAATCTTTAGTAATTATGAGTATTTCTGCAGCTTTTTTTGTGCAGGCTCAGGATATTTCGGTCATCAGAAATTCTATCGATGTATATTCCAATACACCAATGGTAGGTTCTTCTAAGTTTAATGCTATGGTAGGTTCAAACGGAGCTCTCGGCGGTGACGGTACTTCGCTTATGACCAACCCTGCTGGTATAGGTGTCGCTATTGCGGGAGATGTATCCGGTACATTATCTCTTACGAATAATAAGAATACTTCCACTTTAGGAAATTCTTCTATCAATTATAATATCAACAAATTTACTGTTGGAAACGTAAATGGTGTAGCTACATTTCAGTTAATGACAGAAACCCCATGGAAGTTCATCAACGTTGCTGCCAATATTTCCACTACATCTATAGAAAATTACATAGAATCTCCGGGTAATTCCAGTGTTTCTATTGCCAAAAATTTAGTAGATCAGGCCGGAAATAATGTTGTGGGGAATATGTCCTATTTAGGTCATGCTTACAATAGATATGGAACAGAAACTAAGTTTAATGTAGGGGTGGGTGCCAATTATAACAATACCTGGTATTTCGGAGCAAGTCTGAATATGCACGGTGTCGATTTAGAACAGTATGACAGTGCAGTTTTCGGATTAGATTTAGATAAGTCGGTCACCAGTTTTGATAAGCAGTATTCTCCTTACTCAGAAAAATCCAGCGGTTTTTCGGGTACTTTGGGGGTTATTGGTAAATTGAGTAACCAATTAAGATTAGGAGCTTCCATAGAAACTCCTACATGGTGGACAATTGACAGAGCTTACAGAGATTACTATGATGGACCGGATGGAATTTATTATGACAATTTTGTAGAAGACAGAACTTTCAGGTCACCAATGAAGGCAACTTTAAGTGGTGCTTTTGTACCCAACAAAAATTTTGCAATCAATGTTGATTATACCTTAGGTTTAACAAAGCCAAGATACAAAGTACAGGGCGCTGCCGAAACTGAACTGAATTCTTTCTTTAGCGATAGTTATAAAAATCTTTCAGAAATTAAAGTGGGTGCAGAATACAGAATCAAAGCTTTAAGATTGAGAGGAGGATATTCTTATGCGTCGAGCCCATTTGATACTACAACAATAAGTGCTTTTTCTAATACAGGAACTGTTGGGAACGCAAGTTTCAGCAATTTTATCTTAGGGGACAGAAGTACCATTGGTGCAGGTATAGGCTATGATTTTGGATCATTTTATGTTGATGCAGCTTATCAGAATGTGAGTTCAGATTACAAAAATCCTTTCTTAGCAGGATATGAATTTGATAACTATAATACAGGATATTATTCTGGAGATTTTGATGTAACCACTCCCAATTCGGTTGTATCTGATGTGAAAAATATAAGAAACAATTTCTTTCTTACTTTAGGTTGGAAATTCTAAATAAATGGATTTACATAAAAAGAATCCGTCTCACAACTGAGGCGGATTTTTTTTGGTTATTATTTTGGGTTTTTGTATATTTATATTTGATAATCAGATACTTGTATATGAATTTCAAATATTATAATCAAAATCAGACTGT
>Ga0308164_10000181_pt1 | contig 157672 bp, 141 predicted proteins | sample PhyTR2_FD_201031 | JGI IMG/M metagenome (GOLD analysis project Ga0308164, IMG submission 201031) | Phyllosphere microbial communities from UC Gill Tract Community Farm, Albany, California, United States - DLSLT.R2 | ecosystem: Host-associated > Plants > Phyllosphere > Unclassified | place...
GTATGATAAAACCGCCTCTCCAACCGGATGTTACGGTAACTGCAATCGCAAGTATCTTAAAAACAAGGATACTGATCAAAAAGTTCAGTGCAAAATTCCCGTTGATGAGCTGATTAATTTCATTATGCCCAAAATATCTGGTCAACGGAAAATAAAAAGCGATAATGCCCAGGATAATTCCGCCGGTTAATGTTTTAATATAGATAGGGAACTTTCTGTATTCAAAAATTTTCTTGAAAAATTTCACAACAAAGATAAAGATCCAGCCAAAAAGGGTTCCTACAGCGCCAAAAGCTACTGCATAGGCAAAATCATAAACTCCGGTGTAATGATAAGCTTTCAGGTCCCAAGCGGCTCCTATTCCCAAATGTATGATCAATGCAAAAACTACATAACTGAAACAGCTGGCAACCAAAGCAGGAATAATTGCTTTATAATATTCTACGGCATGCTTATGATGTAATATTTCCAGCGAGAAAAGACTTCCTCCCAGCGGTGCCCCAAATAAAGCTGTAAACCCAGACGCCATCCCGGCAATGCTTAAAGAGCGTAATTCTTCTCCTTTCAGCCTGAAAACTTTTCCCAGCCAGCTTCCTGTAGAGCCTGTTACCTGGACCAAAGGGGCCTCAGGTCCCAAACTTCCGCCTGATGCAACACAAAAAAGTGATGATAAAATCATCGAAGGGTTATTTTTAGGATCTAATTTTCCTTTATTAAACCTGATATTATTGACAATTAAATGAATTTCTCCCGGATCACCAATATAATGTATCACAAGCCCAGCAAAAAGTCCGCAAATCGCCATCGTAGGAATAACCATCCAACCATGAAAATGGGCTAATAATTCCGTGAAATGTTCAAGCACAATCCAATATACTCCGGCAATTACGCCTCCTACTAAACCCGTAAGCGCCCACATAAAAAAAGTGCGGCTGAATACAAAAGGGTTGAACTTTATCGGCTGATCCAAAAGATCGAATGTTCGTATTAACCTTCTTCTTCTGTTGATCTTCATAATGCTTACAGTTTGTTGTTAGCAAAATAAAAAATCAGCATTCCCCAGCTTAGGATCATCAATAAACCTCCAAGCGGTGTGATGGGTCCTAAAAACTTTAGGTTAGTACCTAAATAATCCTGCATACTTAGACCGTAAATACTAAACGAAAACAACATGGTTCCGAAAATCATTAACCATGAGATCCAGTTTTCGGTTTTGGTTTCGAATTTTAAAATGTAGCCAACAATTAATAAAAAGAATGCGGCATACATTTGATAACGTACTCCGGTTTCGAAGCTTTCCAGCCTTTCAACGGATAATATTTTCTTTAAAGCGTGCGCGCCGAACGCACCTAAAATTACTGACAGCATGCCGTATACAGCACCAAAAACCAACGTAATTGTTTTCATTTTATTAAAGTATGAAATAGATGTCGCCATCCATTTTATTTATAATTTAAGATTTTAAATATGAGTGACAGAGCTCCAATGATGATGAAAACCCATGCAAACCTTTTATTGGGAGCAAATCCCGGATTTTTCGTCACCTTCAGAAAAATACCAAAAGCCAGCATACATACTGCTAAACCAATTCCTATCATATTATAAGGCTCTCAATCGGTTAAACTCATTAATAACTTCGTGATGGGTAACCGTTTTGTCTTTAAAATAAGTTACAAAATGCTGTTTCTCTTCTTCCGTAGCACCCATCTGGTTTAAGATATTGAACAAATGCATCTTCATATGTCCTTTCTGAATTCCTGTGGTCACCAGCGAGCGTAGAGCACCAAAGTTTTGAGCAAGGCCTGAAACTGCTAAAATACTCATCAATTCCTGAGCAGAAGGTTTTCCAAGAAGTGCCAGAGAGAATTTTACCAAAGGATGGAGATTGGTTAATCCGCCGACAACACCTACGGAAATCGGAAGGTCAATCCAGAATCTAAAAATCCCGTTATCTGTTGTACAATGGGTCAGCGATCTGTATTGTCCGTCTCTTGCAGCATATGCATGTGCACAGGCTTCCGTAGCTCTGAAATCATTTCCTGTAGCGATTACTACTGCATCCACTCCATTCATTACTCCTTTATTATGGGTCGTTGCACGGAAAGGTTCTATTTCAGCAATGGTAACTGCCTGCTTAAATTTTCTTGCAAATTCTTCGTTAGAAATCCCGCTGTCATCTTTTAAATCCTCTATTTTACAGGAAACCTCAGCTCTTACGATACAATCCGGAGTAAAATTAGAAAGGATATTCATCACAATCTGAAGAGAATCTTTTTCCTCCTGGGTAAAATCTATACTGTCTGCAATTTCTGTTTTCAGCGTTTTACCAAACTGTTCCAGACATGAATTGATAAAATTTGCTCCCATAGAGTCTACGGTATCAAAACTTGCTTTCAGCTGATAATAATCAGGCATTTCTGAAGTTTTATCAATCAGCTGAATATTTAAAATCCCGCCGCCACGCTTTCTCATATTGGAAGTGATGCTTTCCGTAGCTGCCATTAATTTTTTCTTTAAATTAAAGTTAAAGAAATGCAACAGTTTATGCGGCTCCACATGGAATATAAAATGGGTATGACCCAATTTTTCGGTATTGATGATGGTTGTTTTAAAACCTCCTTTATCAATCCAGAATTTTGCTGCTTTAGAAGCTGCAGCCACTACTGAGCTTTCTTCCACTGCCATAGGAAGTGCAACCAGTTTATTATCAATTAAGAAATTAGGTGCGATCCCATACGGCATATAGAAATTAGAAATGGTATTTTCGGAAAACTCTTCATGAAGTTTCTGAAGATCAGCATTTTCATTCCAGTACTGTTTTAATATATGTTGATATTCCTGGTTTCCTTCAAGATATTCGTTAACGAGCCAGTCGATTTTTCCCTGTTTTGTAAGCTTGGAAAAACCTTCGATTGGTTGATGATTCATAATACAACTTTAGTGAACCGTAAATATAATGATTTTGCAGCTTTCTATTGTTGATAACTTTCTTTAAAAAAGTGTGATTTTTCTCAATTTTGGACCTAATTTTGAATACAATAACAATATACAAGTTGATATTTTTAACTAAAAATGAATTTTGACCGTCTAAAAGAAAAGCTTGAAATCCTTGCTGATGCTGCGAAATATGATGTTTCCTGCTCTTCCAGCGGAGGTACCCGGAAAAACACCAAAGGTGCTTTAGGAGATAGTTCCATAAGCGGCATCTGCCATACCTATACGGAAGACGGACGATGTGTTTCTCTTCTCAAAATTCTATTAACTAATCACTGTATTTACGATTGTGCGTACTGCGTCTCAAGAAGTTCAAATGACATCAAAAGAGCTGCTTTTACTGTAGAAGAAGCAGTAGATTTAACGATCAATTTTTACAGACGGAATTATATTGAAGGTCTGTTTTTGAGTTCCGGAATTTTCAAAAATGCAGATACTACGATGGAACGTCTGGTAAGGGTGGCTAAGAAACTTCGCCTGGAAGAAAATTTTAACGGGTATATTCATTTAAAATCTATTCCGGGAGCAAGTGATGAACTGATGCAGGAAGCTGCAATGTATGCCGACAGATTATCCATCAACCTGGAAATTCCTACCGAAAGCGGCCTGAAACTGCTGGCTCCTGAAAAAAACCGTCAGGATATGATTAATCCTATGCGGTATATCCAAAAAGGGATTACACAATATAATGATGAAAAGAAAATTTTCAGGAAAGTTCCCAAGTTTGCTCCTGCGGGACAATCAACGCAGATGATCGTTGGTGCCACCAATGAAAACGACCTGCAGATTATTAAAGTAGCAGACCATTTTTATAAAAATTTCAATCTGAAAAGAGTGTATTATTCCGGCTATGTTCCGGTTTTGGAAGATAAAAGACTCCCCCTACTAACGACAGAGGTTCCGATGCTGAGAGAGAACAGACTGTATCAATCTGACTGGCTGATGAGATTTTATGGCTTTAAAGCAGATGAAATACTGGATCCCAGTATGCCGTTTCTGGATCTTGAAGTTGATCCGAAATTAAGCTGGGCTTTGAGGCATCTGGATCAATTCCCCGTTAATTTGCAAACCGCGGATTATCAGATGATTTTAAGAATCCCAGGGATTGGAGTGAAAACAGCAAAAAAAATTGTGAGCGCCAGACGTTTTCAGGTTTTACATATGGACCATCTTAAAAAACTGGGTGCTGCCGTAAACCGAGCAAAGTATTTTATAGATTTTAATGCCGGAAATCTGTATCTGAAATATCTTACTGATCAGAATTTAAGGAAATTGCTGATCGGCGGAAGTTCATCCAAGTTTCACAATCAGTTTTCGCAGCAGCTGACTTTATTTTAAAACCAGCTTCTGTTTTTATGTTATTATTTTTTTGAATAATAATTCCAAACTACTTTTGTAATATCGGCAATGAGTTTTTCTGTTACCGCTCTTTCTTCCGTAATATTTTTCAGATAAATAGAAAGGATAAAATGTTTCCCATTGGGAAGCTTCACAATGCCTACGTCATTCATTGCCGCTCTGAGATTATTTTCATTGGTATTTGAAATTCCAGTGCGGTGCGCCAGCTCAGTTCCTTCCGGGAGTCCGGCTTTCATCCAGGTTATTCCTCTGGATGTTTCCACCATAATCGTATATAAATATTTCGTAGTACTTTCTTTTAATATTTTCCCCTGATAGAATTTCTCCAGTAACAGAGTGGTTGCAACAGGCGTTGTGGTATTGATGTATGAGTTTTCCCATGACATTTGATGTTCATTGATTTTTATGGTAAAATCTTTGATTCCTTTTTTATTGATAAATTTCTGTACGGTTTGGGTTCCACCCAGAATATTAAGTAATATATCGCAGCCATTGTTATCACTGTGTGAAACAGTATATCTTAATAGCTGATCCAAGGTAAGGTATATATTCCCTTCCGGAAACGCGTCTCTGATAGGGCTCCAGGTTTCCGGATAAAGTTCTTCTTTTTTAATAAAGAATTTCTGATCTAATCTCAACTTTCTTGCATCAACCTGATCTAAAACAGCTAATGCAATATGAAATTTAAAAACACTCATCATCGGCATATTCATTTTCCCATTGATGCTTAAGGTATCTTTGTCTTTAATGCCTTTCATAGAAATTCCCACTGTAGCATTTTTATCAGAAATCAACTGTTCTAATTCATTTCTTAATTGTTGAATCGACTGAGCTCTGAAAGAAATACTCATCAGACAAACCAAGGTTAAAACAATATTTTTTATCATCTTTACAATCTGTATTTTGCAAGCTTTTTGCTTCTCTTTCAAAGAAACAAAATAAAAATGCAGCAGCAAATAATTTTACTTTAAAATATAATCTACTTAATTCATGACCACCCTACTCTACGACGGCAGTTTCGACGGGCTCTTAACGGCAGTATTTGAAGTTTTCGAATACCGGTATAAAGATGTGGAGATATTCAGTAAAGAAAAATTTTATCAGGAAAATATCTTTGCTGAGATCCATGAAGTGATTACACAGAGTGATAAGGCGGAGCGTGTTTTCAATAAATTAGAACAGAATATTGGCAGATCGGGAATTCATCAGCTGCTGAAAGTTTTTCTGTCCGAAGATCCGTCATTGGAACAGCTGATACTATCTGCTATAAAGCAATCCATTCAGCACCCGACGGAAAATATTCTCCAAAATTATGCTGATGATGATATATTATCAATTTCAAAAATATGTAAATCTGTCGATCGCGAGAGACACCGAATGACTGCTTTCGTCCGGTTTGAAAAAATGCAGGACAATGTTTTTTTTGCAAAAATAGATCCTGATTTCAACGTTCTTCCTCTTATACGGAAACATTTCAAAGACCGTTATCAGGATCAAAAGTGGATGATCTATGATCTTAGAAGAAACTATGGAATTCTGTATGACCTGGAAAGCTGTGATTTCTTTTATCCGGAAGAAAAATTAGACCTTAGCCGATATCAACAACAGTTCCATGAAGAGGAAAACCAGTATCAAAAGCTTTGGCAGCGGTATTTCACGAAAACCAATATTGTGGAAAGGAAAAATCTTAAGCTTCATATCCAGCATGTTCCGAGAAGGTATTGGAAGTACCTGACCGAGAAATGGTGATTTCTGCTGTTTTTTCTCCCGCAGATTGGCCAGATCATGCAGATTATTTTCGTTTGAAAATAAATGTCTTTATTCTTTATTCTAAAAAATCTATTTCTTCTCAATCGTTCTTAAAGCTCTTTTGACAATATATTCTGTTTCTTTTACCGGAGATTCCGAGATCCATCGTTCACAAATGTTTTTCACTAGCAAGGGTTGGGATTTGCTGGCGTCATTCAGCCAGTTTCCTACACTGTCCCGAACATATTTTGAAGGATCAGACCTCAGCGGTTCTAAAATAGTAAGTCCTAATTCAGGATTTTGCTTAAGTGCTTCAATATGGGAACACCAAACTCCACGGGGACGGGTTGATTCACTGGCGAAACGCCTTATAGTATCATCTGTGGATTTTGTCCAGTTGGTAAGTATCAACAAGCTTTTTGAAAGATCTTTTGCAATTGCAGGCCTTACCGCCATCCAGCTGATCTCCCGGACTCCAAAATGTTTGTCTGCCGCTAATTCTTTAATTTGCTCTACTATTTCCTCTATTGTTAAGTGATCATTGCGTCCAATGGTATAAGCTGACCAACAACGGACAAGATCTGCAGGATGCTTCAACATAAGTGATTTAATTTCCTGATCATTATATTTTGCAGACAACTCTAAAATCCCTGTTCCTATCGCTTCATTAACCGTATTAACAGTCTGTTTTTTTAAGCGATTGATCGTTTCAACAAGGGGACTGTAATATTCTTTGCGGTTATTTTCCGTAAGCAGATGTTCCAGTAAAATTTTCTGATCCACCGCCAGCCATTCTGTAAGGTTTACTGTTTCAAGTTCCCCACGGTTTAGACTGTTTAAAATATCTTTAGGAATATCTTTTATGGAACGTGCTCCTTTTCTTTCTTTCATTATGTAAAAGGCTCTTTAATAATTTCATTACTTTTACAAAGATCTGCAAGTGAATGAGAATAGGCAATACCGCATAATTTTCTCCCATAGGGATAAAAAAGTCAATAATATGAAAACAAAGGAAAGAGCTGAAGAAAATAAAATTTGTCCGTTAGAGGTTGCCGTTAATTCAATCAGTGGAAAGTGGAAAATTCCTATCGTATGGCAGATCCATGAAGGTAAAAAACGCCCAAGTGAATTTTTACGGGGAATTGCTAAGGTGGATCGCAGAGTTTTGAATCAACAGCTTACTGAAATGGTCGATAGTGGTATTTTAACCAAGCAATCTTTTAATGAATTACCTCCAAGGGTTGAATATCAGCTTACAGAATTGGGGGAAAAATTGGTTTTGATTCTTTGGCAGCTGAATGATTGGGGAAAACTTTTAATTCCTGAAGATGTTGATGCTTAAAAGTATATTTTTCATCCATATATTTAGATTATGATTAAATAAAAACACACATGAAAAAAAATATTGTAGTCCTGATTCTTGTAGTGGTCATTTCAAGTTGCAAGAATGACAAATCTATATTAGACAACAAAATCGAAACTGCCAAATCTTCTGTTCAGGAAAGCTCCGTTCAGATTCACAAAGATAAAAACACTATTAAAGAACGATTTTCTGCTCCTAAAGGGTATACTTGGGTTGAAGAGCAGCCTGATTCTTTCGGATATTTTCTTGAAAATTTTAAACTGAAACCCTACGGAAACCAGATTTTAAAATATGACGGAACTCCAATTGCCACACAAAATCTTCACGAAGCCGTTTTTGATATTGATACAGGGAATAAAGATCTGCAACAATGCGCCGATGCAGTCATCCGTTTAAGAGCAGAATATTTATTTACCACTAAAAAATTTGATGATATCCGGTTTCATTTCACCAGTGGAGATCTGGCCACATGGAACGATTATAAAAACGGGGTAAGAGCTTTTGTAAATGGTAATTCCGTGAGCTTTAGAAAAACTGCAGGTTTTGATGATTCTTATCAGAATTTCAGAAATTACCTGGATCTGGTCTTTACATATGGCGGAACAATTTCTCTTAACAAGGAGACAAAACCGGTATCTCAAAATGCTGATCTGAAAACGGGTGATATTTTAATCACAGCGGGCAGTCCCGGACACGTGGTGCTGATTGCCGGAGTCTGCAAAAATAAAGATGGTAAAAAATTATTTTTATTAGCCGAAGGCTTCACTCCTGCTCAATCCATCCATCTGCTTTCCAATCCTTTTAACAAAAACATTTCGCCGTGGTACGATCTTGATATAAATTCTTCAGAAACCAAAACTGCGAGATATATTTTTAAACCCACAAACTTTAGACATTTTTAATCATTTATATTCAAAAGTCTTATCAAGTTACTACTATTATCTGAACTTGTTTTTGTAGATTTGTGTTCGAAATTTTTTACTAGATGAAAGAGAGTGCTGTAAAAAAAATTGCAGTTCTTACTTCAGGAGGAGATTCTCCGGGTATGAATGCTGCATTAAGAGCGGTGGTAAGAACCGCCAATTATTATAATATCGAATGTTACGGAGTAAGAGAAGGCTACAACGGCCTTATCCATGACGAATTCCTGAAAATGGGACCTCGTTCCGTAAAAAATATAATCAACCAGGGCGGAACTATTTTGAAGTCTGCCAGATCCAAGGAATTTAGAACCAAAGAAGGCCGTCAAAAAGCTTATGACAACTGTGTAAAACACGGTGTTGATGCTTTGGTGTGCATTGGTGGAGACGGAACTTTTACCGGCGCCAAGATCTTTAACGAAGAATTCGGAATCAGAGTATTGGGTGTACCGGGAACGATTGATAATGATATTTTCGGAACCGATAATACCATTGGCTATGACACCGCGCTGAATACTGCAATGGAGGCTATCGACAAAATCCGTGATACAGCAACTTCTCACAACAGAATTTTCTTTATTGAGGTGATGGGACGTGACGCAGGTTTTATTGCTTTAAACAGCGGATTGGCAACGGGAGCTTTGGATATTTTAATTCCTGAGAAAAAAGACAGCATATCTGATCTTTTCGCCAATTTCAGAAAAGGTGAAAAAACCGGAAAAGCATCAAGTATCGTTGTGGTAGCTGAAGGTGAAAAGCTGGCTAACATTTACGAATTAGCTGAAAAAACAAAACTGGAATTTCCTGATTACGACATTCGTGTTGCTATTTTAGGACATATCCAGAGAGGTGGATCACCTAGCTGTGCAGACAGGGTGCTGGCAAGCAGACTGGGATATGGTGCTGTGACAGGATTAATGGAAGGACAAACAAATGTAATGGTAGGAATGCGTTCCAACGATATGGTGTACACAGCCATTGAAGAGGCCATTAAAAAACATAACGAAATCAACAAAGATCTTTTATTGATTTCAGAAATTTTAGCAATCTAATATTTTATAATTTAAAACAAACTATTATGTCAACAATTAAAGTAGGTATCAACGGGTTTGGTAGAATTGGACGTCTTGTTTTCAGAGCAATGACTGAAAGAAGCAACATCGAAGTTGTAGGAATCAATGACCTTATCGATGCTACATACATGGCTTACATGTTAAAATATGATTCTGTACACGGAATTTTCCCGGGAGAAGTATCTGTAGAAGGTAACGATCTTGTGGTAAACGGTAAAAGAATCAGAGTAACTGCTGAGAGAGATCCGAACAACCTAAAATGGAACGAGATCGGAGCTGATTATATCGTAGAATCTACAGGTCTTTTCTTATCAAAAGATTCTGCTCAGGCTCACATCAATGCAGGGGCAAAAAAAGTAATCCTTTCTGCTCCATCTAAAGACGATACTCCAATGTTCGTAATGGGTGTAAACCACAAAGAACTTACTGACGATATCAAAATCTTATCAAACGCTTCTTGTACAACTAACTGTTTAGCTCCTTTAGCTAAAGTAATCCACGATAACTTCGGAATCGTAGAAGGTCTAATGACAACAGTACATGCTACAACGGCAACTCAGAAAACAGTTGACGGTCCTTCAATGAAAGACTGGAGAGGTGGTAGAGCTGCGTTAAACAATATCATCCCTTCTTCTACAGGTGCTGCTAAAGCGGTAGGAAAAGTAATTCCTTCTCTAAACGGAAAATTAACAGGGATGTCTTTCAGAGTTCCAACGGTAGATGTTTCTGTAGTTGACCTTACCGTTAGATTGGAGAAAGCTGCTTCTTACGAGGAGATCTGCGCAACAATCAAAGCTGCTTCTGAGGGAGAATTAAAAGGAATCTTAGGATATACTGAAGATGCAGTAGTATCTCAGGATTTCGTAGGAGATAAGAGAACTTCTATCTTCGACAAAGACGCTGGTATCATGCTTTCTCCTAACTTTGTAAAACTTGTTTCTTGGTATGACAATGAAATGGGGTATTCAAACAAGTTAGTTGATATGCTTGTACATTCTGCTTCTTTATAATACGTTATAAGAAACATAGTATAAAAAAACCTTCCCCATGGGAAGGTTTTTGTTTTTAAATTCAAAAGATCAACTCACTATTTACCCGTACCTCCTCCTTTATTATCGGTTTGATTATTAAATGTCACATTAATACCTACGCCAAACCAGCCCTTACAATTGTATGTCCAATTATAATTATTTTGATCTTTTCTGCTGATATGATCAAACCCATAAGTTAATCCCACATTAATTCCATTAGTTATATGTATTAATACTCCTGTATTGATTGTAAAAGCACTTACGTTTGTACTATTAACAGCCATGCTATTGGACTCATCTAATTTTATACTCGCTAATCCAACACCCAAAATAGGTTCCAAAGCAAACCCATGCTCAATTTCCCTATTGAATCTGATTTTAGCTCCAAGGCTTGTTCCTAAATTTACATTACCATCAAAAGAGAATTCTTTTAACCGAATTTTAATTGGTACTGTGTATATTCCCACTCTCCAGTCTATCCTATTAAACAAAGGTTTTGTATTATTTTTAAAATCATCTAGTGATAAAGAATATTCGGCTCTCGCATCACTTTTAACGCCCGCTGGATTGTTAATTATTTTATTAATTGTATCATCACTAAATTTCCAAAACCTAAAATATACTATTTTCCCATCAATCTTATTAACGGTAATTTTGTATTTTGTTCCTGCAAATAATTCCTTTATAACTTGAATATCCAGCGACTTTTCAGTTTTAGATTCATTAGTAAAACTTTTTAAATCATTTAATGAAATATGATTGAAGTAATAATTTCCATCTTTTTTTATTTCATTTTCCTGTCCAAAAACCATTCCTGCCCATCCCAGCAGAAATAGTACTAATACATTTGTTTTCATGGCTATTAATTTTAAACAAATGTTGGAATTTAATACATGCAGGAAAAGTACCCGTTTGTGCCATTTTCATTTTAATTATTAGGTAAAGAATAATGCCCACAAAAAAACCTCTCAACGCATTGAGAGGTCATTCGTTTATCATTTTCAAACAACTAACAAGAAAAAGCTAAACTTTATTTATAACATTCATTCATAGATGTAATCTATCTAATTGATTCACAACAAGATTCCCATTTAATTTTGTTTTTTTTCTACTAAAGAAACGAATTGCAGAAAAAATATAAACCGTAACATTCATACAGCTTATCATAAATGGGTTTTCTTGGTTATTAGTTTGTACAAATGTTAGAATTTTATCAACATAAAAAAATCCCACTTTAGTGGTATTTTCTTAGATTTTAATTATTTTAGCCTTTAAACTAATTATATATGGAAAATTCAGAAAAAAAACATTCTCTCATTGAAGTCTGGGATACCTATCCCGGTGTGAGAAATCCTAGCAGAGAAATTCTGAAGACTCCATCTATTGAGCGTATCATTGGTGAAATGTTTGCCGTTGGCGAGTTTTATTATTACCTTCTAAATCTTACCAACAGTACCCTTTCTCATCACCATGAAAATATTTTAAAACTTCATGGGCTCACAGACTATCCAAAAAATCTAAAAGAGGTTCTTGATCTTACCCATCCTGATGATATGCCTTTTGTGATAAAGGCTGAACAGACAGTTATTGAAAAAATGGCAGAAATCGGTTTTGAGCATCAGCTGTATTTAAAACTAAGCTATTGTTTCAGAATGAAAACAGCAAGCGGTAACTATGAAATGTTTCATCATCAGGCTATTCTTACAATGGAAGATGAATCCGGGCAGCCTATTCAGGCCATTAATATCCATACAAACATCAATCATATCACGAAAGAAAATCCCTATACTGTTTTGGTTACGGGAATAAGCCCGAGAACGGATGTTCACCAAATAAAATTATGTAAATTTTCTTCGTCCCATAATTTCTTTGAAAGCTTAACGAAAAGAGAAACGGAAGTATTATCTTTTATTATAAAAGGATTTTCGGCATCAGAAATAGCCAATGCATTGATTTTATCAGAGCATACAGTTCGAAGCCACAGAAAAAACATCCTAAAGAAAACCAACTCCAAAAACAGCAAGGAACTATTAAAAAAGGCTTTTGAATGGGGTTTGCTGTAATTTTATACTCGTTATTGCATATTCTCAGTGCCTGACAAATCTCACCATGAAATTCTGATATAAAACTCGTATTTTTATACATCATGGAAAGATTTACTGTATTACCACGTTTTAAAGATTCAACTCACTTCAACGATTTTTGGGGAAGCGGCAATGGGAAACAGCTTATTGAATTCTCCGGAGCTGAGATTAGTTTTAAGGAATTTCAAAAATTTTCCCCTTACTTTTACCATGTTGATGAAGCAGGTGATGAGGTGGTAAAAGAAATATATTTCACAAAAAAATTTCAGGAAGCCTCCAAAGAGATTGAACAGTATATCAGAAATGGTATTTCCAGGAGTGATTCAATTCCGGAAAGTGTTAAAAAACTTTTTACCCAGACCCAGCGCATACCGGAATGGCTGGATCACAATCTATTAAAAAGCGGTGCAGAGCTTTGCATGAGGGGTAATATCGACTCTCTTATCTCCTTACGGGATTACTGCCTGATGGGAGGCTATGATTATGCCTACCTCAACAAGCCCTTAATTGTGACGGAAGCCTTAAAAAAGGGAGCGGTAAAACGTCTCTCCGAAACACTGGATTTTTGGGTGAATGTTACAAGATACAATGCTTTGGAAATTCATGCAAAAGGATATGAATTTGCCATTAAAACCCGTCTTATCCATTCTTACGCAAGGCTTTCTATTAAAAAGCATTATAAAGACTGGGATACTGAAAACTGGGGCGAACCTATCAATTCATGGGATATGATGGCGACTTACATAGGTTTCAGTCTGGTTTTCCTTCACAGTCTCAAAAAACTAGGCAATACTTTTTCTGAAGATGAAGAAAAAGGACTTTTCCACCTTTGGAAATATGTGGGATATCTGCTGGGAATTCCTGAAAACCTGATGCCCGACAATAAAAAACAGGCTACGGAATATTTTTATCTATGGACCTCGGTACAGCCATCTTCCGATAAAGATTCGGTGTTACTGGCACATTCTTTACTGAATGAATCGTTGGAAAATCCAATCCTGAAATTTCAGTTTCAAAGAAAAAACCTTCGCTATCTGCATATCTGCTGTACCTGGTTTTTACTGGACGATGAAGTGTGCAAAAGACTGCAGATCCCGGATGTTCCCAACAAAAATTTATTTCCGGTAACAAAAAAAGTGATCAACAAAATATATGACAATACTGTAAGCCGTAAAGCCCGGATAAAAAAGGGAAACAAAGACCAGTTAAAGGTATTGGAAGACTATTTAAGAGTTACAAAAAATTCGAATTTTCATTAGTTTTAGCGGTTAGTCTTCTCATATTCTGCAAGGAGATTTCTTTTTCTATTTTAAGATGATTTACTGATGCATCAGCTTCGTTCTGAACCTGATCAGTATTCTCAATTTTATTATTTTTTTAACGCTTAAAACAGCTTTTCAAGAGAAATAATATTAGTTTTTGATGTTTAAATTATGTATTTTTGAGAAATTATTTTAATCGAGATGAGCAATATTGATGATAAGAAAAAAGCACTTGCATTGGTGCTTGACAAGTTAGATAAAACGTACGGAAAAGGGACTGTAATGACATTGGGCGACAATACTGTCGACACTACTATTGAAGTGATTCCTTCCGGTTCTCTGGGCATAGACATTGCATTAGGAGTTGGAGGATACCCAAGAGGAAGAATCATTGAGATCTACGGCCCTGAATCTTCAGGTAAAACAACATTAACGCTTCATGCGATTGCTGAAGCACAAAAAGCTGGCGGTATTGCAGCGTTCATTGATGCGGAGCACGCTTTCGACAGAACTTATGCAGCGAAACTAGGAATTGATCTTGAAAACTTAATTATATCTCAGCCGGACAACGGTGAACAGGCTTTAGAAATTGCGGATAATTTGATCCGTTCAGGAGCCATTGACATTGTCGTTATTGACTCTGTGGCTGCTCTTACTCCAAAAGCCGAGATTGAAGGGGAAATGGGAGATTCAAAAATGGGTCTTCATGCAAGATTGATGTCTCAGGCATTGAGAAAACTAACGGCTACCATTTCAAGAACGAAATGTACGGTAATTTTCATCAACCAGTTAAGAGAAAAAATCGGAGTAATGTTCGGAAACCCTGAAACAACTACCGGTGGTAATGCATTGAAATTCTATGCATCTGTAAGAATTGATATCAGAAAAGCCAGTGCACCCATTAAAAATGGTGATGAAGCAGTAGGAAGCCGTGTGAAAGTGAAAATTGTTAAAAACAAAGTAGCTCCACCTTTCAAGCAAGCTGAATTTGACATTATGTACGGTGAGGGTGTTTCTAAAACCGGTGAGATCCTTGATCAGGCGGTAGAATTAGGAATTGTAAAGAAAAGCGGTTCTTGGTTCAGCTATGAGGAAACTAAATTAGGACAAGGCCGTGATGCGGTAAAAGATGTTCTGAAAGACAATCCTGAACTTTCTGAGGAATTGGAAAACAAAATCAAAGAAGAATTGAAAAATAAAGTGAAATAATTTTTCAATAACTCATAATGTAAGACAGCTTTCGGGCTGTCTTTTTTTTGTTATAAACTTATCACAGATGATTATCTTTATTTTGAATATATGATTGATGTTTTACGTTTAATATTGCTGTAATTTTGGCTAAAGCCAGAAGATTTTTATTTTATTTTTTAACGGGTTAAAATCCGTTTCTGTTGATGTTTATTCCAAAAATCTTTTATCTTTTATCTTTTATCTTTTATCTTTTATCTTTTATCTTTTATCTTTTATCTTTTATCTTTTATCTTTTATCTTTTATCTTTTATCTTTTAATCTAATTCTGTCAATCTGTCACTTTCCTGTGCGTGGTATTTTTTTTGTGAAAGATGAGAAAGAACTAAAATTAAAAACCAACATATTATGACTAAAGGAAATATTAACGTATCAGTGGAAAACATTTTCCCACTTATTAAAAAATTTCTTTACAGTGATCACGAAATATTCTTAAGAGAGCTTATTTCCAATGCAACGGATGCTACTCTTAAGCTAAAGCACCTAACGAGTATCGGTGAGGTAAAAGTAGAGTACGGAAATCCGCAGCTTGAGGTAAAAGTTGACAAGGAGCAGAAAACACTCCGCATCATTGACCAGGGAATTGGGATGACCGCTGAAGAGGTAGAAAAATACATCAACCAGGTTGCTTTTTCCGGAGCCGAAGAATTTCTGGAAAAGTATAAAGACACGGCAAAAGATTCAGGAATTATCGGCCACTTCGGTCTTGGATTCTATTCTGCATTTATGGTGGCAGAAAAAGTTGAAATCCTTACAAAATCTTATAAAGATGAACCGGCAGTACGCTGGATCTGCGATGGAAGTCCTGAGTTTACGCTTGAGGAAACAACAGATAAGACAGATCGTGGAACAGAAATCATCCTGCATATTGCTGAAGATTCTACAGAGTTCCTTGAGGAATCTAAAATCCGAGAATTATTATTAAAGTATAATAAATTTATGCCTGTTCCAATTAAATTCGGAACTAAAACCCAGACGCTTCCTGTACCGGAAGATGCTCCGGAAGGTACAGTTGCACAAACTGAAGAAGTAGACAACATTATCAATAATCCAACTCCGGCATGGACAACAGCGCCAAGTGATCTTACTGATCAGGATTATCTGAAGTTCTACCATGAGCTGTATCCGATGCAGTTTGAAGAACCTTTATTCCACATTCACCTGAACGTTGATTATCCGTTCAACCTGACCGGTATCCTATTCTTTCCGAAGTTGAGCAATAATTTAAATATTGATAAGGATAAAATTCAGTTGTACCAGAACCAGGTGTATGTAACGGATGAGGTGAAAGGTATTGTACCGGATTTCCTAATGCTTCTGAGAGGAGTTATTGATTCTCCGGATATCCCGTTAAATGTTTCCCGTTCTTATCTTCAGGCAGACGGTGCGGTGAAGAAGATTTCTTCTTATATCACTAAAAAAGTAGCTGATAAAATGTCTTCATTGATCAATGAAAACCGTGAAGACTATGAGAAAAAATGGAACGACATTAAGATCGTTATTGAATACGGAATTGTTTCTGAAGAGAAATTCTACGAAAAAGCCGATAAATTTACCCTATATCCTACTGTTGACGGAAAGTATTTCTTATGGAATGAACTTACCGAGAAGATCAAACCATCACAAACGGATAAAGACGGTAATTTGGTGATTCTTTATGCTACTAATGCTGACGAACAGCACAGCTATATCCAATCTGCAAAAGATAAAGGATATGAGGTTATCCTGCTGGACTCTCCTATTGCTGCACATATCATTCAAAAACTTGAAACGTCTAAAGAGAAAGTTTCATTTGCAAGAGTGGATGCTGACCACATCAACAATCTGATCAAGAAAGATGAACCGGCTATTTCCAAATTAAATGAGGCCGACAAGGAATCATTAAAAAAGGATGTTGAAGAAGCAGTAAGCGATGCTAAATTCACGGTACAGCTTGAAGATCTGGACAGTAATGATGCGCCGTTTACGATTACGCAGCCGGAATTCATGCGAAGAATGAAAGACATGCAGGCTACAGGCGGCGGTGGCGGGATGTTCGGAATGGGAGGATTCCCTGAGATGTACAATCTGATCGTTAACTCTAACAGTGAATTTGCCAATCAGATTTTAAAGACCGAAAATACTGAGGAAAAAGTAAGTTTGATACAACACGCCTTGGATCTGGCGAAACTTTCCCAAAATTTATTGAAAGGGAAAGATCTTACGGACTTTATCCAGAGAAGCTATAAGCAGCTTGAAAAATAAAATGATCAAAACGGCATAGTGAATACACTATGCCGTTTTTTTTATCTATTATCCTGAATCTCTGTATTCTTGTTTTTTCCAAAAGAATCAGGATTTATTATCAATGGGTTATTTCTTAGATTATGCAATACAAAGGCATTGGCATATATTTTTAAAATTTTATTGTACAAGTGTTGTACACATTGCGGTTTTTTTCCATTTTTGTATAAAATACGGATATGCAAAAAGAAAAATTACGTTTACTAAGAAAAAGAAAGGGATATACACAGCAGCAGATTGCTGATATTATCGCGACTGACGTATCCAACTACAGCAGAAAGGAAAGCGGAGATGTGAGGATTATCCATGATGAATGGGAAAAAATCGCCCGTTTTTTGGATGTTTCAATGGAAGAGATTTATGAAGATGAGGAAGCTAAAGTAATCGTTAACAATGATCATCCTATTTTTAACGACAGTTCTTCGGGAGGAAATATTAATCATCAGTTCAATAGCATTCCCGGTTCTATTATTGAAAATCTTCAGGGATATATTGCTTTATTGAAAGAAGAGAATGAGCGATTGAAAGAGGAACTGAAAAGCCCTACCAGAAAAAAATAAATTTAGTATTGAAAACTTTATATATTGTGTAAACCCGCTAGGTTTACAGTTTAGTTATAAAAAAGATTCCAGCGGCTTCGCCGCTGGAATCTTTTTTATACTTTTCTACTATTCAGAAAATCTGCTTACTCTGTATGATCTTACCCGGATTAAATTTCTTCCAACGGATTCCAAAATAGTTTTTTAAAGTCTTTTATTCTCAAATTTTCAACTGTAATGCCTTCTGCTTCCAGTCGTGGCTGAAATTCAGGAACAGATAGAACGCCTGAAGCTGATATCACCCGATGGGCAGGAACATCTTCGGGACAGCCTCCCATTGCTTTTCCTACATGACGTGAATGGTTGGGATAGCCTACGGCTTTTGCTATAGCTCCATAACTTGAAACGCGGCCTTTAGGAATCAGCTTTGTAATTTCATATACCTGCTGTTTAAATATTTCGTTCATACCTTACATATTTTACATTTGTGATTTTTTATTATTTCAAGAACAATCCAACTTTTCTTCTTTTCATGCTTGACCTACAATTTTTATTGGTTCTTCAGTTTTATAGTCTGTTATAATTGCTTTTGCATCATTTTTGGAGTATAATGATTTCAATGATGTTTCACATTACCCTATAAAGTTATGAAAAAATCATTTTTCAGGATGTTGAACAGCATAAATAAAATGCTGCTTCCTAAATTAAGCAATAAAGATCCGAATACACTCACCAAGATTCAAAAGGGAATCCTCGCCTACCGGTATTTTGTTCTGGTGCATTCTCTCGACTGATCTATTGCGTGAGGGATATGGAGGGTGCGAGCGCAGCGAGCAGTATCCTTTGACGGACTGAGCACAGGCAGGATACCGAAACGAAGTGGAGCCCGGAGCAGCCCGACCCTGGTGAAGGGATATGGTATGGAAAGGGGCACGCCCCAATGAGCTATTTCTCTCACAGATTGAACTGATAAAGCAGATTCTGTAATATGAATAAAAAAAACGCTCCAACAGGTTGAAGCGTTTTTCTTATTTAAACGGCAGACATCAATATACTGAGGCTTACCAAATTATATCAATTAAGAATTCTCTAAGATGTAAGAGAACATTAATGGTGCACAGATAGTAGCATCACTTTCAACGATGAATTTCGGTGTAGTGATATCCAGCTTACCCCATGTAATTTTTTCGTTTGGAACTGCTCCTGAATATGAACCGTAAGACGTTGTAGAGTCTGAAATCTGGCAGAAATAAGACCAGAAAGGAATGTCATGCATTTCCATATCCTGATACAACATCGGCACTACACAGATTGGGAAATCTCCTGCAATACCTCCACCGATCTGGAAGAAACCAACTCCTTTACCTCCTGAGTTCTTTGTATACCAGTCAGCCAGATACATCATATATTCAATCCCTGATTTCATTGTAGAAGCCTGAAGCTCTCCTTTGATACAGTATGAAGAAAAGATATTACCCATGGTAGAATCTTCCCATCCCGGAACTACAATCGGAAGGTTTTTCTCGGCTGCAGCAATCATCCAAGAGTTTTCTCTAGGAATTTCATAGTACTGCTCAAGAACTCCTGAAAGGATCATTTTGTACATATATTCATGCGGGAAATATCTTTCTCCCTTCGCTTCTGCATCTTTCCAGATTTCAACAATATGTTTCTGAAGTCTTCTGAACGCTTCTTCTTCAGGAATACAGGTATCCGTTACTCTGTTTAATCCTCTTTCCAACAGATCCCATTCCTGCTGAGGCGTAAGATCTCTATAATCAGGAACTCTCTCGTAGTGAGAATGTGCCACAAGGTTCATTAAATCTTCTTCAAGGTTGGCTCCTGTACAAGAGATAAAATCTACTTTACCCTGACGGATCATTTCAGCAAGAATCTTCCCTAATTCAGCAGTAGACATCGCTCCTGCCAACGTGATCATCATTTTTCCTCCGTCTTTTAGATGGGCTACATATCCTTTAGATGCATCCACCAAAGCCGCTGCATTGAAGTGCAGATAATATTTTTCTATAAATTCAGTAATCGGTTTGCTCATTATTTTGATTTTTGCAAAGATAAAACTTAAAAACGGAATGTAGCAACCGCGCTTAAAGAAACTCGGGTTAAGCCTTCTTTTTGATCGTCAGGAAAATCATAAGTCATTCCATTGTACGTCATTTTAGACAATGTTCCTGTGGTAACGCCTAATTTTGGTCCTATGAGAAACTGTTTGGCGATCTCATATTGATATCCAAAATCTGCTTCCAGGCCAAGAGTAGAACCCTTTCCTTCTATATTTCCTGTGGTGGTTTTGTACGTCAGCACTCCAAGTCCGATATCATAAAAAAGTTTATGCCTTGTAGGTTCATTAAAATTAGAAAACATAAGAGCCGGGCCGAAAAAGGTAATTTTATCCTTGGTACTTACAGTTGCGGTAAAGATCTGTCCGCTGTTATCCGACACCGCTAATTTTCCATCGCTGGATGCACTGTAATTAGAATACTTTACCCCTAATCCAAGTTGGGTATTAAGGTTATAATAAGCTGAAATATCAAAATTTACTCCTTTTTTCAGGCCTTTCAGATATTCTTTTTCCTGATAATTCAGACCTGAAGGCATTTTAGCCGTTCTCCAGGCATATCCTATAGAGGGCATTATTGAAATTTTCTGTGCCGGAAACATACACGAAACCGAAAAAGCACTTATTGCTATTAGTTTTTTGATCATGGTTTAAGAGTTTCGGCAAAAATAATATTTTCAATGGTATTTCAAAGCCAGAATCTTTTGCTTTCTCTTCTATCCGCCAAGTTTTTCCTTGAAATAAAAAAAGTACAGCTTATTGCTAAACTGTACTTTCATGAATCATTTTAAATATTAAGGTTATCCTTTCCAGGGTTCTACTTTTAGAATTTCAATTTTCCGTTCTCCGTCTTTAAAAGGCCAATCAATGATATCACCCACTTTATAGCCCACCACTGCAAGGGCAATTTCAGAAAATATAGAATATTTATTTTTTTTTGGGTTTGCCCGCACTGATGATACGAAAATGTATTCATTTTCAAGGTTCTGCGTATGGTCTTTGAGCGTTACTTTTCTTTCTACAGTTACGACATCAGCAGGAAGATCCCTTCTCCGCACTTGTTTTGCCTTACGCAACTCTTCTGCAAGCCTCTTTTCTTCTTCGATACTGACTTTTTTACGTCTAAGGGTATCTTTTATCGCATCATATATTCCGGTGGTTACAATAATATTACTGGTCATTTTTTTAAATTTTAAGATGAAAGCTGCAGCCCTTCCAATGATCCAATGTCGCGATACAGGCATACGCCAGCATTTCCGCTATGGAAAACTGCAAAAATAAAAGGTTAAATAATAGTTTGGAATACTCCCTGTCTTGGATCCTGACAGGGCTTAATTAATGAAGTCCTTGGAACTTTTGAGAAAAGAATCTGTATGTAAATAAAGCAACGACAACAAAAACCCTGAGAAACGGTTTTCTGCAGATAAATGGATAGGTGTTGTCATAAGATTGTTACTTTAATTTGAAGCAAGATAGCAAATAAGCGGTTAGAAAGCAAATATTTACAGCTTCATTACATCTTGAATTTTCTATTTTCCTTTTTCTCGGAGAGTTTCTTTTTGGTATTCAGTCTTTTTTCTTTTTTGGCTCTGGATGGTTTGGTAGCAATTCTTGTTTTAGGAATAATTAGGGATTTGGCAACTATTTCAAGAATCTTTTCAACGGCTTTATTTTTATTCATTAACTGGGTTCTGCTTTCAGAAACCGTTAAAAAAAGAAAACCGTCGGCATTGATTCTGTTTTTTAATTTAGTTTGAATTAATTCCTTTTGTCTGTCATTGAAAAATTCTGATTCTGCCACTTTCCAAAGCACAGTTACGGAAGTTTCCACTTTATTCACATTCTGGCCTCCCGCTCCGCTGCTTCGGGAAGTTTTGAAATTGAGCTCTTTTGAAAAGTCTTTCATTTTTATAATTGAGGGTAAAAGATTCAAAATTTACAAGAAACTACATACGTTGTTTAATGGCTGCATGCAGTTCCATTCTACTGATCTTACCGTTCGGTGTTCTCGGTATTTTTTCGATAAAGATAATTTCTTTTGGCTTGTAGAAATTTTTTTCAAACGAAATTTCCATTATTTTTTTTGTAATCTCCTCAGATTCTTTCCCTTCGATCACCAGCACTAATTTCTGACACAGAAGTTCATCCTGTACTCCGATGAAAACAGCTTCATTGGGAATTTCTTTTTTCACTAATGCTTCAAGTTCTTCCGGAGAAATTTTTGCTCCGCCCGAATTGATTACATTATCTAAACGTCCTAAAAACCTGAACTGCTTCCCTTCTTTAATTTCAACTAAATCATTAGTCTGCAAGATTTCAGGATTTACATCCGGAGCAAAGATCTTTAAACAGCCTCTTTCGTCTTTGGAAATTTCAACATTTTCAAAAATAGTGAAATAGTCTTCAGCTTGGGGCATTAATTGCTTTAAGGCAATATGAGAAAGGGTTTCAGACATTCCATACGTTTCAAAAATAAAGTTGGTGCCCGTTGTCTGTTCGGTACTTTTTATAAGTTTAACTTTCAAATTTTCAGATACTCCTGCGCCACCAATAATCAGATTTTTAATCAAATGAATTTTGTCCAGTGAATTTTCCACCTGCAAAGGCGTCATTGCACAAAAATCTATTTCAGTTTGTAAATCCTCAATGGGTTTTACGGAGGGATCAGCAACAATAAGGTTTAATTTTCTCACAAGAGACCGTACCACCATCATTTTCCCCGAAATATATTCAATAGGAAGACAAATCAATGCGGTATCTCCTTCTCGCAATCCTAAAAAATTGCACGTCATCTCTGCCGAATTAATCATGTTCTTTTTTTGAATGGCAAAAATTTTAGGCACCCCGGTAGACCCTGATGTCTGCACGTTCACCGTTTCCTGTTTTGAAAACCATTCTTCTAAAAAAAATATGATTTTTTTTTCAAATTCTGTTTTGAAGGATAATTTATTAATATTGAGATTCTTAAAGTTTATCAGCATGTTTATCTTCTCTAAATGGTGGAGTAAATTTAAAAAAAACTTTAAAAATTTCTTGTATCTAAAGAAAAAAGCTATAAATTTGCATCACCAAAATAACACAGACCCATAGTGTAACGGTAGCACTCCGGTTTTTGGTACCGTCAGTTGGGGTTCGAATCCCTGTGGGTCTACAAACCATTCTTTTTTTAAGGATGGTTTTTTTATTTTTAGACTTAGCCCTATTTCTCATATGAATAATCCCAAATAATATCCTGCCACACAAAATAACTTCACAAAACCAGTAAATATTTTTTATTAAAAATAAAATCACAAATAATTGATTATCAAAATATTGAAATACGTACTGTTTGATACATAATAATTAATGCTATAAATATTTACATGACTCAACTGTTCTGCATCAAATTTGCTAGGTAGTTTTCCAAATAAATTTATAATTTATTCTAACACACTTGATGAAAAAAATTTCGGTGCTTATTGCACACTATAATAATGGAAATTATTTTGAAGATTGCTATGCTTCATTAATTAACCAAACATACAATAACTGGGAAGTAATTATCGTTGATGACGCTTCTACAGACAATTCCTTAGAAGTTATCAGAGAAATCATTAAAGATGATGACAGATTTATACTCTATGAAAACTCAGAGAATAAAGGCTGTGGATTTACCAAACGGAAATGCATGGAGTATGCTACCGGAGAGATCTGCGGATACCTTGATCCTGATGATGCACTTTATCCAGCAGCATTAGAAAAATCAGTACATTCTTATACAAACGACAAAATTGTTGCCACCTACTCCAAAATGATGATGTGCGACGATAATCTGCGTGATCAAAAAGAATTCAGCAGTACCAAACAGATTTATAATAATAAGTATTTCTTTAATTTTCCTATTCAATTTTCCCATTTCTTTACTTTTAAAAAAAATGCTTACCTACAGACTTCAGGCATTAATCCAAACTTAAAAAGTGCTGTTGATCAGGATCTGTATCTAAAAATTTTAGAGGTTGGAAATGTTGTGTTTATCAATGAAATTTTATATAAATACAGGCTTCATTCCGGCGGGATTTCACAGGAAAGCACCAAACACATTGCAAAGGATTCGTTTGCTTTTGTCATACATGATACCATGAAAAGAAGGAATATTAAATATATATACAAAAAGAATGTTCCAGATGTATATCGTAGTTCTGATGAGATTTATGCACTTCTTGATCACCAGATAAGTTTACTGTATAGATTACAGACTAAATTGAAATTATTTTTTAAACCCAACATTTAGCCCTTTCATTCTTTACTTATAACATTACTGACTTATTAGCTATTTGTAGTTTGAATCCTGATTTTTTTTCTGCAGCGTAACTTATAAATAGACAGGCACCTACTGTATTTTTATCTTAAAATATTAAAATTTTCAATGAAGATTTTTGGATATAAGGAAAAAAATTGTAGATTTGCACCACCAAAATATACAGACCCATAGTGTAACGGTAGCACTCCGGTTTTTGGTACCGTCAGTTGGGGTTCGAATCCCTGTGGGTCTACAAACCATCCTTTTTAAGGATGGTTTTTTTTATTTAATTCCTTTGCTTCTACATTTCATTCATTATAAAGAATTTGTCACCAACTCTCCTTTTTGCTCAGCGACAAGATTCCCCCACGCTGTAATAGCTTCTAAAACAGGAACGATGGTTTCCCCAAACGCTGTTAAACTGTAGATCACTTTAACGGGTGGCTTTTCACCAAAGACTTTTCTTTTAATTAACCCATCTTTCTCTAATTTCTTTAGCTGAAGACTTAAGGTCATTTCTGTTACCGTATGCATTTCTTTTAAAATCTCACTGTATCTTTTCGGCCTTTCTTTTAAATGATATAAAATTACAGTTTTCCATTTTCCTCCCATTAAGTCCATTGCCAGACTTACGGTACAAGGATATATTTTGCCATTCATTTTTACATGGTCACCGATACATTCTGTTTTCATTGCTTACACTTTTAGACCTATCAGAAGTGATAGTTATTGTGAATATACTCAACTAAAAATACATTTGCAACTATAAAATATATAGTCCACTAATTTTTAAAAGAAAACAACAATGATATCTGATTTAAAAGAACATAGGGAAGACCCTAATCATGACAAACCGCTTATTACCGTTGTAGGTGCTTTAGGCAAACAGGGATATAGCGTTGTGAATTCACTGATACATAGCGGACGCTACCGGGTACGTGGAATCACCCGCCGTATTGATTCACCGGAAGCACTTAATTTAGTAGATCAAGGGGTTGAGCTGGTAAGTATACCCTTAGAATTGGGACATAAGAAAGATTTTTTAGAGGCATTCCGTGGTTCACATGGTGCTTTTGTAATGACGCCCAATATTACTCCTCCGCAAACCCATGAGATGGAGCTGGGTAAAGAGTTAGCAGATGCGGCATTGGAAGCTGGAGTACACCATATTGTTTTCAGCAGTCTGGAAAATGTAGATAAAATTACAGGAGGAAAAAAATTTGCACCTCATTTTACGGACAAAGCAAAAGTAGAAGAATACATCCGGACACTTCCCATCAAAAGCTCATTTATCTATATGGCTTTCTTTTACACCAATCTGTTAGAGTTTTACACTCCAAAGCTAAAAGGTGATACTCTTGTATTTCCTATATATCTTCCAAAAGAATTTAGGGCACCATTTGTTGATCCTCTTACTGCTACAGGTCCTGCTGTATTAGAGATTTTTTCTAATCCCGATACCTATTCCGGTAAGTCTCTGCCCGTAATTGGTGATATGATCTCCCCTCAGGAAATGGTTGATACCTTCATCCGTATTACAGGCAAAAAAGCAGTGTATAGTTCTGCATTTACCAAGGAGGAATTTTTGGATCACTTTCCGGAATTTAAATTAAACGAAATGTTGACAGATGAGGTTGTTGGAATGGCAGAATATGCGTTTGAATATGGCTACTATAATAAAGATCGTGATCTGTCGTGGAGCCGCCGCATAAACCCGGACAGCCTCACCTGGGAACAGTTTCTTCTGAATAGTGGATGGCAAGGTGAAAAGCTTACCTACTGATTAATTTAAAAGAGCCATGCATTGTCAATACATGGCTCTTTTTATGGAGTATAATGGTATCCGTTACCTGATACAATTCCTAATAATTTTTATACAGTCATTATTGATTTTTAGGTTTATACAGCGTGTACATTACAAACAGAAATGCCAGCCATATCGGAATTAAAATCACCTGAATTTCCATTCCTGTAAAGCACATTAATACTAGAATAATCAATAAAAATATAATACAGATATAATTGGAGACAGGATACAACAGCGATGGGAATTTTGTTTTGATTCCTGCATTGCGATTGCTTTTGCTGAATTTCAAATGGGTATAACAGATCATCAGCCAATTGATAATTAAGGTAGAAACCACCAGAGCCATTAAATATTCAAAGGCTTTTTCGGGCATCACTTTATTGATGATGATACAAATTCCGGCGAAACACGAAGAAACAATGATCGCGTTAATCGGAACGTGATTTTTATTCAGCTTCATGAGTTTTTTAGGAGCATTTCCCTGCTGTGCTAACCCAAAAAGCATTCGGCTATTGCTGTATACACTGCTGTTATAAACGGATAAAGCTGCTGTTAAGACAATCAGATTGAGAACATTGGCAATTAATGAATTAAACTGTATTACTTTTCCAAAGACAGTAAATTCAAGGCCGTTTAAATTTTGAAAAACCATTACAAATGGGCTTGATCCCTCTGTGATTTGTCTCCAGGGGCTCAGAGCAAATAAAATAACCAAAGCACCCACATAGAAAATCAAAATCCTGTAGATCACCTGATTGGTAGCCTGAGGAATTGTTTTTTCAGGATTTTTAGCTTCTGCAGCGGTAATTCCAATCAATTCCAAACCGCCAAAGGAAAACATAATCATTGCCATGGCTGCAAAAAGTCCGGAATATCCGTTTTCATTTTTATTAAATAACCCTTTCGGGAAAAACCCGCCATCGTTCCATAAATTCTGGATACTGGCCTTATCTCCTCCGGTACCGCTTACCAACAGATAAACACCGAAAACAATCATCGCAATAATTGCTGCTACTTTTATAATTGAAAACCAGAATTCGGTTTCTCCATATACTTTTACTGAAGCAAGATTAAGAGCTGTGATGAGTACAAAAAAGAACAAACTGGAAACCCAGAGGGGAATTTCGGGCCACCAAAAATGAATATAATGGCCAATAGCCGTGAGTTCAGCCATACTTACCAAGATGTAGAGAATCCAGTAATTCCATCCGGAAGCAAATCCCGGAAACTTACCCCAATATTTATAGGCGAAATGACTGAAACTTCCTGAAACCGGTTCCTGAACTACCATTTCACCAAGCTGACGCATAATAAAAAAGGCAATAATCCCAGCTAATGCATACCCAAGGATAACAGATGGGCCTGCTAAAACTGCTGCCGGGCCTATCCCGAGAAACAGACCGGTACCAATGGCACCACCAAGGGCAATTAATTGAATATGTCGGTTGGTTAATCCTCTGACTAAAGATTTATTTTCTTCCGGTTTTTTTTCGTCGCTCATAGAATGATTTATTCCCCTAAATATATAAAAACTTCAGAAGAATTCAGTTGCGGAGGATAAAGTTCAAGAATATGGGAACTCATGAACAAAAACCCAAACGAATGACGGTAAATACTCAGCTCAAATCCTTTTTTTATAATGATCAGTATAGCTGCGATATACAGTTTAGTCCGGTCTGTTTCTATCTAAAAACAAAGAAGCTTTTCGTTGAAAAAAGCTTCTTTTATGATTGTACTATTGATCTGTTTTTATTTCTGATTTCTCAGATCATCAATTTCATCCTGCAACAATTTTATCTTATTTCGTAATTCATCGCTTACCTTGGCTGGAAAATTTTTAATCTTCCTGAGATCCAATGCCAGCAATATGGAAGCAATACCAATGAAGATAAAGGATATTCCCGTTAGGGTAACCAGAGATATTCCTGTAAATATCGGGTTGAATAAAAGTAATAAAGAAAATATAATTCCTCCCGCACTGGTCAGTGCAATATTTCCCCAGCTTAACACTTTGTGACTTTTTAAATCAAAAGCAAAACCCAACAATTGGAATGACCGGAAAAGTAATGTAAATCCTATAACGAATGGCAGAACAGCCATTGAAATTGTAGGATTGGCTATCAAATAAATCCCGATTGCCGCTGTAAGCAATCCGCTTACCAGAAACCATCCCCAACCCTGCAGAAACTTACTGTTTCTTAGAGAAAAGAAAATTTCAGTAATTCCCGAAACTAAAAATGAGATACTGAAAATAACTGATAGTGTGACATACGTAGCAAGAGGTACTGTAAAAACATAAATGCCACAAACAAGAAAAATAATTCCAAAGATCAGTGGAATATACCAATTCTTGATAGAGTTTGTAAAGGATTGAAATAAGTTTATCATAATATAATAATTTGGTGGTGTTTACGGGTACATTGGTGGAGAGCCGAACTATTGGAATTTTCAGCCTGTCAGACATAAATTATCACGGTAACTTGAAATATATCTTGTTACTAATTTACGCAAAAAATCTAGAAAAAAAGCTTAAAATACAGAATAATCGCTATATAAACATATAAAGTTCAGTCCTGAACATCAAGAAAATGGCCCCATTTTTTTCAATAACTTAATACCGCCGCTCGTTATCCAAATAAAAATTTTAAATATCGCTCCTACAAAAACCTAAAATCCCATTGATTTATTGGTACTCTTCCGGAATTGAAATATTATTTTTCTTCATATACTCCAACAGATCATGATACTTATCTTGATAATCATTTGTACCGCATTTGTGAGAGATGCTGCAGATATCGGAAGGTTTTATATCTAAAATAGAGGAAATCCTGTTGAGAATATCAATGTTGATCTTTACTTTGGCATTTTCAATATCAGAATATGCTTTCTGGGAAATACCCATTTCAAAAGCCATATATTCCTGGGTAAAATCTTTGCTTCTACGAATTTTTCTGATGTTTTGTCCACATATTTTCATCGCTTTTGTTTTTAGTAGGTTTCGGTATAGTTTAGAAGGATATCTAATAGCCTCTCACAAAGTTAATAAATACCTTTGGCAAAACATTACACACGTTACATGATATTTATTTCAAAACAAAATATAGGGTAAATATTTAAACCTACCCTTTTTATCAGAAAAATATCAATTCAGTACAACACACTAGAATTATGGAGACGCAGAAATTTAATTATGACAATTCTATTGTCAGGGCATTCTTGTATGCTACTATCGTATTCGGGCTCGTTGGTTTTTTATTGGGCCTTAGTGCCGCACTCATGCTTTTTTATCCTGAATTACCCGAATTTTTATTCGGTTCGGATGATACTACCATCCAGAGTTTAAGAAGCGGAAATATTCAGGGATTAATTAATACACAAGGTGCAATGGGCTTCGGAAGAATAAGAATGCTTCACACCAGTGCCGTTATTTTTGCGTTTGTATGTAATTCATTCTTTTGCGGTGCCTATTACAGTATGCAGCGTCTTTTAAAAACAAGAATGTACAGCGATACCCTTTCATGGCTGCATTTCTGGTCATGGCAGATTATGATTGTAGCCGTTGTTATTACATTCCTGATGGGAATTAATACTTCTAAAGAGTATGCGGAACATGAATGGCCTATTGATATTCTGATTGCATTCTCATGGATTATTTTCGGGATCAATATGTTCGGAACCATTGCTAAAAGAAGAGTAAGACATTTGTATGTTGCCATCTGGTTCTATATTGCCACATGGATCGCTGTAGCCATGCTTCATATTTTTAATAACCTGGAAGTTCCATTATCTTTTACAGGCTGGAAATCCTATTCTGCCTATGCGGGAGTAAAAGATGCTCTTGTTCAGTGGTGGTACGGGCATAATGCAGTAGCGTTTGTATTGACCACACCGGTTTTAGGATTGATGTATTATTTTATGCCGAAAGCCGCACAACGTCCGGTATTTTCTTATAAACTTTCCATCATCCACTTCTGGTCATTGATCTTCGTATATCTTTGGGCGGGTCCTCACCACCTTCAATATACTGCCTTACCTGCTTGGGCACAAGCGGTGGGAACAGGTTTTTCCATCATGCTGATCGCACCTTCGTGGGGCGGAATGCTGAACGGCCTTTTAACCTTAAGAGGAGCCTGGGATAAAGTACGGGAGAATCCTATCCTTAAATTCTTTGTCGTTGCTATTACCTGTTACGGAATGGCAACCTTTGAAGGACCTTTATTAGCCACAAAATCTTTAAACAAAATAGGACATTATACCGACTGGGTAATTGGGCACGTTCATATCGGAGCTTTAGGCTGGAATGGTTTTATGGCCTTCGGAATCATCTATTATCTGATTCCCGTACTGTGGAGAACAGAGCTTTGGTCTAAAAAACTGGCCAACTGGCACTTCTGGCTGGGAACTTTAGGAATCATCTTCTATGCAGTTCCAATGTATATTTCAGGATTTACTCAGGGATTAATGTGGAAACAGTTTAATCCGGACGGTACTTTATTATGGAAAAACTGGCTGGATACGGTAACCGCGATTCTTCCTTACTTCAAAATGAGATTTCTAGGAGGCCTACTCTATCTTTCAGGAGCCATCTTAATGGTTGTCAATGTGATAAAAACGGTGAGAGCAGGTTCATTCCAAAAAGAAGTTCCGGCAGAAGCACCTGCATTAGCTCATATCGGAACAGGCAGAAAAGAAGGCGAAGGAGCACACCTTTGGCTGGAAAGAACACCAAAACTGCTTTCTATACTGGCGTTTGTAGTTATTTCAATCGGCGGACTGGTAGAAATTGTACCGACTTTAACGATAAAAAGTAATCTTCCCCAAATTACAGCCGTAAAACCTTATTCTCCACTGGAACTGGAAGGCCGCGATCTCTACATCCGTGAAGGTTGCAACTCCTGCCACTCACAAATGATAAGACCTTTCCGTGATGAGGTGATGAGATTCGACGGTAAGAACGGACAGTACTCCAAAGCCGGAGAATTTATCTACGACAGGCCTTTCTTGTGGGGTTCAAAAAGAACAGGACCGGATCTTCACAGAGAGGGAGGCAGAAATCCGGATTCATGGCACTTTAAACATATGTATAACCCAAGAATTACTTCTGCAGGTTCCATTATGCCGCGTTTCCCATGGCTGATTGCCAATAAGCTGGATCGTTCTCAAATGGTAGATAAAATGTCTTTAATGAAAAACACTTTTGATATACCATATACCAAGGCTGAAATCGATTCTGCCAACCAATGGGCGGACAATCAATCCAAAGCCATTGTGAAAAGAATCTACTCTGAAGCTGTGGATGTAAAAGATCAGATGGAGAAGGAAAAAACGGCAAAAGGACCTGTTTTTATACCTCTTGAACAAAGAGAAATCGTAGCAATGATCGCCTATCTGCAAAGATTAGGAACAGATATTAAGACGACTGATATTAAAACAGCAAGCATTAAGTAACTTAAAAAATTGAAGGTTATGAAAACGAGAACACCCATTTCAGTATATATTGCTGTAACCATTGGTTTAACGATTATGGCGTTCGAAATGTTCGCCAAGGATTCAGGTTACTTCTCCTCTCCTTTTTTCTGGGCGCTGCTGCTGATTACAACAATACTGCTTCTGATCATGAATTCTATCGGAGATATTGTTGAAAATGAAAACTTCAAAAGATTATCTGAAGAGGAGAAAAAAAACTATCTGGCAGATAAAAGTACGCCGTATTACCAAAAACTTTGGAACTCCGCTTTTAAAAAGCAGTCTGCTACCGAGGAAAAAGATATTCTGATTGATCATGGTTTTGATGGGATCACAGAATTGGATAATTCGCTGCCAAAATGGTGGATAGGCCTTTTCTGGTTCGGTTGTATTTTCTGCGTTGTGTATATGCTCGCATTTATTTTCACCGACTATGCCCATCCGGAAGCAGAATATGATCACGAAACCAAAATGATGATGGCTTCCATTGAAGATTTTGAGAAAAATGCACCACAAATTAGTCTGGAAACGGCAAAATACAGTGCCGACAATATTGCAGAAGGAGAACAGCTTTTTAAAACCAACTGTGTTACCTGCCACGGTGACGCCGGGAAAGGAGGTATCGGGCCGAACCTTACAGATACTCACTGGATCAATATAAAAGAAAAGAGTCTTTTCAAAAATGTCTTCTGGATGCTTGAAAACGGTTCTCCCAATAATCCTACGATGAGGCCTTTTATTAAAGAAGGAACGATTTCCGGAAGAGATGCTGAAAAAATCGCAGCGTATGTCTATCATATCAATCAGGAAACTGCTCCTATTATTCCGGCACAAGGTGGTGCTGCACCACAAGGTGAGGAGGTGAAATGGGAAAACGGAAACCAATAAAATTTATTACCATAATATATATAAACCATGCCATGCCCCCTTTGAAATTACACTAACATTTGAATTTCATTTTTGCAACCTTTTCAACATAAAAAAAATGCTAAAAAAGGGGGCTTTTAAAGAAAAAAAATCCACGCCTTCGTTGTTCTCAATCAACTAATTCACTTCACGACAACTAGACTAAATTCCATCATGAGTCAGCGAAGGCAGGGTTTTTGTATTCTAATAGGGTACCACAACAAAGAATTTATAAAATACTATCATTATCTTTGTTTTAAACCCATTTCCACTTGAAACTGAAAATCAACAAAAGAAAACTCTTTAAGCGTGTTGCAATTACCATTATATCTATACTGGTGCTTCTTACGCTGCTTATATTGAGCTTACGACTTCCAGCCGTTCAAAACTTCATTAAAGACAAACTGGTTGTCTATCTGGAGAAAAAAATCAAGACAAAGGTAAGCCTGGAAAAAGTTTATATAGGATTTCCTAACAGTCTTGTTATGGAAAATCTTTATTTAAAAGGACAGGATGTTGATACACTTCTCGCTGTAAAAAAATTGGATGTAGGATTGAATATGCTGAAGCTGATTAATTCTACTGCCGATATTACTTCGGTGGATCTTGAGGGCGCGCGTGCCAATGTAGTACGAAAGCCGGACGGAAAATTCAATTTCGATTATATCATGAATGCTTTTGCAACGAGTGATAAAGAAGAAAGTCCGTCTAAACCATTCATTATTTCCCTTGATAAAATTAAATTAAAAGATATCGGGGTTACCTTCAATGATCAGCAATCCAAAAATGACATCAAGTTATACTTTAAATCATTTGATACCCGAGTTAAAACTTTTGATTTGAATAAAAATACCTATGCGGTGAATGACATCAATCTTGATGGATTACAATTACAACTCAAACAGGATCTTGTAGAAGAGGTTGCCAAAAAGGTAGAGAAAAAAGTTGATTCTCTTAATAACAAAAAACCGATGAGTATTGGATTGAGAGGCATCAAGCTGACTAATTTCAATATTGATTACGGCGATGACAATACCAAAACTTTTGCAAAAGTTCTATTTAAAGAATTAAGTACGAAAGTAAATAAACTTGATCTGGAAAATAACGCTTACAACGTAGGAACTGTTTTTCTTTCCGGGGCTGATATTAATGCCAATCTTTATCTTCCGGCACAAAATGCCAATCCAAAAAACACGAAAGAACCGGAATCTTCAAAAAGTTCTGATCAGGAAAAAGCCATGAAACTGCTGCTGGGAAAACTGGTTCTGAATGATGTAAAAGTAGCCTACAACAATACAGCAATTGCACCGACCAAACAGGGAATGGATTTCAACCACCTGAATTTTTCCAAAATGAATGTGGAAGTCCGCAGCTTCAAAATGGAAAACAACACCTTTGCCGGAACAGTGAATTCTGCAGAGATTAAGGAAGCAAGAGGACTGGATGTTCAAAAATTCAACACTGATTTTGTATATGGAGAAAAGCAAGCATACCTGAAAAATCTTTATCTTCAGACTCCGAAAACACTCTTGAGGGATGAGGTTATTGTAAACTATAATTCAATCGAGCAATTGAGTTCCAATCCTGGCGCAGTAAAAATATCTGCGAACATTAAGGATTCTAGAATCGGATTTTCAGATATTTTAAACCTGGTTCCTACTTTAAGGAATACCGTTCCTTTCAACAAATATCCCAATGCCATATTGAGTGTAAATGCCAATGTACAGGGAATCGTCAATGATCTTCTGATCAAAAATCTTAAAGTTTCAGGGTTAGATGATTTAAGAGTCGCCGCTTCAGGAAGAATTAAAAATGCGATGAATCCTGATAACCTGTATTATGATCTCAACATTGGTGAGGCTTCTTCATCGGCAAAAACAATTTTTAATTTAGCGCCCAAAAATACCATTCCTTCCAATATTTCTCTTCCTTCCCATTTCAGTATTAAAGGAATTGCAAAGGGAACAACAAAGGTGGTGAATGCCAATCTTAATCTATATTCTACGTTAGGAAATGCCGCAGTGATCGCTAATGTGGATATGCGGAAGAAAAATCATGAACTGTATGACGTAAAAGCCAATCTCCAGAATATCCAGGTTGGAAAAATCATTCAGAATAAAGAAATCGGAGCAGTTACAGCACAAATATCTGCCAAAGGAGAAAGCTTTGATTTCAAAAATGCCAATGCAGATCTGAAAGGATATGTAAGCTCTGCCGTGTATAAAGGCTACCGCTACCGCAATATGAATCTCACCGGGAAAATTAATCATGGAGTTTACAACATCGTATTAAACTCAAAAGATCCGAATGCAAATCTGCAGTTAACGGCTTCAGGAGTCTACAACGAAAAAAATCCTACGGTAAAAGTAAACGGAGAGATCATCAAATTAGACCTCAACAAGCTTGGGTTCTACGAAAAACAGATGATCATTGCCGGAAAAATAGATGGCGACTTCACCAATCTTGATCCTGATAACCTGAACGGATATCTGAATCTTCAGAATTTTGCATTTTCTGATACGAAAGAAGTCTATCCTATTCAGGAAGTGAATTTAAAAGCTAGCTCAACGAATGATTCCACTAAAATTGTGTTCAATTCGCAGATTGCTGATGTAGAATTAGCCGGAAAATATAAACTTACCCAGATTTTTGGATCTTTAACACAGACGATCAATCAATATTACCAGTTCCAAAAGCCTGGTAAAGCAGAGAAAATTGATCCGGGCCAGCATTTTACATTTAATGCAAAAATCAAAAACGATGATCTTATCCGAAAATTTGTTCCGGATTTGAAAAGCTTTGAGACTATCAATCTGGCTGGAAATTATGATGCAGATTCTCAAAAAATAGAAATCGACGGGCAAATTCCACAGCTGCTTTACGGTGAAAATTCAATTGAAAAGGGTTCTTTAAAAGTGACCAATGAAAATCAGGCCTTACAGTACAGTCTTGATGTAGCAGCTTTAAAGAGTTCCAGTTTTGCACTGAATAAAGTAAGTGTAAACGGAGATGTTGCCAACAATACAATCAATTACAACATCACTACGAAAGATGCCAAGGATGCCACCCAGTTCCTGATCGCAGGAAACGCGAAATCGATGAATGATATTACAGAGATTTCGTTAAATCCCAATGGCTTAAAATTAAATTACAGCGACTGGACGGTTGCAGAAAATAATAAAATACAGATCAGCAGTAAAGGAATTTTAGCTGATAATTTCAGACTATCCAATTCGGGAAGTGAAATTTCTCTGCAGTCGGAGAGCAATACACCCAACAGTCCTCTTAATATCTCGCTGAAAGATTTCAAAATAGAAACAATTACAGAGATTATTAAAAAAGATACCATCCTGGCAAGAGGAACCATCAATGGAACGGCTCAGCTTCGGGATTTTACTAAAAATATGACCTTCACCTCAGATTTAAATGTTTCTGATCTTATAGTGTATGGAAATCCTGTAGGAAATCTGGCAGTGAAAGTAAATAGTACTTCCACGAAACTTTTAAATGCTGATATTGTGCTTTCAGGAAATGATAATGATGTGAAAATTTTTGGGGATTACAATACAGCCTCAAGCACATTTGACCTGAATATGGCCATTAATAAACTTCAGATGAAGAGTGTTCAGGGATTCTCGATGAATGCGCTCACCAATACGGAAGGGTATCTTTCAGGAAATCTGAAGATCACAGGAAGTACGGATAAACCGAATATTTTAGGAAAAGTAAAATTCAATGATGTAGGACTGGAAATCGCCAAAACAGGAAGTGATTTCAGAAAACTTAATGATGAAATAGATTTTACCAGCCGTGGAATTGAATTCGACAAATTTAAAGTGAATGACAAAGACGGAAATTCTCTGGTGGTAAACGGACAGGTTCTGACACAGACGTATAGAGATTTCGCCTTCAACCTGGATGTGAATGCCAAAGACTTCCGCGTGGTCAACTCAGAGAAATCCAATGATGCCATGATGTATGGAATTCTTGCTATTGATGCAGGACTTCACATCCGCGGTAATTTAGATCTTCCTAAAGTAGACGGAAGACTGGCCGTTTCGGACGATACAGATTTCACTTTTGTACTTCCTCAATCTACGCCGTCTATGCAGGAAAGAGATGGAATTGTAGAATTTATCGATCAGGATCAGGTGGTATTAAATAAAACCATTACAACCGATTCTCTGAAAGCGGAAAGCCGCATCAAAGGAATGGATGTAAGTGTGAATATTGAAGTAAGCAAAGAAGCTAAAATGTCCATCATCATTGATAAAGCCAACGGAGATTTTGTAAAACTCCAGGGTGATGCCGAACTTACAGGAGGTGTAGATCCATCCGGAAAAATCACACTGGTTGGCGTGTATGAGGTAGAAAAAGGAGCTTATGAACTTTCTGTGAGTCTTTTAAAAAGGAAATTTGATATTCAAAAAGGAAGTACCATCACATGGACGGGTGAACCTACTACGGCGATGATGAATATTACGGCGGTTTATAAAACTGATGTCGCGCCAATTGACTTGGTTGAGCAGCAGATCAGCGGTATGTCTTCTGCTGAAATGAATATGTACAAACAAAGAATTCCTTTCAATACTTTACTGAAAATGAAAGGTGAACTTTTAAAACCACAGATCAGTTTCGATATTACCACGGATGATAAAAACAACGCCGTTGCTTCTTCTGTAGTAAGTACGGTAGATGCTAAACTGGCCCAGTTGAGAACGGAGGAGGCCGAAATGAATAAACAGGTTTTTGCCATGCTTCTTTTAGGCCGTTTTGTTGGAGAAAATCCTTTCCAAAGCGGAGCGGGGCTTTCTGCTGAAGCAATGGCCAGACAGAGTGTGAGTAAACTTCTTTCCCAACAGCTTAATAATCTGGCATCAGGACTTATCAAAGGGGTGGATTTAAACTTTGGACTGGATTCTTCGGAAGATTATTCCAGCGGAGAAAAAAATACAAGAACGGACCTGAATGTAGATATCAGTAAAAAACTTCTTAATGACCGTCTGAAAGTAACGGTAGGAAGTAATTTCGGATTGGAAGGTGATGCCCGGCAAAATGAAAACACGACTAATATTGCAGGAAATGTAACTGTAGATTACAGTCTTTCCAAAGATGGAAGATATATGCTGAGAGCGTACCGTAAGGATGAATATCAGGTAGCATTGCAGGGGCAGATTGTGGAAACGGGAGTTGGATTTATCATTACGCTGGATTATGATAAATTCCGTGAGATTTTCCAAAAAGCAAAAAAAGAGAGATCTAAAAAAGAAAATAAGAACAACCAAGTGGTAGAATTTAAATAATGAAAAGTAAATTCCATATTTATTGTAAATATATGTTTGCTTCCGGGCTGGCATCGACTGTCATTTCGTGCAGCAACACAAGATTTTTGAAGGAAGGCCAGATGCTGTATACCGGGGCTGAAGTCAAGATCGAAAACGACACCATTTCTAAAAAAGAAAAGAAAGAGCTTCAGGCAGCGCTTGAGGAAAACTTAACGCCTAAACCGAATTCAACAATATTAGGACTCCGCCCTAAATTATATTTTTACAATATCACTTCTGAACCTAAGAAAGACAAAGGTTTTAAATACTGGATGAAATATAAACTGGGTGAGAAACCTGTACTGCTAGGTGATGTAGACCGTGAATTTAATAAGGATATCATTCAGAATTATTCTGAAAACAGAGGCTATTTCAATGCCCAGGCTACTTATGATACGATCTCAAAGAATAAGAAAGCGAAAGTAATTTATACGGTAAGACCCGGCGCCCAATATCTGATCAGTAATGTGAAATTTCAAAAGGATTCTTCATTGGTGAATCAGGAGATTCAGAATTTAAAGAATAAAACACTGCTTAAAGACGGGAGACCGTTTGATCTGGATGTGATTAAGGCAGAAAGAGAACGCATTGACAATGGATTGAAAGAGAAAGGATTTTATTACTTCCATTCTGACAATATTATTGTACAGGCAGATAGTACAGTAAGTAAAAACCATAAGGTAGAACTGAATGTGAAGCTTAAGGATAACACCCCTGAGCTGGCAACGGAACAGTTTTCTATCGATAAGGTGATTGTTTTCCCCAATTACAATATTCAGGATGTAAAAAACGGAAAATATAAAATTCCGATGGATACGGATTCTCTCGCTCAATATGCTTATGATGATATTTATGTGATCGATCCGGAGCATAAATTCAAACCAAAGATTTTTGACAGAGCGTTATATTTTAAAAAGGGAGATCTTTATAACCGTACAAATCATAATCTTTCTCTGAACCGGTTAATCAGTTTAGGGGTTTTCAAATTCGTAAAAAATGAATTTATTGTTTCTGATTCTTTACAGCATAAATTCGATTCTTATTATTTACTGACTCCAAGAAAGGTACAGTCGCTACGCCTGGAAGCATTGGGTAGAACCAATTCTGCAAGTTATGCGGGAAGTGAGCTTAATTTAAACTGGACTCACAGAAATTTCTTCCGTGGTGCAGAACAGTTTAAAGCAGCCGTTTTCGGGGCTTTCGATGTACAGATGGGCGGACAACAGTCCAATGCCAAGAATATGTATCGTGCCGGGGCTAATGTGCAGCTTTCCATTCCAAGAATTGTGGCACCTTTCCGATTTCATTCTTCCAGTGCTTTCGTACCCAGAACAAATATTACATTAGGATATGAATTCCAGAATCGTACGCAATATTACACCCTAAATAATTTTACGGCGTCGTTTGGGTATGTATGGAAAGAAAATGTAAGAAAAGAACATGATCTGAAAGTTATTGATATTACACTGGTTTCCCCTGCCAATGTTACGGATTTGTTCAGACAGGAAACAGCAAATAATCCGGCCCAGCAAAGGATAGTTGACAAACAGCTGATTTTCGGGCCTACCTATAGTTATACGTATACCAACACCATGGAGCCAAGAACGAATACTTTTTATTACAAGGGTACCGTGGATCTGGCAGGAAACATTACCGGCTTAGTAACCGGGGCTAATGTAAAAAAGGATAAACAGAAAAATATATTCGGTGTTCCGTTTAGCCAGTACGCTAAAATTGAAAATGATATTAGATTTTACCATAAATTTTCCGAAAAAACCAATTTTGCATCAAGATTAATTGCTGGGGTTGCTTATCCGTATGGAAACTCGGAGCAGATTCCTTTTTCCAAACAGTTTTTTGTGGGCGGAAGTAACAGTATCAGAGCATTCCGTGCGAGAACTTTAGGTCCGGGAAGCTTTGATCCGCGAACAGTAGACCAAGGTTTTGCTTTTGATCAGGCCGGAGATATTAAGTTAGAAATGAATGCCGAATACCGGGCCAATTTGTATAAATTTTTAAATGTAGCAGCTTTTGTGGATGCCGGAAATGTATGGTTAATAAATGATGTTGAAGGTAGAGAAGGAGGAAAGTTTTCCAAAGATTTCCTAAGTGAAGTCGCAGTGGGAGCCGGAGTTGGTCTAAGACTTGATTTCTCAATCTTAGTGTTAAGGCTGGATTTAGCCATGCCGGTGCGGGTTCCTTATTATGAAAAAGGCGACCGATGGACTTTTGACCGAATTAATTTTGGTGACCGCAGCTGGAGAAAAGATAATCTTGTTTTAAATATAGCCATCGGATATCCATTTTAGTATGATAAAAAATATAAAATTTTTCTGGGACGTTTTAAAAGAAAGTTTTGCTGAATGGAATGATTCTTCTGCATCCAGAGATTCGGCAAGTCTTGCGTACTATGCTATTTTTTCCATTCCCGGTCTATTGATTATCATCATCTGGATTGCCGGAAACTTTTTTGGGGAAGAGGCTATCCGTGGAGAAATCAGCAATCAGATCAGTGGATTGATGGGAACTGATGTTGCCCAAAGTATTGAAAGTATGATTGCCGGTGCATTGATTGATAAGCAGAATATTTTTATGAAAATAGTGGGAATAGGTTCTTTGGTTTTTGGTTCCACTACTCTATTTTTTCAACTGCAGCATTCGTTGAATACTCTTTGGGATGTGCAGGCTGCTCCTAAAAAAGCGTTGGTTAAATTTATTCTCGACAGAGCTAATTCTTTAGGAATGATTCTTATCCTAGGTTTTTTATTAATGATCACGATGATCTTATCTTCGATGATCAGTCTCTTTAATAACTGGATCACTAATTATTTCGGCCTTGAAACATACATGCTGGTAGAACTGGTGAATTTTGGAATAGGCTTCGTACTTGTGATGCTGCTATTTGCCCTGATGTTTAAAGTACTTCCGGATATACAGATCAACTGGAAACCTGTATGGAAGGGTGCTTTATTAACAACCCTATTGTTTACTTTAGGAAAGTTTTTATTGAGTCTTTATTTCAGTAATTTTAAACCTACTTCAGCGTTTGGAACTGCCGGTACAGTTATTTTAATTATGATGTGGATTAATTACTCCTGTATGCTGGTCTTCTTCGGAGCTGAATTTACTAAGGTATATTCTTATAAAAAGGGGTATAAAATTGTTCCTTCCAAACATGCAAAATGGAGTGCTGCTAAATTATATGTGGACAGCCATAAGGATGAGAAGACTGAGGTTTAATGATGGGTTATTTTTTTAACCACCCGGTCAAATCTGCGATTTGCCACCCCTCCAGAAGAAGGGAATTCGAGTCCACAAATTGAAGTTAACTTACTGAAAAAACTTTGTGAATTTGTAGTTGATATAAAAAGTTCAAACAAATTTGACACATAAAAAAGCCTCCTGAAATTCAGAAGGCTTTTTTATGTATTGCCGATTAAGTTCTATCTTGACGTTGTAATCATAAAGTTGATATCTCTAAGTTTAAACGTCTTTTTTATTACATTCTATTGACTGTTTCTATTCCCAGAAGAGATAATGATTTCTGGATTACTTTCCCCGTTACATCTGAAAGATTTAAGAGGAACTGTTTTTTATTTTCATCTTCCTGAATCAGGATCGGATTGCTTTGATAGAATGAGTTATAAGATTTCACTACATCATATACATAATTCGCCACTAAAGCCGGGCTCAATGATTCTGCTGCTTTTTCTACAATCGCTTTATAATTTGCCAGCTGCATGATCAATTCTTTCTCTGACTGGTTCAAATCTACCTCAGCAATATCTCTATATTCATAGTTTGCTTTGGCTTTTAAAGACTGAATACGCGCATAAGTATATTGAATAAACGGACCTGTGTTTCCATTAAATTCTATACTTTCTGAAGGATTGAACAGCATTTTTTTCTTAGGATCAACTTTAAGCATAAAATACTTCAACGCTCCCATTCCTATAGTTTCGTACGAAGTTTTTTTGTCTTCGTCACTAAGGTTTTCCAGTTTTCCGTTTTCTGTTGCTTTTTGTGCAGCGGTGTCGTGCATTTCCTGCATCAGCTCGTCTGCATCTACTACTGTTCCTTCACGGGATTTCATTTTACCGTTAGGCAGCTCTACCATTCCGTAAGAAAGGTGGAATAACTGATCTGCCCAAGCATATCCCAATTTTTTCAATATCTTAAACAATACCTGAAAATGGTAATCCTGCTCGTTTCCTACGGTATAGATCAGCTTTTGGATATCATTATCCTTGAATCTTTCCACCGCAGTTCCAAGATCCTGCGTCATATATACCGATGTTCCGTCTGAACGTAACAATAGTTTTTGGTCTAATCCTTCATCGGTAAGATCACACCATACGGAACCGTCTTCCTTCTGGTATAGAACTCCTTTATCCAGCCCCGTTTGAATAAGATCTTTTCCTAAAATATAGGTATTGCTTTCATGCTGAATTTTATCAAAATCAACTCCCAATCTTGCATAGGTTTCATTAAAACCTTTATATACCCAGGAATTCATTTCATTCCAAAGTGCTCTCACTTTTTCATCTCCATTTTCCCAGTCCAACAGCATTTTTTGAGCTTCCTTCATTGATGGAGCTTCTTTTTTAGCCTGATCTTCAGTCATTCCCTGTGCAACAAGTTCAGCAATTTCTTTTTTATATTCCTGATCAAATTTCACATAATAATTCCCGACAAATTTATCTCCTTTCTCCCCTGTTGTTTCAGGAGTTTCTCCATGTCCAAATTTTTCCCAGGCCAGCATCGACTTACAGATATGAATTCCTCTGTCGTTGATGATCTGAGTTTTGATGACATTATATCCTGCTTCTTTTAAGATCTGAGCAACAGAAAAGCCTAATAAATTGTTTCTTACGTGCCCTAAATGCAGTGGCTTATTGGTATTGGGAGAAGAATATTCTACCATTACCGTAGCATTTTTCTTTTCTATGATTGAAAAGTTCTCGCTAACCGATCTGAAATTATTTATAAAGAACTGATTTTTAACTTTTACGTTAAGAAATCCTTTTACAACATTAAAACTTTCCAATACATCAGTCTGCTCTGTTAAAGCTTCTCCCAGCTCAACACCAATAGTTTCAGGATTTTTCTTCAGCTGTTTCACCAATGGAAAAGTAACGATCGTAAAGTCGCCCTCATATTCAGTTTTATTTTCCTGAATTTCCAGTTTAATATCTTTTAACTGATATACATTTAAAATAACTTCCGAAAGCTTTTCTTCTATTATATCTTTAATATTCATGTCTATTATTTTTTAAGGCTGTATGGAATTAGCCTTATTTCATCTTACAATTTGAAATACAAATATACGGAAATAAAAAAACCGCCCGAAGGCGGTTGATATAGAAATATTATTGTTTTACAAAAACTAAAGAAGCTTCATCATTACCTGGTAAACCATCTAAATTTTTATTATTATCAAAAATTCTAAGCTCCGTAGTGGAGAAATCTTCTACCTCTTTTTTCAATGTTTTAGTATTACCATTTTCACTATATGTAAGGGTTAGAATTTTGTTCATACTATCATATTCCCATTTACCGGAAAATGAATCAAGTAAATTACAGCCCCCTGAAGATGGTGTATCATATCTTTCGTAAACTCCAGATAGATCATTGTTCACAAGTAATTGCCCTTTTTTTTCACAGTCATTCAATGGATATGTTTTTCCTTTAGATTCATATCTTGCAGGCTTCCAAACTCCATTAATATTTGGAGGGACAATCACTGTAGTACTTCTTTCATCATCACTACTGCATGAAGCAATGCTCATCATAACAATTAGCCCAATAATAAATTTCATAAGAATAAATATTTTATCAATTTAAAAAAAATATTCCTGTAATAATACAGGAATATTCTAGATATTTTTTAATTAATTAGTAAACATCCCAAAAAACCTTTGTTGTAACTTTATCTCCTCCTATTTTTTGGGCAGCAGCGGTTACATTATTTTTATTTAATAGGTATTCCTGATCAGAGTATTTCATTCTTACTGGAACTCCTTCTACAGTAGAATCATCTGGGTTTACAAATACCGGATAATCCAATCTTCTAGCAAAGTTCCATGCCTGGAAACCTTTATTGAACATTGCTACCCACGCCTGGAATCCAATTGATTGTTTCCAGTTTGCAGCATTGAAAGGATTCGCTGCAATGAAAGCAGCTGCATTTGTAGAACTGATGCCATATTCTGTCATGGAAGCAGTAATAGCATTAGCATATAATATTGCCGCTGTACCTCCAACGCTATATCCACGCGCTGCAGCTTCTGCTCTTAGAAATGAAATTTCAGTATAATCTAGCAAAAATCCTTGAGCATTTTCTGTAATTAACATATATGCTCCATCTGATCCTGTTTCTGCATTTCCATTAACATCTGTCTTTGGTGATGTCATGTGAGAATAACCTGCAAAAGAGTTATTAGCCCCATAAATTCCTCCCTTGTAGACACCTCCAATTTTAGTAAACCATCTATCTCTTCTTGGGTCTGTCGTTGCATTCATTCTATCAACTAATAAATCAGAAGGAACAAAATCATTTCTTCCTGATTGTATTGCTTCTTGGTAAACAGGATTAGCAAATAACCCTGAAGGAAAAGCAGACAACCCCCAACTATCATCCTTATTATCAAATAAACCAGCATTGTATGCTGCTTCTGCATAAGTTTTCGACAAAGCTGGTTCTACATCTGCTAAAGTAACGGCTAATCTGAATTTTAAAGAATTTGCCATTTTTTTCCATTTAGCCATATTTCCTTTATAGAAGATATCATCTGTATACCCACTTTGATTTACATTGATCATTGCGTTGGCAGCATCAATTCTTTTAATTAAATCTAAATAGATTGCTTTGGCATCATCATAAGGAATTTCTGATGCGTTATTTGCATTTCCTGCAACAGCTTTTAAAGCACCAAAATAAGGAACATCACCATAAGTATCTACCAAATTAGCCCAGGCATAAACGCTTATTAATTCGATAATTGCTTCATTATTTCCTTTCTTAACTCCATCTAGATTTTCATTTTGAAGAAACTGTCTAGCATCTCTCAAAGCAGATAAAACACCAGGAGAATGTACTATAGCAGAACTTGATGCCATCATTCTGTTATAATGATTTCTAGGAATTGGTCTTGTTACCATATCATAATTAGACTCATCAATGTAAGTTGTTTGTGCCCATTGTTGTGTGAAAAATCTTGATATGTTGTTGTTTACATTCGGTGTAAGCAACTGAGAAATCAATTCCTGTTCTGCACTTGCAACCAATAGCCCTGACGGAACCACTGTAGGATGCTTAGGATCTTCATTTAATGAAGTAATGTCGCTTTCACAAGAGTTTGTAACGACCGCTAAGGAAAATATGCTAAGTATTAAAAATATTTTTTTCATTTTCTAGAATTTTAATGTTACGTTGATACCTAAATCACGTGTTGTAGGCAGTACCCCAATCGAGTTTCCTTTTGAAGCAAGACCATTTCCTGTACCCGTTTCTGGATCTGCATAAGGTAAATTCTTATGAATAATCCAAAGGTTTCTTCCTACTACAGAAATTTTAACTTCCTGGAAAGATGTATTTGCCAAAATAGATTTAGGAAGGCTATAGCCAATACTAGCTTCTCTTAGCTTAATGTATGATGCATCATAAACAAATCTTGAGTTTGGCATTCTTCGGTATCCGTCAACATTTCCGAAAGTACCTGGAGCTGTAGTAGGAGTAGTATTTACCTGTCCATTCGGGTTTACACCAGGATTTACAACTCCTGCTGTTCTATAATCTCCAACGGCAGTTTCTTGATATAAACCTGTAGCAAGTCCATAATACATATCTGTTGAAAATACATCACCTCCATGTTTCACATCAATAAGGAAACTTAATGATAAGCCTTTGTAGCTAAAACTATTTCGTATACCACCGATCCAGTCCGGTGTAATATTACCAATTACCTGATTTGGATTTGTTAAATATCTACCCGTTGTAGGATTTACTACTTTTTCTCCATTAAGGTACACATAATCAGAACCTACAAGAGCTCCGAAAGCCTCACCCACTCTTGCGTTCAAAGATACTCCTCCCTGATAAGAAGCTAACAAGTAGTTTTGAGAATCTCCGTATAATGATACTACTTCATTTTCATTCTTAGACCAGTTTACATCAATATCCCATTTAAAATTATCACTTTTAAAAGGAGTACCATTTAACTGAACTTCAATACCTTTATTGTTAATTTGTCCCGCATTTACAAGGAAAGTTCTATATCCTGTAGCTGAAGAAACCGGAAGATTAATGATCTGGTTAAGTGTTCGAGTTTTATACACTGCAATATCAAAACCTAATCTGTTTTTAAAGAACTGAGCCTCCATACCAAATTCTACCTCTTTAGATCTCTGCGGCTTCAAGTCTGGATTAGCCAAGAAATATGACTGATCAACAAGCCCTGTATTACCAAAACCTCCTCTTACTCTATATGTATTTTGAAGTCTGTAGTTTTCTGTTGAAGATCCAACTTCTGCATAGTTACCACGTATTTTCCAGAAGCTCAAGAAACTTGGTTTTATTAATTCTGAAAGAATAAGTGATCCCGTAACTGACGGATAAGTATATGAATTATTTCCTTTCGGTAAATTAGAACTTTGATCCGCTCTAATAGTACCATCTACATATAACAAGTTTTTATATCCAAATGAAGCAGTTGCATAAGCTCCTGATGTAAGCCATTTAGAATAATTTTCATCTGGTGCAATAATCGGACTTGCAGAGTTTGAAATTGCAAATAAACCTGGTGTTGCCAAACCTCCTTCAGTACTGGCATATACATTATCCACTAAATTTCTTCTCACATTTCCTCCTACAATTCCACTTACATTTAAATCACTTGTTATATCGAACTTATAATTTAAGAATAAATCAAAATTTGTTTCTGTAGTACGAATGTCCTGACGAGAATATCCTGAAGTTACATTGTTTCCTGATGCACCAAAAGCCTGTGGCAATGATCCGTTCATCAATCTTTCTTCAATCATCGTCTGCATTTGATCATAAGCAAGCTTTCCTGTGATTCCAATATTTTTAGTGATATCGTATTTTAACTGAGCATAGCTAAAGCTTCTTGTTCTCGTATCTGACTGATAGTTCTGATATCTTTGGAAATAAGGATTATTCCAGTAAGCAGGAGTCCCATCTGAACCTGAAGTTCTGTTCCAAGTAAGGTTTGAATTGTTTCTCTGATATGCATTTCTTAAATCATAAACATCAACGTTTGTTTGCCACCATTGTCTGAAACCAGTAACTATATTATCAGAATATCCAGTTTCATTTCTACCTTTTGTGTCCTGAATCGTTAATGTTGTGAATACACTTGCATGTAATTTATCTGTAAAATCATAATTGAATTTAGCAGATATACTATTTTTTCTTAAGTCTGAATTAGGTAATAATCCATTAGAAAGCATATTTGTATATGAAAGGGAAATATTTGATGATTTAGTTCCTTTTTCTAATGAAATTGTATTAACATATGTAACTGGTGTTTCAAAAAATTTAATTGGTCCGTTTTTAGCAGCCTTCCAAGGAGTTGCCTGTCCATAGGTTGGTGAATCCGGGTTATAAGAATCCCATTGTCTTACCATTAAATTCGGATTAAATTCAGCTCCATAAGAGGCATCTTCCGTAAAAGGAGTTTGAAGCTCTCCTGTATTTGGATCATGATTAAAATATTCAGTCCCATCACCATATACCTTACCATAACCTGCTCCATATCTAGATTGGTATTTTGGAAAAGTAGATTTATCTATAAAACCAGCTGTAATACCTGAATTAAGAGTTACCCCCCAACTTCCGTCTTGCTTTCCACGTCCGTTTTTAGTAACAATCAAAATAACTCCATCGCTACCACGCTCTCCATACAATGCTGACGCAGCAGCACCTTTTAGTATGTTCATACTTTCTATATCATCCTGATTGATATCTGATAAAAAGTTACCATAATCGAAAGTTGAACCGGAAACAGTTCCGTTATTAACAGGAGATCCATCTATTACAATAAGTGGTGAACCTCCGGATAGAGATTTGTATCCTCTTATCAAAAGATTGGCAGATCCTCCAAAGTTGTTGTTTGTATTAACCTGTAAACCTGCTACTTTACCAGAAAGAAGTGAAGCCACGTTTCCTGTATTTGTCGTACCCCCTACTAATGCCTCTGCTTTTACTTCTTCAGAAGCATATCCAAGAGATTTTTTCTCTCTCTTGATCCCAAGAGCGGTAACGACTACCCCCTCAATTTCTTTAGTGTCTATAGTATCATTTTTCTTCTGTTGAGCTTGAGCAATAGCTACAGACGAAGACAATACTAAAACAAGAACACCTGCTGTTAGTTTCTTCATATCAAATTTAATTTTGTAGTGCTACAAATTTGTAAAACTTTATTAACAACACAAAACAAAATGCAAAAAAAATATGAATTATTCAATAAAACGCAATATAAATGAAATTAAAATTACTAAATTAAGTTAAAAAATAAGTTTTTAACAAAAATAATATATTTAATTATCACTTTTGTTTGAAATATTGCAACAATAATTATTATTGATGAAATCTATATTATTGGATGCATAATAATTCACTAATAACTGATATTCAGTATACTATAATTTTAAAAGGATAAAAATAAAATATAATACAAATAACAACCATGCTATGCATACATTTTTTTTTCTTAAAAAAAACACCTAAAGATCTTAACGAAATGCAAAAAAAGTAATAAACATAAGAAAAGCTTTAAAATTCTATTGTTATTTTAATGGATCATTCAGATATTTTTTGAAGAAAGTTTATCCCGATTAATTCTAAAGCGCAGCCTATTTTTTTTTAATTTTACTCCTCAATATTTTATAGAGAAACAATTGTAATGGATTTGATAAAAAACTGGTCAAATGCTTATATCGAAGCAGGATGTGATGAAGTGGGAAGAGGATGCCTGAGTGGACCTGTAGTCGCTGCTGCGGTTATTTTAGATGATAGTTTTAAACAAAATCTGGTAGATGACTCTAAAAAGCTGACTTTTAAAACAAGGATGGAACTTGACAGCTATATCAAAGATAATGTTAAAAATTATGCTATCGCAGAACTTCCCCCTTCTTTTATTGATAAACACAATATACTGAATGCCAGCATTCATGCCATGCACCGTGCATTAGATCAGTTAACTATACGACCTGAACTTATTCTTGTAGACGGAAATAAATTTCATCCTTATAATTTCATTCCTCATCAATGCATCATTAAGGGAGATTCAAAAGTACTGTCTATTGCTGCGGCATCTATTCTTGCTAAAAATTACAGAGACCAACTCATGATTAAACTTCATGAGGAGCATCCGGAATATGGCTGGAATACCAACTTCGGTTATGCAACAAAAAAACATCAGGAAGCTCTGATAAAGAATGGTCCTACCATTCATCACCGGCAGTCTTTCAGATTAAAATATGATTAAATAGTTCATTAAGAATATATCCGTAAATAAAAAAGAGAAGCATTACTGCTTCTCTTTTTTGCTATTATAAGTACGTTTATTTCTTTTTACCTTTTTGCTCAACTGTTTTTTGCTGTTCCTGAGCTTTCTCCATCATTTCTCTCATTTTCTTTTGGAACTTACCTTCTGTTTTCGGCTTTTCTTTATTCGCCTGAATCTGTGCATGGATTTTCTTTTCATCTAAAATCCAGTATTTGATCACAAGGATAATTAAGATGTTAATGGCATTGGATATAAAGTAATACCAAGAAAGACCGGATGCGGAAGTATTCAGGAAGAACAGGAATGTAACCGGGAAGATATACATTAACACTTTCATGTTAGGCATTCCTTCTTGCTGAGGCTGCTGGATATTTCCTGAAGTCATTACGGTGTAAATCAAGATGACCACAGTACATGCTAATGCGAATATACTTAAGTGATCTCCTAAGAATGGCACTTTAAATGGAAGTTTTATCAAGTCATCATAAGCGGTAAGGTCTTTTGCAAACCAGAATCCTTTTCCTCTCAGATCAATAAAGTTCGGGAAGAACCTGAATAACGCATAGAAAATAGGGATCTGTACCAGCGCCGGGAGACATCCCGCCATCTGATTCACTCCTGCCTTTCGATAGATTTCCATTGTTGCCTGCTGCTTTTTCATTGGATCTGCATCCTTGAATTTAGCATTCGCCTCATCAATTTCCGGACGGATTACCTTCATCATAGCACTCAACTTATGCTGCTTATACATAATTGGTGATAGGATCAACTTTACAATAATGGTAAGTAAGAAAATTACCCAACCTGCTGTAAGTCCCCAAGATGCAATAAAGTTATACATTGGCATGAAGAACCCGCGGTTCATCCAACCAATCAATGACCAGCCTAATGGTAAGATCTCATCAAAGTTTTTATCATAAGATTTCAACAGAGGTAAATCAAGCGGCATAAAATACCAGGTAAAATCCTGGTTAAGCTCACTACCTGTCATCTGAACAAAACCTTCATAGTTGAATTTCTTCAAATATTCTCCTTCTTCAATAGATTCCTGATTTCCTTTACTGTGTGTAAAGCCGCTCTTAGCTTCAATAACTGAAGAAAAGAACTGTTGTTTTACACCGATCCAGTTAAGGGTTTCTTTTTCTTCCTCCATCGTCGTTCTTCCATCATAATCATATGATTTATAATTATTGAACGCATAAGAAAATTCTGAATGCGACTGCTCCTGAGCACGTCCTTTTTCGAGATTTCTCACATTATAATCCCAGATAAAATCTGCTTTGTTATCAGATGTTACTGCAGCAAGACCTTGAGTTCTTACTTTAAAATCCAGGGTATATTTAGGAAGCAGTGTATAGATGAACTGAATAACCGCTCCGTTATAGTTGGCAGTAAGAGTTACTGTATTTCCTTTAACAACAGGAGAGAAAACAAGGTCTTTGGTATTAATTACTTTCCCTGTTTTATCTTTAAACTGGAACCCGTAATTTGAGTTCTTTTTATTGATAAGATAAAGCGGAAGATCTGCTCTATCTGATGTATGATCGTATGCTTTGTATTTAGACAGTTCTACTTTAGAAACCTGTCCTCCCAAGCTGGAAAATTCCAACTTCAACTCATTGTTTGCCAAAGCAGCCGTCTGAATTTCATTAGGAGTTACATTTGGATTGATATTGCTTGCCTGAGTTTGTTTTACAGCATTTTTAACTTGTTCAGTCTTTTGTTGCTGAGCTTTTACCTCTTCCTCTTTTGATTGTTTGTTTTGGAAATAAAACATGAAACCGAAGAGTACCAAACATAAAACCGCAAAACTAATCATTTGACTTTTATCGAGTCCGTTGTTCTGTTGCATTTTATTGTAATTAAATTTTTTACCTATTGATCTGTAGAGCAATGTTCTGTACTATATAGAACAATGTTCATAATTCGAGTCGACAAAAATACTGTTTTTTTATCAAAACTCTATCCTATAATATATTACTATATAATAAACTCAAGCTGATAATAATCAACTTGAGTTTACTATATGACGTTTGTAATTAAAGAATTACCTTATTTCTTCTCACAAGCTTTAATAAAAGCTTTGAATAATGGATGCGGTGTTGCTACCGTACTTTTATATTCCGGGTGATACTGAACCCCAACATAGAACGGATGATCCGGCATTTCAAGGGCTTCAACCAATCCTGTTTCTGGGTTGGTACCTGTAGCCAGGAAGCCGTTTTTCTCAAATTCCTGAATATATTCACTGTTAAATTCATAACGGTGACGGTGTCTTTCAGAAATATTTTTAGTTCCATAGATCTCGGATAGTTTAGAACCGTTCTTTAATGAACATTTCCATGCTCCCAAACGCATTGTACCTCCTTTATCTACAATATTCTTCTGTTCTTCCATGATGGAAATTACAGGATCGGGTGTAGAGGTATCAAATTCCATGGAGTTTGCTTTGGTATGCCCCAGAACATTTCTTGCAAATTCAATAGTCATGATCTGCATTCCTAAACAAATTCCCAACATCGGAACTTTATTTTCTCTTGCGTATTGAGCGGTAAGTACTTTTCCTTCAATTCCTCTGTCTCCGAAACCTGGAGCCACAAGAATTCCGTCAACTCCACCCAATGTTTCATTGATATTCTCTGCTGTAATGTCTCCACTGTATACCCATCTTACTTTCACTTCAGTTTCCTGACTTGCTCCTGCATGTTTGAAAGCTTCTGCAATAGAAATATAAGAATCCTGCAGCGAAATATATTTTCCTACTAATGCAATTTCAACGGTTTTTTTCGGATTTTTGAATTTCTTAAGGAAAACCTTCCAGTCTTTAAGATCCGCTTCTTTATCACTCTTAAGATCCAATTCTTTCAGAACTACATCATCAAAGTTTTGTTTTTGAAGGTAGATAGGAACTTCATAGATCGTTTCCAAATCTTTACACTCAATAACATTATCTAAAGGTACGTTACAGAATTGAGCCAGTTTTGCTCTCTGATCTTTTGGAATGGTATGTTCTGTTCTGCACACTAACACATCTGCCATAATCCCGCTTTCCATCAATTGACGAACGGAATGCTGTGATGGTTTTGTTTTCAATTCTCCACTTGATGCCAGATAAGGCAATAAAGTAAGGTGAATCACCATGGTATTTTTCTCACCCAGCTCCCATTTCAATTGGCGAACGGTTTCAATGTAAGGCAAAGATTCAATGTCTCCTACCGTTCCTCCGATCTCAGTAATAATGATATCGTAGTTCTGCTTGGAAAGCATTTTAATTCTGCGTTTAATTTCGTTGGTGATATGAGGAATTACCTGAACTGTTTTTCCCAAGAAATCTCCTTTTCTTTCTTTTTCAATGACAGTTTGGTAGATTTTTCCTGTGGTAACGTTGTTGTTTTGAGAAGTTGGAGCGTCCAGATAACGCTCGTAATGTCCTAAATCCAGATCCGTCTCTGCACCATCTTCGGTTACATAACACTCTCCGTGCTCATAAGGGTTTAATGTTCCTGGGTCGATATTGATGTAAGGATCTAATTTTTGGATCGTTACATTAAAGCCGCGTGATTTTAGTAGAAGTCCCAGAGAAGCAGAAACGATTCCCTTTCCCAAAGATGAAGTTACACCTCCTGTCACAAAGATGTACTTTGTATTCTTTTTACTCATTAGATTAGGTTTGTGCAAAGTTATGGGAAAAAGAAATACAAAGCAATTTTGTAGGACTTTTAAATCTTAATTTAACGTTGATTCATGATTAGGTAATAAAAAAAGAACTTTAGATTTGATGAAAAATTTTATTTACATTTGATTTCACCAAAAACTCAAAAATCCAATAAACACGATGATTTCGGTATATAAATTAAAACCAAAATTCCAGCAGCTACTTACTCCTGTTTTGTTATTTTTACACAGACATGGGATTACCGCTAATCAGATTACCGTAAGTTCTATTCTGCTTTCTGTAGTTATTGGGTTTTTATTCTGGAACGCTGATATTTCAAAATGGTTTTTCCTGAGCCTGCCGATAGGACTTCTCATCAGGATGGCACTGAACGCCCTGGACGGAATGGTGGCAAGAAAATTTAACCAAACCAGCAAACTGGGTGAAGTATTGAATGAAACCGGAGATATTGTTTCGGATGTGATTATATTTTTTCCGCTGATCAAATTCCAGCCAGAAAGTTTATATATAGTTGTTGTATTCATTATAATGAGCGTCATCAACGAATTTGCGGGGCTTATGGGAAAAGTGATTGGTAAAGAACGCCGATATGAAGGACCGATGGGAAAAAGCGACCGCGCCCTGATCCTCGGAGTGTATGGACTAGCCGTATTTTTCGGAGCCGATATTACACATTATTCTCAATATATTTTCGGACTGATTATTTTCCTTCTGTTCATCAGTACTTATGTACGACTTAAGAAATCACTGAATGAAGCCTGAAAACCCAACCCCTGAAAATAAATTTGCAGATGTCCCCCTGAGGGTAAAAACCTGGGGATATATCATTATTGCTTTTTCCGTGGCTGTTTCTCATCCTTTGGCCATGAAAGTATTGGTATCATGGATCAGTTTTCAATGTTTTTTCGAGTTTTTAAGATTGTTTAAGGTTAAAACAAACCTGATTTTCCTTTCCCTTGTGGTTGGAGTCTCACAATTTTTTCTGCTGTATTTCTTGAAAGATGAAGATTATTTTATTGGCAGTGCTGTCCTGACAGTTATTTACTTATTGTATTTTCTCATTCTAAAAGCATCCTTCCAACAGATTTCGGGGATAGGTATTGCCTTGATCGTTTGTTTATTTTCTTTTCCGCATTTAGCTTTCATCAGAGATCATGATTCAGGAATATACTTTATTATTTTTGTCGTGGTGGTCACTGAACTGAATGATGTTTTTCAATATCTGATGGGTAAATTTTTCGGAAAACATAAAATTGTCCCTAGAATAAGTCCCAATAAAACATTAGAGGGATTTCTTGGCGGTGTATTTCTTACTATGATCTTAAGTAATATTTTAGGCTACATTTTATTACCTTTCAACCTACTTATCAACACTATTATTGGATTCTTGTTAGGCGTTTCAGGATTTTTCGGAGATGTCTTTATGTCGTATTTAAAAAGAAAAGCAGCAGTTAAAGATACTGGCAATCTGCTTCCGGGACATGGAGGTTTGCTAGACAGAATGGACAGTTTAATTTTTAATGCTCCTCTATTTTTCTGGATTCTCACTTTCCTTTTAAAAAGGTAAAAAGTAATAATATAGTATATGATGCCAGATTAGGATCCGAAATATAATTTCTAGAATGTATCTCATGAATGAAAAGTTGAACAGAGCACTTATTTTTTCAGGCGGCGGAACCCGGCTCATGATCTACCTCGGCATGTTCGCAGCCTTGGAAGAAGCGGGAATGAAACCTGAAGTCCTGATTGCTTCCTGCGGCGGTGCTTTTGCAGCCACAGTGATCAATGCTTTTCCTGATACTCTTTCCAGAAAGGATTATTTAACCTCAGAAGAATATTATCGGTTTATTTCTCAAACTACATTGACAAAGCACCGGAAATTATCTGAAATAGGATTTTTTTCATTGCAAAAATTAATACACAACAAAAATGCACCTTATATTGAAGATGTTTTCACCCGGTATCTGGTGGAAATGAATCAGAATCTGGCTGAAGATTTTCCTTCTTTGCAACATGTTCAATTTTCTCAGGAAATCCCTACTGTTATGATGGGTTCAGAGCTTCTTTTTAATCCTGCAGAAACCGGTCAGAAGCGAAATAATAAAAAGTTATATCAAAAAATACTATTCACCGACCCTCAAACGGCAAAGAGAATACGTCCGGAAAAAGTGATGATCCATTCTGAAAATTTACAAAAAAGCGCCATAGAGATCGTTCCGAAACTGAAAACAGATGTTTCTATGCTGGAGGCGACAAGAATCTCTATTTCCGATATGTTTTATGTAGCCCCTGCTCTTCTTCACGGAACTTATTTTGCAGGCGGTGCTGTTGATCTCATTCCTGTGGAACTGGCCAAGCACCTTGCAGATCAGGTGATCATTGAAAAGAAACAGACCTACAGTCCTGTTGAAGAAGCATTCGTACAGGCTGTTTTAGGATACAGCGGCAATAAAAGACTGCAAGAAATTGATCAGCAGGCTCCGGATTTACAGATTGACACGATGAATATCAAACAGGTATTGGAAGGACATTATATTAAAAAAAGTATTGACTGGAAAAAATTTGAAATTGCACTTTCTCTCCCTAAAAGCCACAAACAATTTGTGAAAGACCAGGAAAAACAATGGCAGTATGGTTTTGATCAGACGATGAAAGGAATCAATGGAAAATTCCAAACAGGTTAAGACACGTTTCTATTGAATATATCAGAAATTTCATGATGTAATACTTTTGACCAATTTTCTCAGATAAATAAATTGTCAGCAATTATTCTTTTATTTTCACTGATAACATTTATTTTTACCTTAATTTAAAAAACATAACCATCTCATGAATGTCTTTATCGCAGGCGGAACTTCGGGAATCGGCTACTCTCTTGCTGAACATTATCTTTCAAAAGGATATCGCGTCGGTATTTGTGGTAGAGACCTGAATAAAATCCCTGACCATAATTTCGCAGATTTAAAAGCATTTAAAGCAGATGTCTGTAAAATTGATGATCTATTGCAGGCTGTACAGTCTTTTCTTTCAGAGGGCGGGAATTTAGATATTTTCATCAACTGTACAGGAAGTTATGCGGAAGATGTGGCCGGACAAATTTCTTATGAGGAAGCAGAAGAAATGTTAAGCACCAATATACTGGGTACCGCTCAGTGTTTTGAAGTGGCAAGAAGCGTAATGAAGGGACAGCGTACAGGCAGGATTGCCGTTATTGCATCTGTTTCCGGGATTCTGGATTATGAAAACTCGAGTTTATATACTAAAACAAAACGTTCGGTTATTCAAATGGCAGACGCGTATCACCGGGGACTGAAACCTTTCGGGATATCCGTAACTACCATTGCACCCGGATATGTAGATACCGCAAAGCTCAGAGACCTCAACAATAATGATCTCAGTAAAAAGCCGTTTCTCATTGATGTTAAAACAGCAACCATTCTCATTGTTGACGCCATTGAAAAACGAAAAAAACTCATTATTTTCCCTTCAAAAATGAAATGGATGATGAAATCTTTGGCTTTACTCCCATCTTCAGTATTAAACCTAATCATGTACAGGAAAGCGAAATGGATGAAAAACGAATAAAAAGTAGAGATAAATTCTATGCGCTGCTGATTTGTGCAGCGGCATTTATGGTCATCTATAATACTGCGGCATGGTATCTTTCCACGTTGGAACATGTGTCTTCATTTGTCTTTAGTTTTGAAAAATACATCCCTTTTATTCCATGGACCATTATCCCTTATCTGAGCAGCGGAGTGCTGTTCTGCCTGGTATTTTTATTATGTTCTGACAAAAGACAACTTAGACTCTTAACTAGGAGAATGCTTTTTGTTACCGTCATCGCCGGAATATGTTTCGTCTTATTTCCTTTGAAATTTTCTTTACAAAAGCCTAGTGCAGGTAACCTTCTTTTCGGATATTCTTTTCAGTTGTTGGAAATCATTGATTCTCCATTTAATCAATCCCCATCTTTACATATTGCTTATGCCTTCGTTTTCTGGACTATTTTAAGGAATTTTAATCAAAAATTGAGACTATTTTCAATGGTCTGGCTTCTTGCATTAGGTATTTCTACCTTAACTACTTACCAACATCATTGTATTGATATCATCACAGGATCTATTCTTGCCCACCTCAGTTTTATCGTGTTTCCCGATCAGAAAGACAACTTCAGATACAGAAATTTTCAGGTTGCCAATTTTTATTTTCTATCCGGATGGATCATTTCCTGGGGTTCATTAGTCCTTAATGAATTTGTTGGAAAAATAGGGTTGTTTCTGCTGTGGCCCGCTTTAATAATGTTTTTAACCGGATACCATTATCAGAGAAACGATGTGCATTTTTTAAAAGATAAAAATGGAAATATTCCTCTATGGAAAAAGATATTCTATGCTCCCTATCAAATGATCTACCGGATATGCTGGAAATGGCTGAGGAAAAATAAAGCACCGATAGAAATCATGCAAAATATTTATATTTCCTCCAAACTTTCTGTCGCAGATATTCAACAGATAGAGGTTAATGAAAACACATTTGTCTATGATTTATCTGCTGAACTGGAAGAAACTCCTTTAATAAGAGAACGATCAAAATATTACTTTGTTCCGTTTTTAGATATCGGGACATTTAATGTGGAGGAAACGAAAAAATTAGTCCATCAAATCACAGAAAATTACCAACAGCTTCCGGGCCATGGAAAAATACTTATCCATTGTACCATGGGCTTTACCCGAAGCAGTATCATTGGTACGTTGGTAATTAAAAATATTCTATCTTTACCCTTAGACCAAGCAATAACCCACATGAAATCTGTCAATAAGAATGCGGTTATCCATTCGTATGCACAGGATTTTTTGAAATACTTTAATTATGAACAGCGGAATTTTTAAAAGTTTTGATGAAAGCGAGATCTTTTACAGAGAATGGAATTACCAGCCTCAGCAAAAAAGCATCATTATGATCCACCGTGGACATGAGCATTCTGAAAGGCTTAACGATATAGCCCAGTCACCACAATTTTCCAATTATAACATTTTTGCATTCGATCTTCGCGGACATGGACATACGAAAACAGAAACGTCTTCTGTTTTTATGGATTACGTTCGTGATATGGATTCATTTGCCCACTTTTTACAGTCAAAATATGAAGTGAAAATTTCTGATATTTTCGTGGTAGCCAACAGTATCGGAGGGGTTATTGCTTCAGCATGGGCTCATGATTTCGCGCCCGGAATAGCGGGAATGGCCCTTCTGGCACCAGCTTTTAAGATCAACCTCATCGTTCCTTTAGCCAATGAAATGATTACTTTAGGAACAAAACTGAAAAAAGGGCTGATCATTAAAAGCTACGTAAAATCTACGATGCTTACACATGACCCTGAACAGCAGAAAGCCTATGATACCGATCCGCTGATCACCAGATCCATCGATGCCGAATTATTAATCGACCTGGCAAAAGCAGGAAAACGTCTGGTAGAAGATGCAGAGGCAATTGGCATTCCCACGCTTATTTTATCGGCGGAAAAAGATCAGGTAGTTTTTAATAAAGAACAGAAAAATTTTCATTATAAACTAGATACTGATTTGAAAGAATATGCTGTTCTTCCTAATTTCTTTCATGGAATTTTATTTGAATCCGGAAAAGAAATAGTGTACGACCGTATTAAAGCTTTTGCTGAAAAATGTTTTGCGCATACTCCCGAAGAACCATCCATTACTCCTGACCGTTTTTCTGTAAAAGAATACCAGAACCTTCAAAATAAGCTTGGCAATAATTTGAATTTTAAATTCCAGAAATGGTCTTTATCAAAAATTGGAAAGATCAGCAACGGAATGGCCATCGGTCTGAAACATGGGTTTGATTCCGGAATTTCTTTAGACTATGTATACCATAATCAGCCGCAGGGAAAATTAGGTTTCGGAAAAATGATGGATAAAAATTATCTGGAAGCTATAGGATGGAAAGGAATCCGAATTCGGAAACAGCATTTGATGCAGCTTTTAGAGCGTAATATTCAGGCACTTTTAAAGGAAGGCCGAAAAGTGAAAATTCTGGATATTGCCGGCGGAACAGGAAATTATTTATTTGATATTAAAGAAAAATATCCCCAGACAGAAATCGTTATCAATGAGTTTGTAAAAGCTAATATTGAAATCGGTGAAAAAGTCATCCAGGAAAAAAGATATGAAAATATCCGTTTCACGAATTTCGACTGCTTTGATCCTGAAACTTATAAAAAATTAAACTTCGAACCGAATATCACGATTGTATCAGGGATTCTGGAGCTTTTCGGAGATAATGAAATGGCCGGTAAAGCAATCCAGGGCGTTGCTTCTGTTTCTGAAAAGAATGCCTATGTGGTATACACGGGACAGCCATGGCATCCCCAACTAAAAATGATCGCTTATGTACTGAATAATCATCAAAATAAAGACTGGATCATGAGAAGACGTTCTCAAAAAGAACTTGACCGGGTAATGCTTTTTAATGGTATTCAAAAAGAAAATATGCTGATTGATGACTTTGGAATTTTCACGGTATCTTCAGGAAAGATTAATGCTTAAATATTAAGTAACCATACAGTTATATTATAAAAAAGGCTTCTCAATGAGAAGCCTTTTTTATCTAACATTAAATGATATCTATGAAATTATTGCTTTACCAATTCAAAGTATAAGTTAACATCCACTTCTTTCGCTACACCCGCTCCGGTTGGATCATATTTAATATTGTAATCTAAACGGTTAACCTTAAATTTGGTCTGAAACCCAAGAACTGTTTTTCCCTGTTGGTTTTTTGTTACTCCTCCGAAAGTTACCGGAACACTAATCTCTTTAGTAACATCTTTAATGGTAAGACTTCCTTTCAGGATATAATTATTGTTTTTATCTTTTGTGATAGAAGTACTTTTGAACTTCATTTCCGGAAACTTTTCCGCTGAGAAGAAATCGTCACTTTTCAGATGCTTGTCTCTCATTTCAACCCCGGTATTCACAGAATTAATATCTACCGCAAAATCGAAAGCGGCATTATCCAGATTATCTCCTTTAGAGTTTACTGTTCCTGCAAATTTATCAAACCTTCCCTGCACAAAGCTGATGCCCATGTGTTTGATGTTAAAGTTAACAGATGAGTGCATCGGATCTACATTCCATACAGTCTGGGCAAAGCCCGCAACGCTTAATAAAGCAAAAACGAAAGTTAAAAATACCTTTTTCATTATACTATATATTGTATTAATTATTAATTGTGTAAAGGTAGATCTTGAAATGCAGCCGGACATTGACCTATGTTAGTTTTTACTTTTGCATCCTATTATTTTTGAATAAACAAAATCAAAAAGTATCATAATGAGGAAAACACCAATGGAGTTAACATACAGCAATACATTAAGTAACGCAGGATGAGTATGCTCCACAAAATAAGTAAAAGGATTAGTCCCAGATAATATCAGCATCAGGAGATAAAGAACCTCAAATAAAAGAGCAATTTTCCATATCGAATTGTACTGCTGCTTAAAAATAAATACGGTTACTAGTCCCACTACGGAAACAATTACACATCCTATGAGAATGGAAAGAGACAGCATTCCGAAATCTCCACCCGGAAGTTCTAAAAATTTCACAGTTTCATCAACAAAACCTGTATTGAAAATCGTCATTACCACAAATACAAGGATTGTTTTCAGGAGTATATTTTTCATCTCTGAAAATTAAATAAAATTTCGAAAGAAAAATTCAAAAAAATTTTTGAACTTCGCGGTATGGCAAAATTAAAAACAGCATATTTCTGTCAAAATTGCGGAACCCAGTATTCCCAATGGATGGGCCAGTGCAAAAACTGTGGAGAATGGAATACTTTGGTGGAAGAAGTTGTTGAAAAAACATCAAGCAAAACTCCCCCTTTTTCGAAGACCAAGCAACATGTTATCAATATCATCGAGGTAGAAACCGTTGAAGAGCCCCGTATAAAAACTCCTTCCGAAGAGCTAAACCGTGTGCTGGGAGGCGGAATTGTTTTAGGTTCCGTTACTTTGATCGGCGGTGAACCCGGAATTGGAAAATCGACATTACTGTTGCAGCTTGCGCTGAAAATGAAAAAGAAAGTTTTTTATGTTTCGGGGGAAGAAAGTGCTTCTCAAATTAAAATGAGAGCCGACAGATTAACGGATGTTCAAAATCCCAACTGTTTTCTATATACGGAAACTTCACTGGAAAAGATTCTTCATGAAGCTAAAAAACTGGAGCCTGATTTTGTGATTATTGATTCCATTCAAACGCTGCAATCCCAACTTATTGAAAGTTCTCCGGGAACGGTTTCTCAAATCCGCGAATGTTCGAATGAAATCATCAAATATGCCAAAGAAAACAATGTCCCGGTTTTTCTGGTAGGCCATATTACCAAAGACGGACAAATTGCCGGACCCAAGGTGCTGGAACACATGGTAGATGTGGTACTAAACTTTGATGGCGACAGAAACCATCTTTTCAGATTATTAAGAGCGAATAAAAACCGTTTCGGTTCTACCGCTGAAATTGGAATTTACGAAATGATTTCCCAGGGATTAAAGGAAATTAAAAACCCTTCTGAAATCTTAATTACCAAGAAATTTGAAGAGCTGTCAGGAAATTCCGTAGCGGTAACTTTAGAAGGAAACCGTCCGATGCTTTTGGAAATACAGGCATTGGTAAGTACCGCTGTGTATGGAACTCCGCAAAGAAGTTCTACAGGTTTTGACGCCAAAAGGCTGAATATGCTGCTCGCCGTCCTGGAAAAGCGCTCCGGCTTTCAATTAGGATCAAAAGATGTATTCCTGAATATCACAGGAGGAATTAAAACGGATGATCCGGCTTTAGATCTTGCCGTAGTTGCTTCTATCCTTTCTTCCAATGAAGATATTGCCATTTCCGAACATTTTTGTTTTGCCGGTGAGATTGGCTTAAGCGGCGAGATTCGTCCGATTGCCCAGGCAGAACAGAGAATTACTGAAGCCGAAAAATTAGGGTATGAGAAAATCTTTATTTCTAATTTAAATAAACTTCCCAAGAAAAAATTCGGAATTAAGATTGAGGAAGTGAGCAAAATTGAAGATTTTCACGAAAGACTTTTTTAATAAAACATATAACTTAAAAAAAGCAGAAGTCCATCATTGTTCTTCTGCTTTTTTTATCTTTATCCAGTGTACTTATTTTTTATAATTGAATAATTTATCCCTATTTATTGCATTAAAAATTTATCACTTATATTTGAAATATTATATATATTTGTATATAATAATCCATAAAACCAACACTCATGACAACTAAATTTACTGCCCTTACGCTTTTTTGCGCAGCTCTTTTTATTGCACAGAAGCCTGTTTTCCAAAATATTGTTCAGGAAAACAACCTCAGTTCAACACAAAAAATCACCAAAGATCTAGCCTCCGGTTATCTTAAAACCCAATATTACAGGCAGGCTTCTTTCGACCTGAAATCTGATCTTCAGATACCACTTCCCGATGGCAGGGAAATTACGGCAAGATTCGACCGGGCTTATCCTTACAGCAACAAAAGTGAGTCGTATGTTTATCGTGTCGATAATGATCCGAAAGCTGAACTGGTCCTTTCAAAATATGACAATACCGTAGCCGGAATGTATTCTTCAGGATCCGGAGAAAAAGTAATGTTTCACCAAACCTCAGCAGATATTTTCGCTTTATCTTCCGTCAGCAATTCAAAATTAATAAGCCAGGATTCCAAAGATGATTACATTCTGGACATTCCTGCCGGTGCTCTTGCTAAAGCAAATTCCAATGTATGTCTGGACACAACTCCGGTTTGTGCGGCAACCACCATTGATGTTATGGTAGTATATACCACAGGAGCAAAAACAGCCTGGGGAGGGGTATCGCAAAGTAATGCTTTTATAGCTACTGCGGTGACCAATTTTAATACGGCTCTCACCAATTCCGGGGTTTCCAATGTAACGATCAACCTGGTCTATTCAGGCGAGATTGCTTATACAGAATCCGGAAACATCAATACGGACCTTACAAGATTCAGAACCAATAATGATTCTTATATGGACAATATCCACACGCTTAGAACAACGTATGCAGCAGATATTTGTTCATTAATCACTTCTACTCCAACGAATACCTGTGGTTTGGGATATGTAAATACCAACCCTACCAATTATACAGGGACCTCTGGATTTTCAGTGTCCCTTTATAACTGTGCTGTTTCTAATTATTCTTTAGCGCATGAAATGGGACACAATATGGGACTGAGACATGACTGGTATGTGGATACCAGCACGACACCATGCAGCCATCATCACGGATATACCAACAGAACAGCAATTACTTTGGGAGCATCAAGCGTTTCTTCACAGCGATGGAGAACCATAATGGCCTATAATGATGAATGTGCTGCGACCGGTTTCAACTGTACAAGAATCAACCGATGGGCAAACCCGGGTGTTAATTACAATTCAGAGCCTACCGGAATTGCGATCGGAAATACCAATCCAGCGAACGAGGCTTTTGCATTTTCCCGGTTTGCCTGTGCTGTTTCTCAGTTTATGTCTTCAGCAGATGTTTTAAAAACAGCGGAAAACCATCTTCAGAATAAGGAATTTACCTTGTATCCGAATCCGGCAAAAGAAATCATTAACATTTCCGTAAAAGACAGCGGAAAATATACTTTTAAAGTCTTCAATGTAATGGGCCAACAAATGACTACCACCTCTGAAAGAAGTATTGATCTAAAAAACTGGCCTTCGGGAGAATATTTCATCAGCATCTATGATGAAAAAAACACCATGACAGGAAGCAAGAAGTTTATCGTACAATAAGTTTCTTCAACAAATTCTGATTTATATCCTCCGAATATTTTAATTTTATTCGGGGGATTTTAAATTTATGCCCTATATTGTAGTATGAATTATCTGGCTCACTCTTTTCTTTCATTCACTGACGGGCAGATCGTCGGGCAGTTTCTGGAAGATTTTATCCGGAATAAAGACCGATTCTCTTTTCCAAAAGAAATCCAGGATGGAATTACAATGCACCGGGCTATTGATACGTTTACGGATTCGCATGAGGCTATTCATGAAGCTAAAAAAGTTTTCAGCCCGCTTGTAAGGCTTTATGCCGGAGCCTTTGTAGATGTTTCCATGGATTATTTTTTAGCCAATGACCTCAGTCGGAATTCATTACCGGAATGGAAAGCGCATTCTTTAAAAGTATACAGAGTTCTAAATCAACATCAAAAATGGCTGCCGGAAAATTTTAAAATGATGCTTGCCAAAATGGAAAAAGACGACTGGCTGTACAACTATCGGGAAAACCAAGGCATTAAATTCAGTATTCAGAACGTGCTTCACAAAGCCAAATACCTAGATAAAGATCTTCCGGTTTTTGAGCTATTCCTTGAGAATAAAGAAATTTTACAACAGTGTTATGACGCGTTCTTTCCTGATCTGTTCGTTCATGCACAAGGTATCAATGCTCTTTTGGAACTGGAAAATTAATTGTAGATAAATCACTAAAACTCCCGGAACAGATAACGGTTGGGGTATGTCAGCTTCTCACTTTTTCGGGTATTATTGACAATGATGTGAACGATATTCATCTGATCATCAAAAAGATTATACAGAAAACTCACTGCTGTTTCTACTTTTTTAGGAGAATCTGCCTGCTCGGATTCCAGATATACCTCAACAGATTCACTGTCTTCCTGATATCCGACATAGTTTACTTTCAGAAATTGATTATTAGATTTCAATTTGAAATAAGCGGCACAATAGTCTTTTAAAGCTTCATTAAGCCGAGCTTTATAGATTGGATCGTTAAAATGAAAAGGTTTTCCATATTTTTTGCTGAGTGCATTTTCCAGATCATCGAGAAAAAAACGCCCGGTGACTTCAAAAGTCTTTGATTTTGTATTATAATTAATTTCCACAGATCCCACATGGTAAGGATGCTTCGCTTTGGTGAAAGACCATAAAAATACAATCGGAATAAGAAACAGCCACAAATTCTTCATAAACCCTGACATTTAAAATTTGTTCCGAAATTAATCATTATTTTCGTACGCATTATATTTTTACGCTATCATGCAGGATTTTATATTTTATTTACACCTGGGCTGGGAACATATCATTTCCCTGGATGCGCTGGACCATCAATTATTTATTTTAGCACTTATTGCAGTATACTCTTATAGTGACTGGAAAAAAATCCTGATCCTGGTGACGGCATTTACGATCGGGCACTCCGTTACATTGGCTTTAAGCACACTTAATATTTTCAGAGTTCCTTCCAACTGGGTTGAATTTCTTATTCCGTTAACCATCGTTTTAACTTCTCTGGATAATATCCTGATGAAAAACCATAAGCAAACCCTGATGCGTGCGAACTATTACCTGGCGCTGATCTTCGGACTCATTCACGGTATGGGTTTCGCGAATACGGCAAGGGTGATGATTGCAAAAAGCCAGAGCATTTTCTTTCCGCTGCTTGGTTTCAATATTGGACTGGAACTCGGACAGATTGTTATTGTCATTGCTATTCTACTTCTGCTGTTCATTTTGCTCAGCGTATTTAAAGTGAATAAAAAAGACTGGATCCTGTTTGTTTCATCGGCAGCATTTGCTTTATCTCTCAAAATGGCGTTAGAAAGAATTCCTTTTTAAGGCTGAAATATTTTTAATTTTTCATGTACTTATTATTATATTTGATGATTCTTAAATTATCTCCGTCATGAAACTAAAAGTAACGCTGCTTTCTGTATTCACTACTATTGGCATTACCGCTCAGAATATTCAAAACAATCCGGGAAGCAATCACGGAAATAAATTTGAACAGCTGGGAACTATACTTCCCACCCCTAATATGTACCGGGCTGCATCCGGATCTCCGGGCCATGGATACTGGCAGAATAAAGCCGATTATGATATCAAAGCTTATCTGGATGAGGATAAAAGAAACTTAAAAGGCTCTGAAACGATTACCTATTATAATAATTCTCCGGATGACCTGGATTATCTTTGGCTTCAGCTTGATGAAAACGAGCAGTCAACTGTTAAGAAAGCAGATTATGCCTCTTCTTCTTCTCTTCCTTCATCAATCAGTGACCAGCAGCTGAAAACAACTGAACTGCCACTAAAAGATAATGGCTACGGGGTTAGTCTTGAAAAGGTAACTGATGCATCAGGCACTCCTTTATCCTACACTGTCAACAAGACCATGATGCGTATTGATCTTCCAAAAGCATTGAAAAAGGGCGAAAAAATTGTTTTTAACATAGACTGGAACTATAATATTCCTAACCGTATAAAAATGGGCGGCCGGGGCGGCTACGAAAATTTTGCTGAAGACGGAAACGATTTGTATACCATCACACAATGGTACCCAAGAATGTGTGTCTACAGTGACTTCCACGGCTGGCAGAACCACCAGTTTACAGGACGAGGTGAATTTGCTTTGGCTTTTGGAAATTTTAAAGTTTCTATGAACGTTCCTGCGGATCATATTGTAGGAGGAACCGGGGAATGCCGTAATTACGAACAGGTGTTAACATCTGATCAGCTGGCGAGATACAGAAAGGCAGAAACGGCGAATGAGCCTATAGAAATCGTTACATTGGATGAGGCTAAAAAGGCAGAAAAAAATCATTCAAAACAAAGAAAAACGTGGATATTTGAAGCTCATGATGTAAGGGATTTTGCCTGGACAGCTTCAAGAAAATTCGTGTGGGACGGCATGCGTGTTGTGATCCCTGAAAACAATAATAAGGTAATGGCGATGAGCTTCTATCCTAAGGAAGCCTATGGTTTATACAGAAAATTCTCTACAAAAGCTGTTGCCCACACCATCAAAACCTATTCAGAATTTACTATTCCTTACCCCTACCCTGTTGCACAGTCTGTAGAAGCTGCCAACGGAATGGAATACCCGATGATCTGTTTCAACTTCGGAAGAACGGAAAAGGATGGAACGTATTCCGAAGGAACCAAAAATGGAATGATCGGAGTGGTGATTCACGAGGTTGGACACAACTTCTTCCCGATGATCATCAATTCCGACGAAAGACAGTGGACCTGGATGGACGAAGGCTTAAACACCTTCACAGAATATCTTACCGAAGAAAAATGGGACAATAAATTCCCTTCGAAAAGAGGTCCGGCATGGACGATTGTTGATTACATGAAACTTCCCAAGAATCAGCTGGAACCAATCATGAGCAATTCTGAAAATATTGTACAGTTCGGACCGAATGCGTATTCTAAACCGGCAACGGGGCTGAATATCCTTCGGGAAACTATCATGGGAAGAGAATTGTTTGACAAGGCTTTTAAAACCTACGCCAAAAGATGGGCATTTAAACATCCTGAGCCGGCAGATTTCTTCAGAACAATGGAAGATGCCAGCGGCGAAGATCTGGACTGGTTCTGGAGAGGATGGTTCTACGGAACGGATCCTGTAGATATTGCGATTGATAAGGTAACGATTGCTACTCCTGATATGGATCTGCCTCCCAAAGAAACTAAAGAACTGCAATATACGGTTGAAAAACCTTTACAGAATAGCTTTGAAGACATTTCAAAAATCAAAAACAGAGAAGACAAAAATATTTCCTTCTATGTAGATAAGGATAAAGAGGCACAGGATTTCTATTACCGATATGACAGAGGCCAGGAAAAAGTAGATGCCAACAAGCAGTATACTTTTAAAGCAGAAGGAAATTCTGCGCTGGACGGTAAGGAAAAAGAAAAGTTCAAAAATATAACGGCTTATCAAATTGACTTCACGAATAAAGGGGGTCTGGTAATGCCTATCATTCTTGAATTCACTTTTGAAGACGGTTCAAAATTATATGACAAATCATCTGCACAAATCTGGAGACTGAATGAACAGCAAGTATCAAAGATTTATTATTTTGATAAAAAACTGAAATCGGTGCAGCTGGATCCGATGAGAGAAACAGCAGACATCGATACTTCCAATAACTTCTGGAGCTTTGACGGCAGCAACGCCCAGGTTTCAAAATTCCAACTGTTTAAACAGAAACAAGGAGCCGCAACCACCCGCGGAGCTTCCAATGGAAGAGTGAATCCAATGCAGGCAGCAGGGAAGAAATAAATCAAAATTAAAAGTGAATTTTTATTCAAAACTTATAAATCCCCAACTAAAAACTGCTTATCAGGCAGTTTTTTTTGGTAATTTACTGCATATAATTTTTTAAAAAGCTCTTATAGGTTCTGCCAAGCGGAAGCTTCTCTCCGTCTTTAAGATATACATTCGCCGCATCATAAGAGCTAATATGAGAAGAGAGTACAATATAAGATTTGTGAATCCTGATAAATCCAAGGTCTTGAAATTTCTCTTCAAAATTCGACATCCTTTCGAGAATCATATATTTCTTCAAGGGTGTAACCAGGATGATATATTCTCCAAACCCCTGAATCCACCGGATATCTTCCAGAAAAACTTTATTCATGATATAGTTGGACTTGAACATGATAAAATCTTCCTGCTTTTTATTCTCGGAAGAATTTTTAAACTGTAAAAAATCTTTTGCTTTGTTCACCGCTCTTTTAAAAGTTTCGTAATCTACAGGTTTTACGAGATAATGTACCACATCCAGCTCAAAAGCTTTTACGGCATATTGCGTTTCCAGGGTAAGAAATATACAGAGCGGTTTGTAGGGCAGCTGCTGCAAAAGCTCAATGCCGCTCATATAAGGCATATTGATATCCAGGATCACAAGATCTACCCTGTTTTCTTTAAGATATCCCAGCGCTTCTTCCGGATTCTGAAATGTATTCAGCAGGCTGATATCTTCAATTTGATCGCAGTATTGCCTGATAAGCTGTAAGGCAGGATATTCATCGTCTACTCCTACTATGGTCAGATTAGCCATTATAATTTAATTTTTAACATCGTCTGATAATCGTTATTTGCTGCTTCACCGGAAACAAAAGTATATATTCCTGCATAATATTTTTCTAAAATACGTATCACCGCCTCATTTCCCAATCCATGATTATTAACATCATTTACGAGAATTTTCTTTTTCGCAACCGAGTTGATGATCTCAAAAAGAAACTCATTATTTTGTATTGTATAGTTTACTTGTATAAAGCTTTCGGTTTCTATTCCTATTGCAGAGTGTTTTAGGGCATTTTCAAACAAAGTCAGAAAAATAGAGGGCGGGATCTCTATCAGTTCCAGCGCTTCCTCATCCTGAACATCAAAAGTGATATCCAGCAGATTATTAAATTTCAACTGGTATAATCCTATAAGTGCCCTGATGGAAGAAAACTCCTGGGCAATACTTATCCTCTCCCTATTGGTATCATAAATAACATATTGAAGCAATTTACTGAGCTGAAGTATGGATTCTGAAGTATTTTCTGAAGGCTGAAAACTTTTTGCATAGATGTTATTAAGGGTATTCAGCAGGAAATGGGGATTAAGTTTAGATTTCAGCAGATCGAGGTGCAGCTGATCTTTTTCTTCGCCCAAATCTTTAAAATCCTGTTCTATCAAAAATTTATCTTTTGTAATGCCCAGAAATGAAGCGGTAAGAATAACAATTCCCTGCGCTGTATATACATTATATAAAAACTTAGTATTGGAAAGGGTTTCATTGAAATTCATTTTAAAAACGGCAGGCTCAAGCAAAATTCTGAAAAGACTGGAGACCAAAAAACATATTAGTGCATACAGAATAAATTCCGGATACTTATTCGATAAATAAAACTGGGGAACAAGATAATAATACACTAAATAGTAAATTCCAATATTGAAAATAATTACAGATAATACACTCCAAATCAGTTCCGGGACATCAAGAAAGTAATTTTCGGTGAAAAAAGTTATGATAATGAACCCTAAAAAGAAAAAAATATGCTGAAACCTCAACAAAAATCCCCAATGGTATTTCATGAGTTTCTTTAGAATTTTATCATTAAATAAAATCCTAAAAACCAGCAGTATAAGTACAATATTTACAAGTAAGAACATCTAAAAAGTCAGATTTTCAATTTTCCAAATATAACATCTTTTTCTGCCCATACTGCAGTTTACTGATAAAAACTGTCATTGATTGAAAAATTAATTAACGATTTACTCTTCTGGATATATTTGAGAAATCAGATGTTAATCAAATATTACATGAAAATTAAATTAAAACTAATTGTCGTTTTACTAGCATGTTTCAGTACACTGGCCAATGCTCAAAGCCGTGATAAATACAATATGTGGTTCCAATACCTTTTGTCGGCTAAACTGACTAATAAAAGCACATTAACCGCACTTTCACAATACCGGTCTTTTGACCTGGCGTATGATACCAGACTTTTCCTAGTCTCTGCTTACGTAGATTATGAGGTTGCGAATGATGTAAAACCTGCAGCAGGATTTATGTTTCTTGTACTGGATTCCTACAAATCCGATAACACCAAAAAAGAGAGGTATGAAAAAAGACCTTTCCAGCAGGTGAGTTTGGGAGGTAATATTGGAAGAACGTCCATTTCACACCGTTTTCGGGTGGAAGAACGTTTCATCAGTAATCCGAATGACTTCATCGTAAGGCTCCGTTATCTTATCTCATTGAAAATCCCATTCAACAAAACCGGAGAAAAAGAAAAGCTGTACGGAATACTGAAAAATGAAATCAGGATGAATGTAGTAAAAGATGAACCGTTCGACAGCAACCGTTTAACCGCAGGAATTGGGATAAAAACCGGAAAAAACTCTGCGATAGAAGTTGCATTTATCAATCAGCTCGAAACCGGATCCACAAGCAATTATGGCTTCATCGGATACAGAAATAACTTCGACTGGCGTAAAAAAGAAAAAAAATAGATACCTAAAAATATATTCCCTTATGCTTACATTACTAGGATTTTTAATGATTACCATTTTTATGGTTCTCATTATGAACAAAAAAATGACCCCGCTTACCGCCCTGGTTATTGTGCCCGTAGTTATTGCTCTGATTGCAGGTTTTGGTCCCGAGCTTGGAGATATGATGAAAAACGGAGTCAAAGAAATAGCCCTCACCGGTGTGATGCTGATTTTTGCGATCCTTTATTTCAGTTTAATGATCGACACAGGCTTATTTGAACCTTTAGTTAATACCATTTTAAAAGCAGTTGGAGATAATCCTGTTAAAACAACTATCGGAACAGCGATTCTTACCACACTGGTGTCCTTGGATGGTGACGGTTCTTCTACCTATATCATTGTAGTGGCAGCCATGCTTCCGCTTTATAAAAGACAGGGGCTAAATCCATTAGTTCTTACCTGTATCATCATGCTGGCAGGCGGTATCATGAATATTCTTCCCTGGGGCGGACCTACCGCAAGGGTTATGAGTTCCCTGAAATTGGGGCATACAGAAATTTTCGTTCCGATGATCCCGATTATGGTTTTAGGGATTTTATGGGTGGTTTTTGTCGCCTACATTTTAGGAATGAAAGAAAAAAGACGTATTGCAAAACACGGAAAATATATCCATTACAATACCAATGATATTGCAGGTGAAGCGGATCCAAAGCTCCTTCGTCCGAAACTGATCTGGGTCAATCTGGGGCTTACCCTTATTCTTTTAACTGTAATGATCCTTGATCTTGTTCCACTGGGTATTGCTTTTATGATTGCTTTCTGTATTGCTTCTGTCATTAATTATCCAAAACTAAAAGATCAGCAAAAAATCATGTCCAAGCACGCAGGCAATGCATTATCGGTAGCGGGAATGATCTTCGGAGCGGGAATTTTCACGGGGATACTAAATGGATCCGGCATTATGCAGGCCATGGGAAACAGTATGATCGATATCGTCCCTAAAAGCTGGGGTGGCTCTCTAAATATCATTACTGCCGTATTCAGTGTTCCTCTAACCTTCTTCCTTACAAATGATGCTTATTATTTTGGAATATTGCCTATTATTGCCGCTACCGGACAACAGTTGGGCATTCCTCCAGATGTTCTGGGAAGAGCCAGTCTTGTGGGTCAGGCCTCTCATCTCTTAAGTCCTCTGGTTCCTTCAACTTATTTATTGGTATCGCTGGCGGGAGTAGAGTTTTCAGATCATTTGAAATACACTCTAAAATGGGCAATCGGTTCATCTATTGTAATGTTGTTAGGAGCTCTTCTTCTTGGAATCATATAATTTCAATTCGTTTATAATGATTATATTTCGGAGGTATTAATGACAATATTATCCAGAATATAACTATCTTTTTGTGCAGAGAAAAAAAGTTTTCCAATGAGCCTTTTCCAAACCAGAAAAACATTCACCAGCCGATACTTAAAGAACCTTACTTTATATGTATTTGTAGCCATTATCGGTGGAGTACTTACAGGCCAATACGCTCCTGAACTCAGCACTAAACTGGGAGTGGTAAGTCGGTATTTTTTCAAGGTGCTGGAAATGCTTATCTTGCCTGTCATTTTTATGGCTATTACCTATGGAATCTGCCATTTATCTGATATAAAAAATGCCAGCAGAGTTGTTTGGCAGACTGTTATTTACTTTCTGATCATCAGCTCTATTGGGATTGCATTGGGATTTGTTTTCGGCTTCGCCATACAACCCGGAGCCAATACAGGAATTGATATTACAAAACTCAATACCACACTTCCTGAAAATTTTGAGATCAATGACAGTTCGATCGGCTCGGTTTTATACCTCAACAGACACGGTATTTTTCTTATGCTCTCTATTATTATTGGAATTTCTATGAACCTTTCTAAAAAAAGAGAGAATTTCCTGAGGATCTTAGATTATGCACTCAGTGTTTTTTATACCATCATTAAATATGTGTACATTATCCTTCCGTTGATTATTTTCTGTAACATCTCATATGGAATTTCCATATATGGGATCAACACTCTTCTACCGTTAAGCAAGGTGGTTGCTACCGCATATCTCGCTGATATTGTTTTCATTTTTGGTGTGCTGGGGTTTGTTTCCTATCTATTTAAGTTTAACCTCTTGAAATTCCTTCTTAATATCAAAGAAGAAATCATTATGGTTATTACAACCTCTTCTTCTAAAACAGCATTTCCCATGATTTTTGAAAAAATGGAATCTGAGGGATATAGCCGGAAAATTTTGGGATTTATTATTCCTTTAGGATACAATTTCAATCTGGCAGGTGCCTGCATTTATATTTCTGTAGCCTGTTGCTTTTTGATCCAGTTCTACAATATTTCTTTAAGTGTTCATGATTATATTTGGCTTTTCATCATCATTACCATTACTTCAAAAACGGCTTCCGGTGTTCCTGGTTCAGGATTTCTGGCGCTGATTTTTACATTAAACAGATTTGGAAAAATTCCATTGACCGATATTGCCCTGTTGTACAGCGTAGACCGCTTTATGAATGAAGCCAGATCTGTTACCAATTTCATTGGCATTGCTGTTTCTGGTGCTGTGATTTCAAAAATCAATCAGCCGTTAGAAAAAAATTAAGAAACAAAGTTCAATAATGATTAATAGTCCTCAGAATTCCATTTCTTTTTAGCAATCATAAAATAGTCCCACACATCGTCATATTTCTTCACAGGTATTTCCGGTTTTGTTTCTGATGCTTTACGTTCTAAATCCTTAATTTTTTCGCTTTCGGAAATAGCACCAAACTTGTAGTTTTCATATGCTGTTTTGACATAAATTAAATGTCGGAAAATTCCATTTTTATAAGTATCTTCAAATATGCCTATCGCCTTCATTTGCCCGAAAGGAATGGTTTCTAAATTTTGAGAACGGGTAATAATCAAATCATTTTGAGTGATGATAAACATTGGTAAGATTTTATTGGTATTAAAAAAGGTAAAAGTCTTATTTTGAGCTTCTATTTTAAGCCAGTCTTTTTCTGGTAATCTCTCAATAACCACCTTTATTCTCTTATATCTTTTTTGGATCATACGCCAAAAGAAAAATACAATCAAAAGAAACAGAATAAGCAAAATAATTCCGGTCGGACTGCTTTTATTAAGGTTTGGCAGATTTATTATTTTATTTTTGAAAGCCAACATAATAATTGCAGCAATCAGACTAAAAAGAAGAAACTCATACAGATATTTTCTTAGGCTGACTGTTCTTAAAACCTGCTTCTTTTTTTCTTTCATTTAGAAATAATTTTCAACAGAAAAGTACAAAAAAAACGCTTTACAACCGTAAAACGTTTTTCTTATTATTGTAAGTATTCAAAAAACTCATCAATATCAATTTCCCCAATTATTTCGCGCCCAGATAACAAGAGCAGGCAGCATATCTCCACCTGATGCTACAGAATGAAGATTGGACCCGAAAAGTTCCCAGTCTGTTTCATTTCCATGATGAACCCCTATGGCATACATCTGCCCATTAGAAAACCAGCTGTATAACGGTGAGCCAGATGCTCCGCTTGCTTCATCCGCATAGCTTTCTATCTGCGTACTATCTACTGTTCTGCCATCCGGTAATTTCACATCATCCCCATCATCGTCGTCTACAACACTTATATTACTTTGATATGTAGGTCTGTTTTCACCTTTATCATACGGATATCCTGTCATGGTCCATGCATTCATATCTTCCCAGGAACTGTTATAGCTCTTTGCCCCAAAATAGCCCGTTGTATCACCTATCGAATCATATAACTTTACCACCATCATATCATTTCCCACATCACTCTGATAGGCGATGTAGCTTTCTCCATACGTGTAAAATGAATCTCCATAGATTGATCTTCCATCATAATAGGCAGGTATTACTTTAATCATCCATTGTGCATAGGGTTTTTGAGGTCTCATATGGCCTGAAGTCATCAAAATTTTTCTACCCACCATAAAACCTGTTCCTCTTCCTTGATAGGACCATGATGAAGAAGCGGTTAATTTAGTATAGACCTCTACCCTGCAGATACATGATTCCGGATAGGTATTGGGATAGATATTCACTCTATTGTCATTCCCAAAGATCGTTGTATGATTGGCACTTTTCGTTACCAGCCTGTTTAAACGGTTTCTTTTAGCCGATTTTGTATCTGCAAAAACTACTTTAGGATGTAATCCGAGGATATGCGTTTCCGGAACAAAAGCTTCTGCTTCTGTTACCTTTATTTTCTCTACTTTAATCCTGGTGTTGAGTTTTTCAGCAGAGATTACTTCTTCAGTCTTGCCCGGAATTCCCCAATCAAAAGGTGAAATAGAATCCAATTGGTTTAATTCCTTGTCCAGTTTTGATACAGAACGTTTAACAGGATCTTTTACCTTGTCTGTAAATCTAAAACTTCTGGCAGCATCCGTAATAAAAAGCGCTCTATCCAATTCTTTGGTTGGAAGTGGATTTTCTTGTTCCAGCAATAATTCTTTAGGAATTGGAGAATCGGCCGGAACGCCTTGAAAGATTTTTTTTAATTTTTCCATTTTGTTAATTTTAATGATATTTTGGTCTCACAAAGTTGCATTAATATCGCTGCACATCTTCCAGTGCTATCCCTACTTTTCACATGGGGCAATCCCTACAAAAAACATCAGTATAATCCACATTATCAACAAACTAAATACAATGAAGCACTTAAAAACTATATACTTTTTTATATTTGACAACACCAAAAAAAGAGTATTTTATGAAAAAGAATATCTTACTTAAAAATGCCAGATTATTAGACAGAGAAGCACAAAAATCCATCAATGGAGGTGCAGGCATTAAAATTATTTACCGCGAATACAACGATCATGGAAAATGTGTCTTATGAATCGGACCGGGACAAAACTGTCCTTAATATACTGAAACACTACCATGAACTGAAACCTGAAATTTCCGGCTTCGGTTTTTATTTTTCTGCCAAAATTTCACATCCCAAAATAAAACTCTGCCATTTTCAACCCTAATGTTCAACAATGCACCTTCAGCTGCATTTGGCATACATTTAGAGAATCATAACCCAGAAATAATTAAAAAAACAGATATATTATGTCAGTAAACTTTAAACCACTAGCAGACAGAGTTTTGATCGAGCCTATCGCGGCAGAAACTAAAACAGCTTCAGGTATTATTATTCCGGACACCGCAAAAGAAAAACCACAAGAAGGTACTGTAGTAGCAGTAGGTCCTGGTAAAAAAGATGAGCCTACCACTGTTAAAGCAGGTGACAAAGTTCTTTATGGAAAATATTCAGGTTCTGAATTGAAATTGGAAGGGAAAGATTACTTAATTGTAAAAGAAGCTGATTTATTAGGAATTATTGGTTAATCTGTAAAAAGTAAAATGTATTCATGTAAAATGACTTCATGAATATAACTTCATTAATACATTGTACAAAGTACATTAATACAAAAAATTATGGCAAAAGAAATAAAATTCGATATTGAATCTAGAGACGCTTTAAAAAGAGGAGTTGATGCATTAGCTAATGCAGTAAAAGTTACGTTAGGACCAAAAGGTAGAAACGTGGTGATCGAGAAATCTTTCGGTGCACCTCACGTAACTAAGGACGGTGTGTCTGTAGCAAAAGAAATCGAACTTGAAGACAGAGTAGAAAATATGGGAGCGCAGATGGTAAAAGAAGTCGCTTCCAAAACTAATGATATCGCAGGAGACGGTACTACTACCGCTACTGTTTTGGCACAGGCTATCGTAAGAGAAGGTCTTAAGAATGTAGCTGCAGGTGCAAACCCTATGGATCTTAAAAGAGGGATCGACAAAGCGGTAACTGTTGTTGTTGAAAACCTTAAATCCCAGTCTAAAACTGTTGGAGACTCTACAGAAATGGTGAAGCAGGTTGCTTCCGTTTCTGCCAACAACGACGAAACGATCGGATCTTTGATCGCTGAAGCTTTCGGGAAAGTAGGTAAAGAAGGGGTAATCACTGTAGAAGAAGCTAAAGGTATTGATACAACTGTAGATGTTGTAGAAGGTATGCAGTTCGACAGAGGATACCAGTCTCCTTACTTCGTAACTAACCCTGAGAAAATGGTAGCTGAAGTAGAAAACCCTTACATCCTTTTAGTAGAGAAAAAAATCTCTTCTATGAAAGAATTGCTTCCGGTTCTTGAGCCTATCGCACAAAGCGGAAAATCTTTATTAATTATCTCTGAAGAAGTTGAAGGTGAAGCTTTAGCAACTTTAGTAGTCAACAAATTAAGAGGTTCTCTTAAAATTGCTGCCGTTAAAGCTCCAGGATTTGGGGACAGAAGAAAAGCAATGTTGGAAGATATCGCAATCCTTACAGGTGGACAGGTTATTTCTGAAGAGCAAGGTTTCACAATGGAAAACATCTCTTTAGATATGTTGGGAACTGCTGAAAAAGTAACGATCGATAAAGATAACACTACAATCGTAAATGGTGGTGGTGAAGAAAGCAAGATCAAAGGAAGAGTAAACCAGATCAAAGCTCAGATGGAAACTACTACTTCTGACTACGACAGAGAAAAACTACAGGAGAGATTGGCTAAATTAGCTGGTGGTGTTGCCGTACTTTATGTAGGTGCAGCTTCTGAAGTTGAAATGAAGGAGAAAAAAGACAGAGTAGATGATGCACTTCACGCTACAAGAGCAGCCGTTGAAGAAGGTATCGTTGCAGGAGGTGGTGTTGCTTTAGTAAGAGCTATCTCAGCGCTGGAAAACCTTACAGGAATCAATGCTGATGAAACTACAGGAATTAGAATCGTGAAAAGAGCAATCGAGGAGCCATTAAGACAAATCGTTGCCAACGCAGGAGGTGAAGGTTCTGTAATCGTTGCTAAAGTAGCTGAAGGTTCAGGAGACTTCGGATACAATGCTAAAACTGACGAGTATGTAAACATGCTTGAAGCAGGAATCATTGACCCTACGAAAGTAACAAGAGTTGCCCTTGAAAATGCAGCTTCTGTTTCCGGAATGCTTCTTACTACTGAGTGTGTAATCACTGAAGTGAAGAGCGCTGAACCTGCTATGCCAATGGGTGGTGGAATGCCGGGAATGATGTAACAGCGTATCGCTGAGACAATTTAATATATAAACCGTTCTGCTTTTGTAGGGCGGTTTTTTATTATATTTGATGAGTAACTATAACACATGAAAAATAACCCAATATGAAAAAAATTATACTTTTATTATTGACCTTCTTTAGTTTAACACTAAGTTATTCCCAGAATCTTTATCCTGAAAAATACAAAGATTGCAGTTTAAGTTCCTTTTGTCTTGATTGTGGGGAAACTATAGCTAAGCCACAAAGCTCAATAATAAATGAATTGTTGGACAAATTTGACAAAAAGAGTTTGAGCCAAACAGCAGGAAAAATTGAAGTACAAATTTTAATTGACGAATATGGACAACCTTGCCTGCTAAGTTCATTAAATCAAACTAATATCTCTTCAAAAAAACTAGGTTTACAGAATGCAATAAACTCAACATCAAGTTGGGAACCTGCGATTTCAAAAAATAAAAAAACAAATAGCTCTGTTTCGCTAATTTTTGAATTTGAAAACGGTAACTTTTCTGTAAAGCGCAGAATCTTTGATTTTAAAAATCAATCCAATGCAAAATCCGTTGGAACGCCTGATATAAAAGGAACCGATAAAGAAAAACTTTCAAAAGACTGGACTGTATTCACTCAACAAAACTCAGAATTACCCTGGGACATGACAAGAGCTGTTGCAAATGATTTAGACAATAATATCTGGATTGGAACAGATAATGGAATTGTAAAAATAAATAATGGCCAGTGGGAACATTTTAATACAAAAAACACATTAATATCTTCTCCTCCTTATAATAAAAATGAAACAGTATCAGTACGGGATTTAGAAGTTGACAAAAATAACAATAAATGGTTTATTGCTGCCTGGGATGTTTATAAATATGATAACAAAAACTGGACAAAATACGACTCAATAAATTCTCCTATTAATTGGGCAAGAAAAATATTTATTGACCACTCAAATAATGTATGGTTTACCTCTTGGAATGGTGTTGCAAAGTTTGACGGAAAGAACTGGTCTGTAATTAACAAACAAAATTCAAATCTACCCACCGACAAAACCATTGGTGTGCATGTAGATAAAAAAGATAGAATCTGGATTGGAACATTGGAAGGAAATGTAATGATTGAAAACGGGGTAACGAAATTATTAAATGATAAAAATTCACCTTTATCAAAAGCGTACATCTCAAAAATCTATGAAGACAAAAAAGGGAATTTCTGGTTTGACTTATACAATCATAAATCCGATAATGCTGGAATCTATATATTAGATTTACAACAGAAGTGGACAAGAATAAAACATCCAAATCCTAAAATGTTCAGTGAAAATGCAATCAATGATTTTTATTTGGATGAAGAGAGCAATTTGTTATGGATAACGGTAAGTGGAGTTGGCGTTTTAAGTTATGACATACACTCAAAAAAATGGGAAACTTATACCAATGAAAATTCAAATGTTCCAAGTGTTTATTGCGAGAGAATAACGAAAGATAAAGATGGTTCCATATGGATTGCGACTTATGCTGGAGTAATCAAACTTAATAAATAAACATCTGCTAACAAAGAAATCATTTACCCAACTGAATGTGTCATCACCGAAATGAAGAGCGCTGAACCTGCTATGCCAATGGGAGGTGGAATGCCGGGAATGATGTAACAGCGTGTCGCTGAGACAATTTAATATATAAACCGTTCTGCTTTTGTAGGGCGGTTTTTTATTTTGTAGATAACTCTTTTGTTTATCATTTATTATATACTATTGCGTTTATCCAAAAATAACTAAAAATAAACCGCTGTTTAACAAGCAATTGTACAATACATATATGAAATAAGCGCAATAATATATATGTGATATTTGCGCAATGCGTATATTTGGACGTTATCTGTAATTGCAAAACCAATATCTCGCAAAAAATAAATGACTTTATTAAATGTAATTTGGCCCGCTATTTATGTGAGTGAAGAAGTTCAAAAATTTTGGTATTTAATTTTCCTTACAATAATTATTGAAACCATAACTATTTATGTATTTCTTAAAATTGGTTGGAAAAAATCTGTGCTAATATCAATAATCGGAAATTTAATTTCTGGATTTCTTGGAACTCTTGTGATGATGTTTGCAATGTTAATTTGGCATTTTGCAATTGATAGATTTCTTCCAAATGCAACTTTTGACAAATTTAACTGGATTGCAACTTATTTTTTGATGTGTTTGGGAAGTGTGTGTATTGAAACTTTCGCTATATCAAAAATTTTCAAATTCAGTTTTAAAAAATTATTTATTCCTCTTTTAATTGGAAATGCTTTAAGCTATTCATTTATAGTATTTGCAGCAACAAAAGAAAACGATGTAAAACAAGCTAAACAAAAGCGTATTGAAAATGTTTTTTATAAACCATTAAAAAATAATTATACCTTATTAAACAAAAAAGATGTAATGTTTTACACTGCAAAAATTGAAATAGAATACGATGAAAATAATAAAATTTCAAATATCAGTTATCCATTGGAAATAATTTTTAAATATGATTATAGGGACTACTTTATAGATTTTTCCGTTTGAACTTCGATTATCGACAGATGAAAATTCCAGCGAAATTGAAAACGGAAGAAAAATAATTTATCTTGACAAACTTTCTGATACTGTAAAAGTAGTCCTTGAACAAAAAAATCCCGATGAAAACATTGGTTGGACAAAACCAATAATTACTGACACACTTAAATTCGTTCGATCAAAAACCGAATAATGCAACTACAGATAACATTATATTGGCAAAATATGGGTTAAGGTTGCCCTTGAAAACGCAGCTTCTGTTTCCGGAATGCTTTTAACAACCGAATGTGTAATCACTGAAGTGAAAAAAGACGAACCAGCTATGCCAATGGGAGGTGGAATGCCAGGAATGATGTAACGGTCAGCGACCGAGACAATTTAATATATTAGCCGCTTTGCTTTTGCAAGGCGGTTTTTTTGTTTTCTTAATTCCCATAAATTACACAAAAGGGTAATTGACAGGCGACGATTAATGTTACACCTTTGATATCATAAGATAGCGGACTAGCTGAACACCGTATTACAAAGTAGGCAAAAGAAATTATAAAAAAATGTGTACTTACAAAAATCAAAATTACAGCGAAGGGTCCATTACTAAATTTGATGATGGCCATTATTATCAATGCTTTGACGGATCTTGGAGGCTCTATCAATTGAAAAAGTCTGATAAAGTTGAATTAGTTTCTAAACAGGTAATAGATGAAGATAAGACATTCAAATACACCTATTCATGTGAGTTTTCTAATGATAATTCAAGGAAAATTACAGTAGTTTCAGCAAATGACGCCGAAGCGCACCTACTTGCAATTCAAGAATTTGAAACCATGTGTAATGACATTCAAAAGGCAGAAAAACTAATAGAAACTCTTCAAATTCCTACACGAGAAATGACTGAAGAAATTATGCAAATTCCCAATATTCAGACAGAAATAAATGATGAAAGAATAAATTATACAAATTATTCATTTTATGACGACATCTATTGGAGCGGTGATAGACTTTATGGTAAATGGTCGCAAACATTAGCAGGAGTTTGTTCCGGTAATTCAGTATCCGGGTTTTTTTATAGAATTCAAATTACCTCTAATCCAAGTATTATTGACACTTGCAGTGGACATTATGTAGCAAAAATAGAAAATCAAGCATAAAACTGCCATCAATAAAGTATTGCAAATAGGAGGCAGAATACCAGAAATGATATAACAGCATGTCGCTGAGACCATTTAATATATGAACCGTTCTATTTTATAGGGCGGTTTTTTTGTATTATATTTGACAACTAACCATGACCCATGAAAATAAACTTTTTTTCTAACGTATATATTTGGCTGTTATTAATAGCCTTACCAGAAATGGTATTTTCACAATCGACCGACTTTACCATTCAGGATGTAAAGTTTGAAAGTCAGGGTATCACTCTCGCAGGCTCCATTTTACAACCTAAAAAACCATTTGCAGCAGTGGTCATTGTTCACGGATCTGATCCAGTAAAAAGAGAAATGGAATTCGCAAAACGTCTTGCCAAAGAAGGCATTGCGGTATTCACCTACGACAAACGCGGAGTTGGAGAATCTTGTGGTGTCTATGTAGGACCTTCTGTGGGCACCAATAATATTGACACTGCTAATCTTACTTTATTGGCTCAGGATGCCAATGCAGCTGCAGAAAAGTTTCAGAGCTATCTGAAAGATAAAAAAATACCTATTGGATTAATAGGATTTAGCCAGGCGGGATGGATCATCCCAATGGCGGCAAGCACAAATCCACAAATTAAATTTATGGTTTTATTTAGCGGGCCTACCATTACCACGCTGGAACAACTTCGATTTCAGTTTTATACCAATGGAAACAATAATTTTTGGGAAAATCATACAGAAGCAGATGCTATTGAACATACCAGAAATGATCCGGACAAATATCAATTTGTAGCCACTGACCCCAAAACCTATCTGAGTACCCTTTCAATTCCCGGACTTTGGCTTTTTGGTGAAAAAGATATACAGATTCCGGTAAAGTTGTGTATAGAACAATTGAACACCCTTAAAACACAGGGAAAACCTTTCGAATATACTTCTTTTCCTAAACTGGGGCACAATACTTCTTCCAGCAATGATACTGCCACTCTTGATACTGCTGTACAATGGATACAACAGAAAGCTTTGAATATTAGAAAAACTAAATCTTCAAAATAAAGCATCTGTTCACATGCTTAAAGCAGATCACTGAAGTGGAGAGCGCTGAACCTGCTATACCAATGGGAGGTGAATGCCGGGAATGATGTAACGGTCAGTGACCGAGGTGGTTTATTATTATAATTGACTTAATAAAAAATAATAGGAATATCTCAAAAAATTAACTAAATTTATTTTCAATTAATAACCAAAATACAGATTAAACATATGCCCAAAATAATATCAATTTTCAACAATAAAGGAGGTGTTGGAAAAACTAGTCTATGTTGGAACATCGCAGATTCGTTAGGAAGAAAAGGGAAAAAGGTTCTATTGATCGACTTTGATCCTCAATGTAATTTATCAATTGCAGTCCTTGGGGATAAAGAGTTTGTAAATATTTTACCTAGTCAAGACATTCCATATGGTACTACCATACGAGCATTTCTACAAAGATTTCTACAAAATACAGGAGGAGAAGAATCCTTTGTACATAATGGCATAAATACTAGCGAAAATGTAGACTTAGTCCCTGGAGACTTTTGGCTTAACGTATATGCAGACTCTTTGAATGTAGGTGCTGATCTGTTATCAGGAACTGGCTTGTCTAAATATATTGTATTACGAACTCTTGTAAAAAAAATAGAACAAGATAAAAATATCAATTATGATTTTGTAATTATTGATTTACCACCATCTTTTGGTTCATTAGTTAGAGCTTCTTTTTATTCTTCTGATTATTTCATTGTTCCTTGTACATCAGATAATTTCAGTGAATATTGTGTAGGTCTAATCGGCCAAATGATTCCATCATTTATTAGAGACTGGCAAGATGGATTATCTAGATTTAAAACATCCAATCCTCATTTTGATGAATTTGACAATTTTGGGCAACCAAAATTTGCAGGTTGGATATTTAATGGCTTTGATACCGCTAAGGAAAGACGAACAAGGAATGAAATTGATACAGGAATACCTGAAAAAGAAAAAAAAATGATGAGAGCTGATGAAACCTTTCATCAATCATTACAAAATGCAATAAACAATGATTTGATAGGAAATCTTACAAAAGAAATATCTTCTTACTCTGCAATCGCAGAAAATATTATTGATAAAAACAATCAGCTTGGAGATATAGAGGATGCTAACGTTTTAATTCAAAACAGCTTATGGCTAAATGTACCACTGGGACAACTTCATAATTTCAAACAAGTAAAGTCTTTGAACAATAGAACAAATTGGGCTCAAAATCAAGTTGAGCAAATAGACTTATTAAGAAATAAATTTGATGAATTAGCAGAGAATATTGTAACAGTTTGTGTATAAAATAAAAGTATAGTGCTCATGTTTTAAAACATATTCATATAGAAAGTAATAGCATCACAAAGAACCGTCCTATTTTTATAGGACGGTTCTTTGTGATTTATCTTTATGATGAAAATTTCAGAAGATATTCATTATTAAAGTACACTACCCTTTAATACTTCTTTTGTTATATTTGTGAAAAAACTACTATAATGAATAAAAAAAATACCAGTATATGGATATTTGGAATACTATCCACAATATTTATCGTTGGAGTTATTACTGCCACTTATCTTATTTTCAACAATGAAAAACCAGATATTAGAGGTACATTTGGAGATATGTTTGGCGCAGCAAATGCACTTTTCACAGGCTTATCTTTCTTAGGACTTATTATTACAATACTATTACAAAGGAGAGATTTCAAAGAATCAAAATATCAATACCTTCATGAGCGAATGACAAGTTTTATGTATGTTCAATTGGATAGATATGAAAAAGCGTTAGAAAAATTAGAGCTAATAAATAATAGTGTGAAAATCTGTAATAATGAAGCACTCTATTTTTTACATGAAAATTTAGAATACATTAGCATTGAATTTGCAGAAACAAGAGAACAGAGATTAAAGATAGCTTTAAATAGCAAAGAAGCAATTATACAAAACCTAAATTTAATCAAAGAGTCAAATAGTAAAATATCATCTTTCATAATATCAACTGATAATTGCTTTTTAACATTAAGCGATATTTTAAACACTAGTGAATTAACTACTAGTGATAAAAATGAATTAAGAACCATATTTCATAAAAATTTAGGATTTATGTTTCCTGATGTTATAAAGACTATATATAATACAATTTATTTGGCAAGAATGTTTCCTTTTCATATAGAAATAATAAATAATGATGATCTCTTATCCTTAACGACACTTTTGAATAAAATACAATATTTTCAAATTTTTCACCATAGTAGAAAAAATCACATTTAACATTGCTATCTCTGCACAAGATCTACCCATTTTTGAGCAAATAAATAATAAATATCAACTCTCGCTAAGATTTATTCTTCAATTTTATATTTTTCTATGTCGAAGTCAAAATCAAATAATTCCTTAGGAGGAATTTTGAATGCTGAAGCCATTTTAAGAATAGTTTCAATCGTCGGATTTCCTTTACCATTTTCGTATTTGTTATAATTACTGGAATCGAAAACCGAATTTTGTGCAACGGCGTCCATAGAAGTATATTTTTCCTTTCTTATCTCCTTGAGATGTTCAGAAAAACTTTGCATATACAATTTTAAAACGTCTTTGCTATCCATTAATTTATAATTAGTAGCAATTTTAGAATTTCAATCAAATATTTCATGGTAATATATTACCATATTTCAGAAAATTTATTATATTTGTCAATAGATTACATCTGAAAATGTAATTTTGCGATACTTCAAAGAAACATAGAAGCTATTGCTTAGAGTCTTGTCATAGAAAACTGGTAATTTTTAAAGCAACAAGATGATAAGTATGAAGCTCACGACCTAGGCGTGGGCTCTCTTATCTGTTGCACGGTATACCAGTACCTCTATGACGGATATTGTAGAGTTCCATGCCGTTTTTTATTTTATGCTGTTCTGCTTTTCTACAATCATCTTTTTTCTAAGCCAGCTTTATCACATACAGTATCATGAGATGTTACAATGGGGTGTACAATCCATTGCGGCTTTCGGGCTTATAAAAACACAAATTCTATCATATTTTTTTGGTAAGAATATACAATGCTGCACCAGATTGCATGGTCTGCTTACTGTCATTCAGAATGTAACGAAGTGAAATAAAGAATCTAATCTATCAATGAGATTCCTCCTTCGTCGGAATGACAGCAGGTGTAAAATTGTATACCATACCCTTTATTTTTTGTCTTGTATGGGCAGGAAGTTCAGCATTGGCAGGACTTCCTCCTTCACAAGCACTAAACATTTAAAAATATAAACCATTAAGGAAAAATGAAGATATTAAGATAAGTTAAGCACCATCAAAGATGGATGAGAAGGCAAGTCGCTGAATAAATAGCTTCAGCACTATGATCTTAATAATTCTTAAACCCTTAAAAGCTCTTAACGGTTAAGAAAATCATTGTACATCACATGTATTCTCTCACCTATAAAAACATACACACGCATGAAAAAAATTAAAATAGACTTTCAATCCCGACTGTCGGCAGTTGGTAAGAAGCACTCTGGATTGCAACTGATGGAGAACTACTTTCAGCTCTATGATCTGGGTACCTCTAAAAAGACATTACACAGCATTATGAATTACGCGGTAAAAAGGAATAGCTGGATCAAAGAAGACCCTTCCGTTCTTTTTCACTTTCGTCAGTCGATGCAGTTGTTTGTCAGGGCAGGCTATCTCATCACGCTGAAGGAAAAGAAATGGGCCAATAATACTCAGTTGGAAGAGGTCTCTCCGTTGGTTTTAGGCTTACTTTCAGAGAAAGAATATCAAAATCCGACATTGGTCTTAAAAAAAGCATTCAGAGAATACAGCGTTAAAGAATTTGATTATTTTATGTCAGGAATGGTCTATTTCTCACTGGGAATCTATGACCACCTCCCGGAAAGGAATATCGTGAATCCTTACATTCATCTGATTAAAATGCTGGATGCAGCACACCTTATTCTTGAAAGGAGAGGAAAAAAGATCAAAGCAAATGACGAATAGAAATTTTATTAACGCAAAGGTTTATTTTTAACAATATATAGTTTAGGAGCAAAGAGGAATCAATCCTTGATTGATTTGATGAAGCGAACGTTTTATCAGGCCGCTTTATCAGTGGTGAAACCGCCACTCTTTGCTTTCTTTACAATATAAAAATAAGTCAATTGAGACTTTGCGTTTAAGAATATAAATAACCCCTTGCTGCCGCACAATTGTATCGTGTGGTAGCGGAGGGGTTTTGCAGCCTAGTTTTTCATTTAAATCATGATTTTTTACGTAAGGAAATAGTATTTGATTTACAAACAGGTAGATGAAATTAAAACAACATTAGCGCAATTGTATATAGTGTATATTGGCGCAATGCGTAAATTTGGATGTTGCTCTTCATTGTAGAGCTACAGTAACCATAGACAAATCAAGAATTAATGACAGAGAAATTTCCGACAATAAATAGCACACTTTCACCAAAAGACCTTGGCAAACTTATTCGACAAAAATATGGGTTAAGCGATAAAACAGAATGCAGCATATTTAGACTTGCTATGAACCATTTATACATTGTTTATGATGACAAAAACAAATACGTTTTCAGAGTTTATACACATAATTGGCGGACAAAATTAGAAATTAAAGAAGAGTTAAGACTTTTACTTCACTTAAAAGAGACTGACCGACAAGTTGCGTATCCAATTGCTGACCAATCAAATCAATACATCCAAGAAATTGAAGCATCAGAAGGAACAAGATTTGGCGTTTTATTTTCATATGCGAAAGGCGAAAAGACAGCAAGATTTTCACAACAAACAAGTTTTCTTATTGGACAGGCATTAGCAAAAGTTCATCAATCCACGGAAGGTTTTAAACTGAATCGAGTGTCTTACAATAGTCAAAACCTGCTTATAAAACCTGTTTCAAGAACAAAAGAATTCTATAATAAAAATATTAGCGAGATTGAATTTTTAGAAAAACTGTCTGCTTTTTTAACGCTGAAAATTGATAATATTGACCAGCAGGAAATGAGATATGGAAGTGTTCATCTTGACGTTTGGTTTGACAATTTGCATATTGACGATGAAAAGGAAATAACATTTTTTGACTTTGATTTTTGTGGCAACGGTTATTTATGTTTTGATATATCTTATTTTCTATTTCAGTTGCTTGCAACTAATTTAAACGAAGAAGAATACCAAGTAAAAGCAGAAAGTTTTTTGAAAGGTTACGAAGCTGTAACTGAAATTAGTAGTGAAGAAAAACAGTTTTTGCCTTTTGCCTGTTTAGCAATTATGACCTATTACATTAGTGTACAATGTGACAGATTTGAATATTGGACGAATATTTTCCTGAATGAAGACCATTTAAAAAGGATGGTTGGAAATTTGAAACGATGGATTTCATACAACAAAATTGAGATAGAATAATAAAAACTGTATCTATACTAAACACCACCAGTTACAAAATCACTCAAAAATAATATGATAATGAAATCCAGAATTCTCTATGTCTTTATCTTACTAATATCTTATAGTTGTTCAGTAAATAAATATAGCAATGTTCCTGTACAAGATGAAATTGATCTTTCCTTTAAAAGATTTACTGAAATAAAAAAAGAAGAAATAGATAAAAAATCAAAAGACATCACACTTGGATATTTTTGGGGAATTGGAGAAGATATTTATCCAACTTTTGAAAAGCATACATTTGAAATTCCTAAATCTTATCAAAGAAATGAGAATAACTTCATTCTTAAAGTAGATTATTTTTTCACAAAAGATGACCAAACCAAATTCAAGTTTTATGAATGGAATGAAAATGAAAAAATTGAAGTGTCTAATAGTCTGTTTAACGAAAAATTTAATGAAATCAAAAAATATATAACTGAGAAGCTTGGAAAACCATACCTGGAAGTATATGAAGATTTAGAAAAATCCAAAGAAGAAACAGTAAGAGATAATATAAAATGGCAAAGTCAAAATTTGAATGCCTACTTATTTCGTTTTAGAGGAAAAGGTGGATTCGATCAAATACGTTTAGCGATTTACAGCGATTAAAGAGACTGTACTGAAGACGTTGGAGAGCAAAGTTTTCCGCAAAAAAATCTTTATGTTTAGGTCATTGAAAAACCGGTCAAAAAATTCGCTTCAACTTTTTCCTTATATTTGAACTTAGACCTTCTATTGATATCCGGTGCTAAAACAATCACAGATTTTCAACAGAATATCAAGGAAACCAAACATTAAATCTTACATCATTGAAAACAAAATTAGTATTCCTTTCATTGTTGAGTTCATTATTAGCTCATGCACAAACACTTCAATTTAAAAATCTCGCCAATATGTCTGCAGGCAGAGGTGCCATAACCAGTGTAATTGTGAATGATAATATCTACGTGAGTAATGGGTATCAGGAAAAAGCAAGTGATGCAAAGTATGTTGAAAAATATAATATTACCACTAACTCTTGGAGTATTCTCAATTCTACCCTGCTTCCCAAAAGATTTGCTAATTCGGAGACTTACAACAATAAAATTTACATTTTTAACGGTTGGGGAAATAGCCATCTTGAAATTGTAGATCTTGCAACCCATACAGTAACGAAAGGAGCCGTTAATCATTCCTACACAGGAAATTCAGGTTCTGCAATCTATGATGGTAAAATATATGTGTTTGGCGGCAGCGGACTGAATGGAGCTCCAAAGACTACATTTTCTAATAAATTCCAGTATTATGATATTGCTTCCAATACCTGGAACCCATTACCCAATATGCCCACAGCCAGAGAAGCAAAGGGCAGAATTGTTAATGATAAGCTGTATGTAATTGGTGGTTTTAACGGTACCCCATCCCGACTGATCAATGTGTTTGATCTTAAAACCAATCTTTGGGTCGATCAGTATACGATGCCTGCCGGTATATCCGGACATGCATTAGCGGTATCCGATAATAAGATCTTTATTGTAGGCGGTTTTAACAATCAAACTTTCCTTGCCTATTTTGATACTACTACCAATAAGATACATCAGTTATCATCCAATATGATTCCCAGAAGACACGCTGCAGCGGAAGTATATGACAATAAATTATACGTCATCGGTGGAAGTACAACGTCCCTTACCAGCTCAGCTATTAAAAGTATACAAGTGGCAGATATTAATGAAGGTGTACTCACCGAAAATACAGCCAATGAAGATCAAATATTGAAAACAAAAGTCTATACCAACGCATCCAGAGACGGTTTTGTCATCAGTAATAAAAACAACAGCAACCAGTTTGAATACACCATTTCCTCAATAGACGGGAAACAAATCACCAGAGGTTTTGCCTATTATAATAAAAATATAGATTTATCAAACCTGCCAAAGGGAAAGTATATTTTTAGTTATAAAAATGAGAAGGGCCTTTTACAACAGGTTAATATTATAAGATAAAAGAGACTTCAGAAAATGTGCGCAGAATATCCTGTAACGAAGAATACAGAAACAGATGAAGTACAAAAAAATAAAACCTTACAAAGAATTAGAACCCTTCATTCATTTCTATTGGGAACTGAAAGGAAATGAGACTGAAAAACAGTGGGAAAGGGTTTTTCCAGATGGATGCGCTGGTATACTCATGAATCTGGGCGATCAGTGTCTTACAGATAATGGCTCGGCTGTATTAGAGTTTGGGAAAACTTACGTAGTCGGCGCAATGACTTCCTTTAAAGACAGCCTTATTGATACAAAAACCCGTTTAATTGGAGCCTGTCTTAAACCCGCAGCTTTTGCCAATTTCTACAGCTATACTTCCCAAAATATACTCATTAACAACACTGTTGAATTTGAAAAATCCAATTCATTTAATGTAGATAAAGCATTTGAAAATCCATTTATGTACTTTGACCATTTCTTTTCGGGAAGAATAAAAAATAAAAACAACCGGTTACAATCCGTCATCAACGATATACATTCAACAAATGGGCAAATTACAATCTACGCGCTATCAAAACGGCATTTCACAACGGTAAGGCAATTGGAGCGGGATTTTAAAAAACTCATCGGATTATCACCAAAAGAATATTCAAATATTATTCGTTTTCAGCATGCTTTAAGGGTAATTAAAGATGCAAACCAAGATCAAAGCTTATTAGATATTGCTTTTGAATGCGGGTATTATGATCATTCCCATCTGAGCAATGAAATCAAGCGAAATACCGGATTTTCGCCATCAATGCTTTAATTTGTCGCATTTTTACAAAGTGCAGATGATTGTCAAAAAGTAAATTTGCAGAAACATTACAATTCAAAACACATGCGAAAGATATCACTTTTCATTGCCATGAGCTTAGATGGCTATATTGCAAAACCTAATGACGACCTAAGCTTCTTGAAACAGGTAGAAAAAGAGGGTGAAGATTATGGATATGCAGCATTCATGTCCGGTATTGACACGATCATTGTGGGTAGGAGAACCTATGACTACGTAGTTAAAGAGATCGGGGCATCTCACTACGACAACGGGCAGCGAGATGTTTACGTCATAACAAGAACGGAAAGACCTCAACTAGGCAGAACCATTTTTTATACAGGCGACTTAACAGAATTGGCAGACCGTTTAAAATCTGAAAACCATAAAAATATCTATTGTGACGGTGGTGCAGAAGTCATTAATGAACTATTGAAGTATAATTTAATAGACGACATGATTATCTCCGTTATTCCTGTTTTATTGGGTAATGGAACAAAGCTTTTTAAAGACGGAAGGCCTGAACAAATACTTGAATTAACAAATGTCAAAACATTTGAAACAGGATTGACACAACTGCACTATCACCGAAAATAATTGTTACCTATTTGAATACCATGAAAAATATTGCATCCTTATTTTTTTGTTAGAGATTTTAGATCTTCTTATTGAAAAAAATATTAATAAAAACGATTCCGTTATTTTACAGAAAATAAAAGGATATCACTAAATTTCAACAAAAAATACTTAAAGAATTAATCAAAAAAAATGAAAAATCTTAGTATCCTTTTAATTTTCATCTTCGCATCTTCTCTACTGTCTGCCCAAAATCAAAGGTTTGTCTATGAATACTCTTTTAAAATGGATTCTTTACACAAAGAAAACGTTGAAAAAGAAATCATGAATCTTGACATTACCAAAGATGGCTCCAACTTTTACAGCGCGTTGCTGATCACCAGAGATTCCCTGTTTAAAGCAGAATTTGAGAAAGGAAAAGCTTCTCCATCTATAGTCCTTGATATGAGAAAAATTAAAAGAACAAAAGTTAATTTCCGAATTTCCAAAAACTATCCCAATTTAGAAACGGTTTACCATACGAGCCTCAATGCCAGCTATGTCGCTTTAAAAGAACAGCATAAACTTAACTGGACTATTTTACCAGAAACAAAAACCATTGAAGGATTTAAAGTTCAAAAAGCAACCACCACTTTTGGCGGAAGAAACTGGATCGCCTGGTTCACCAATGATATTCAAATACATGACGGACCGTATAAATTCTGTGGACTTCCCGGTTTAATTTTAAATATCGGAGACGATCAAGGAGATCATATTTTCAATCTGGTGGGAAGTCAAAAACTCAATAATGAAACCCAATTGATGGATTCTAACAGGAAAGAAATTTTTCTGACTAATGAAAAATTTAATCAACTCTGGAATGAATATAAAAAAGACCCAGCAAAGAATATAAAAATCATTCATGGATCTTCAGAAATGTCTGAAACCATATTCTCTGATGTCAATGGAAGCCCATTAACAAAACAAGATTTAATTAGAAGAAAAGAAAAAACAGCAGAAGAAACTTTAAAAAAATTTAATAATTTTATTGAAAGAGGCTTATATAAGTAAAAAGCTACCCCGCATTGACGCTGGCATGCCAACATAATTTCAGGCTCTTATAAGGGAGTGTTGTTATTGTAAAATTCCATGATCATCCGGAACCTATTAACCGTATTTCGTTTCAATTGTTATGGTTTGAACCTACCGGAGTACTCCGGTGATCTCCCCCAACTTGCAGGAGACTTCCGTAGAGCGTATTTTATGAAAAACAATAGTGGTTGTAATCTCCGGAGCACTCCGGTGATCTCCCCCAACTTGCAGGGGACTTCCGTAGAGCGTATTTTATGAAAAACAATAGTGGCTGTAACCTCCGGAGCACTCCAGTGGTCTCCTCCAAGCTGCGCGAGACTTCTATGTATGTACTAAAATAGAAACAAATGTATGGATATGAAGATCTCCTCTGTCTATTGGGATTATCCCTGTAATTTTTCAAATCCGCAGCAATAAAATACAAGGGTATATTTCCTTTTCTTTATTTTTACAGCACAAAAGTGAATAAGACATGAAGAAAATAGAACAAAAAATAGATGAAGCTTTTACAGATACTTTTCTACTTCCCAGAGAAAAAGCAGTGACAAATTTCCTGGTTGATATTCTAAACTCAACATATAAATTCAGGGAAGATGATAAAAAAATTGAGGTGATCAGTTTGTATTATTATGCTTCAAGCCCTTTAGGTGCCCTATTTGCTTTGCCCAATTATGAATACTACTCTACTGATAAAACCACTCAGATAGCAGAGCTTCAATTAAAAGAGTATTCTCCTCTTGATGTTCAGGAATTATGCAAAAAGGTATTGAATGAAAATGGGATTGATTATTCTGCCTACCTGGATAAAAACGGTCAATTGGATTATGCTCATTATTGGGAAAACCAGTTTGGCCTGGAAAGTAATTTCTTAATCAATTGCTGGAAAAGTGCCAAAGAAAAAACACAGTCTAAAATGCTCGGGTTTTTAGAATCCTCCGACGGAGAAAGCGGAATGTTTGACCTGGACAATAATTATACAATTCCTTTTGATGTTGACCTCGACGCATATCTGCAGTCTCATGGTTATATGATTGAAAAGGAGGTGCAATAAATCAGATACAGCCCAAAATCAAATATTCAGGATATGAAAAATTCTCTTATATTGATGAGCTGAAAGAAATGTTCAGATATACAGGATAAAAATACATGAAAACAATACCTTTTTCGAAAATTATTGCCGGTACGATGACGTGGGGAGCTTGGGGCAAAAACTGCAATACGCAGCAGATGATCGAACTGATGCACTGCTGTCTGGAAAACAGCATCACCACTTTTGATTACGCAGATATATACGGAGATTATACTACAGAAGCTGCTTTTGGAAAGGCTTTCAACGAAAGTACCATAGACCGCAGCAGCATACAGCTAATCTCCAAATGCGGCATTCAAATGGTATCCGAGAAAAGAAATAACTCCGTAAAGCATTATAATTATTCCACTTCATACATTATTGAATCTGTGGAACAGTCACTGAGAAATCTGCAAACAGATTATCTAGATTTACTGCTGCTGCATCGCCCCAGTCCGTTAATGAGACCGGACGAAATTGCAGAAGCCATCGGCAAACTCAAACAGGATGGAAAAATACTGGATTTTGGTGTTTCTAATTTTACGCCACTACAAACGGATCTCATTGAGACGAAAATCAAAATCAATTATAACCAAATCAGTTTTTCTGTTACCGATTTTGAAGCGATGACGAACGGAAGTTTAGATCATATGCAGACTCGAAATATTATACCGATGAGCTGGTCACCCTTAGGAACTGTTTTTAAACAGGATGACGATCAAACGCAGCGTTTGAAAAAGATGCTGGCCAATTTCTCAGTAAAATATGAAGTGTCCACAGATATTATCCTTCTGGCATGGATTCTAAAACATCCTGCAGGAATTCTACCGGTTTGCGGTACTGCTGATCCATCGAGACTGGCTAACCTGATGAAAGCAACCACAATGAATATGGAATTACAGGATTGGTTTGCGCTTTGGTCAGAAAGTGCAGGGGTTCCGGTTCCCTGATTTTTTACTATACTGATAGAACACTGACAGGAATATCTGCACTACTTTGAATAAAGACAAATGTAATATCTGCAGTCTCATGGATTTACTATTGATAATAGTATTTATATCATAAACATAGATTTTGAATGAAAAAAATAATTGTAATAAGCTGTATAATTGTAGTGCTTATCTTTTTTAATTACCCTGTTTTTGAAAGCGAAGGAATATCTTATCTTATCATTTTTTCCTGTTTCGTTGCTATTTGTTTTTCAGGTGCAAAAATATATTTCCCCAGTGATAAAGATGATTATGATTCTGTTGAAAAAGAAGCCGATCAACTAGAGAAATATGATGGTGATTTCCAATATACAAATGAAGGATTTTATAATATCCAGAAGACTCCGTTAGAACTTATAAAATGGGATGAAATCATTTCAGTATATTCATTTAGTATTCCAGTTTCAACAGATAAAAGAGAAACAGGTTTGGAAATAATTACTGATAAAGATAGTTATGAACTCGGTAGAGATACTCCGGGAATCGAAAAGCTAGCCAACGAGCTGTATAATCATCTTCCAGATTGGCAATTAAACACTCCTACCATCAGAGTTAATAATCACGGACTTCAAAAAACAAAATTATATGAACGAAATGATGACGGAATTCAAGTTTAATATTCATAACCGATCTAATTTCTAGACATTTTTATTTTTTTTTGCTTCATTAAATTTATGAATGTATTATTGTAAAAAATTATTTCCATGTACATTCAAGTTTCTGAGGATTTCAAAAAGAAGAGTAAATCCGCCGTATTCGCAATCACTATTTTTATTATTGTCTATTTACTGCTGTTCCTGCTTACCATTCTTTTAGCGGTCGGATGTATTGTAGGAGGAATTTGGTTAATTGCCATAAAACCAATGTTTTTAACTTTTATGCTGGGTGCCGGACTTGCAGGCACGGGAATTTTCGTATTTTTCTTTATCATTAAATTTTTGTTTAAAAGACACATTAATGACAGAAGTTATCTTAGTGAAATTAAAAGATCAGACGAGCCTGAACTTTTTAAAATGATCGATGAAATCGTAAAGGAAGCAGAAACAGATTTTCCCAAAAAGATTTACTTATCATATGACGTCAATGCCAGCGTTTTCTACGACTCCAGTTTTTGGAGTATGTTCTATCCTATTAAAAAGAATCTGACCGTCGGACTTGGATTAATCAACACCTCAACAAAACAAGAGTTAAAGGCGGTTCTTTCGCACGAATTCGGCCATTTTTCTCAACGTTCTATGAAAGTGGGAAGTTATGTATATAATGTTAATAAGATTATTTTTAACCTGGTCAATGACGATCAATCATACCGTAATTCAATTGAGAAATGGGCAGGCATAAGCGGCTATTTTTCAATTTTTGCAGCTCTTGCCCTTTTCATTACCCATAAAATCCAGTGGGTACTTACCAAAATGTATTCTTTCGTCAACCTCCGTCACATGGCACTTTCCAGAGAAATGGAATTCCATGCTGATGAAGTAGCTGCCAATCTTGCTGGTTCGCTTTCACTTGAAGAATCTTTACTGAGAATGGAACTTGCCAACAATTCATACCAAAATGTGATCAACTTTTACGAAGGTAGAATTTCAAAAAATCAGGCCAGTCCAAATATATATAAAGAACAGTTTTTTGTCATGAATTTTCTGGCAAAACATAGTGAACTAGAGTCTAAATATGATCTTCCTCACGTAAAACTTTCCGAATCTGGACTTTTTAATAAATCAAAACTGAATATTGAAAATCAATGGGCATCTCACCCTTCCAATGAGGATCGCATTACCAGACTTCGAAAACTGAATATTGTAAAAGATGCTGAAAATGAGCCTGCAAAAAATCTTTTCAGAGATTTTGAAAAAACCGAAATAAAACTGACAGCTAAGCTTTTTTCCAATGTAAAATACCAAAAAGAGAAAACTGATCTTGATTTCAAAACCTTCATATCAGAATTTGAAAAACAATATAATGCGGATTCTTTTGACAAAATTTTCAACAGCTATTATGATAATAAAAATCCGGATTTTAGTGTCCAGGAGAGTACAGTTGAAAAAGACCTTTCTTTTGAGCAACTCTTCAGTAAAGAAAAAGTAGAACTGGTATATATATTAATCGCCCTTGAAAATGATAAAAATACCATACAGGCTATTATTAATAAAGAAATTATTTTAAAAACTTTCGATTACGACGGAAAGAAATATACTACCCGCGAAGCAGGAAAACTTATTCCACAAATTGATCATTCTATTTCAGAAGTAAAAAGTCAGATCCACCAAAATGATTCGGAGATATACACATACTTCCTGAAATCTTCAATTGATCTTAACAGAAAAGATCAATTTGAAAATACTTACCGGAGTTTTGCTTCTTATGATAATGAGTATGAAGATAGGTTCAAATTGTACACAGAACTTACCAATGCGACTTTGTTTATCAGTACAAGAACCCCTTTTGAACAGATCAATAAAAACTTCAAAAGTCTGAAACCTATTGAAGAAAAATTAAAAAGTGAAATCACCCTGCATCTGAATAATACTCAATTGATCGCTGATCTGGAAGAACAAACCATAAAAGACCTGAGATATTATATTGAAAAAGATCATTTGTATTTCAATAACGATCAATACATCGATACCAATCTGCAACTGTTGATGACCGCGATAAATATGCTTCCTTATTTTCTTCACAGAAAGTATTTCCTGATGAAGAAAGAATTGCTGTCGGTGATGAAAGACATTGAAGATCTCAAAATCAATGAAAACACCTCTGAGCATTTGCACTCAAATCAAATATGAGCAGTAAATTCGGATCAATATAAAGAAAGAATGTCTATTTTACTGTTCAGCAGCAAAATGACAATCCCTTCTTCTTATTTTTTGTAGCTTCGTGTTGGAGTATGATGCAATATCATATTTCATTACATCAATTAAACACAATCCATGAAAAACCTCCAACGAGAAGACATATACCTCATCAGCCGCCATAGCAACATGTCTGAACAGGTTATAGAAAAGACTCTGAAAGAAAATATTTACCACGATAAAAAGATGTGGCAGAAATTCCTGCGTCTGTTTTTCATCACTCTGGGAATCGGGTTTACAACTGCGGGAATCATTTTCTTTTTTGCTTACAATTGGGCAGACCTGAATAAATTTGCTAAACTTGGACTGACAGAAATCCTCGTCATTGCAACTACTCTCATCGTCTTACTTCCCAAAATAAATAATACAACCAGACATATTGTTCTTACAGGTGCGTCATTGTTGGTCGGGGTTCTGTTTGCGGTGTTTGGGCAGATTTATCAGACCGGTGCCAATGCGTATGACTTCTTCTTAGCCTGGACTCTTTTTATAACATTATGGGTGGTTGTTTCCAACTTTACACCCTTGTGGCTATTGTATATAGTGCTACTTAACACTACATTTTTTCTATACACAGAGCAGGTCGCTAAAGATTGGCCCGCCATATTGGTTATTACGCTGCTTTTTCTCTTCAATACCGCGATACTACTTACTTTTATCTTTCTGGATAAGGATAAAAAAATTAAAAATATTCCCAAATGGTTTATTTATATTTTGGCTTTAGTTTCTGTAACGTTTGCGACTATGGGCCTCATTTTTGGGATTCTTGACGGATATGATCCGGTTTTTCCGGTTTTATTTCCAATCGTTGCGCTGGTTTTTGCACTCGGAATCCGACATGGCATCCAATCGAAAAACGGATTTTATCTTTCGGTGATTCCATTAAGCATCATCATTATTATTTCAGCTTTACTTCTTAAAATCTCAGAAGACGGAAGCATGCTTTTATTAGTCAGCTTGTTTATCATTGTAAGTGTTACGTTGGTGATTATGAATCTGATTAACCTTCAAAAAAAATGGAATCATGAGAAATAAAGAAGAAATCAAAGCACTGCTGGAGTATTTCCGGGCTACAGAAAATAAAGACCTGAAGTTTGATGAACAAGCCATCTATACTGCTTATGAAAAAAATGATGACCATCAGTCTTTAGCGATAAAAATCCTTTCTATTTTTGGGGGTATTTTAGCGAGTCTTGCTCTTTTAGGTTTTCTGTTCATCACAGGATTGTATGATTCAACTGCAGGGTTACTGATATTGGGAACCCTTTTAATCGTGGGAGGAATATTCATCAATACCATTTACAATACCACGATCTTAGATACCATAAGTGTTTCGTCTTATATCATTGGATTTGTCCTTCTGACACTGGGTTTGTTTAAAATGGAAATGACTGAAAATACAGTGACTCTTATTTGCATTCTCATCGCAGCGGTTTCACTGGCGATTGTACGGAGCTATATTATCGCTTTCATCGCTGTATTAATGATCAGCGGAGGTATTCTAACGCTGATTATACTGAATCATAATTTTGAACTGATTCACCTTTATACTTCTTTGCTGGCAATTATGCTTACAGCCATTTTCATGAAAGAAGCCAAAATAATTACGCTGCATTCTGTCTTTTCAAAACTGTACAATCCGGTTCGTATCGGACTGGTTTTTTCATTCCTTGCAGGATTGGTGTTTCTTGGTAATGATTTTATTGAAGTATCCGGAGATTACATTTGGATAACTTCCGTGGTGATTATCCTGGCCATTATGTATGTTCTTTCCCGTCTTTTTGAAGTATTGAATATTTCCCAAACCTCACAAAAGGCAGGAATTTATATTGTGACAACAGCTCTGTTACTGCCTACTCTCCTATCCCCTGCCATATCCGGAGCTCTCTTGATTATTCTTATAAGCTTTTTAGTGAATTACAAAACAAGTCTTGCCATTGGTATGATGGCATTTATTTATTTTGTTTCACGATATTATTATGATCTTCATTTTACTCTGCTGACCAAATCCATACTTTTATTTTCGTCTGGAATTTTATTTCTGGGGCTTTATTTATTAACCCATAAAAAACTGACAACCAATGAAAAAGTATAAATGGATGATCATACTGCTGAACCTTGTTATTTTGCTGGTATATTTCAATTATTCCGTTGCAAAGAAGGAAGAACTGTTAAAAGACGGACAGCTGGTTCTTTTGCAGCTAGCCCCGGTGGATCCCCGTTCGTTGATGCAGGGCGATTATATGAATTTGCGGTATAGCCTGTCAGAAAACATCTATTCAGAATATCTTCCTAAAAGAGGATATTGCGTCGTACGTCTTGACGATAAAGGCATTGCGGAAAGAATAAGATTTCAACAGGAAAAAACACCTTTAAATAAGGGCGAATATATTATTAAATACTCGGCTCCCAACGAATGGAATATTAATATCGGAGCAGAATCTTTCTTTTTTCAGGAAGGACAAGCTCAAAAATATGAAAAGGCAAAATACGGCGGCGTAAAAATTGATAAAAACGGAAACAGTTTGTTAGTAGGTCTTTATGATGAACATCTGAACAATATCAAATAAAGCGTCACCTTATATACATTTAAACGTACTCTTACTACATGAAAAAAGCATTTGAATTTCTTAAAAAACTTGAAAAAAATAACAATCGGGAATGGTTTGCCCAACATAAACCGGAATATGAAGTGATTGTGAAAGAAAACAAAGTTTTTTTTGATCAGATCTATACTGAACTTCAGGAACACGATAATCTAAAAGGTATCCACATCTATAGAATTTACAGAGATGTTCGTTTTTCCAAAGATCAAACGCCCTATAAAAATAATTTCGGCGTTGGCTATTCCCGTTCAAAACCGATGCTAAGAGGTGGATATTATATTCAGCTGGAACCTAACAACAGTTTTGTGGGCGGCGGATTCTGGGGTCCCGACACTAAAGATCTACTCCGTATCCGTAAAGAATTCGAGCTTAATACAACAGCAATAGAGAAGATTACGTCTGATGAAACTTTCAGGAAATACTTCGGAAATATTGAAGGTGAGGCTGTAAAAACAGCTCCGAGAGGTTTCGATAAAAATCATCCTGCTATTGATCTTATCAGAAAAAAGCAATATGTTGTGATGCGGAAATTTACGGATAAGGAAGTTTTATCGGATAATTTTCAGAAAGAAGCCATTCTTACCTTATTGGCTATGCGACCGTTTTTTGATTATATGAGCGAAGTGCTGACGACGGATCTGAATGGAGAACCGGTATTTTAAAAGCGGTACATTAAAATATTTTTTGTTAAACTCACTTTCGAAGGCAACTTTCAACCCTTTCACCCTGTATATGAAAGATGTTGAATGACTTAAGAATTTCTATGTCGAAAAATTTAGTTTAAAAATAGGTCCTAAGCAAGACTAAAAAAATAGTATTTACCTTACAGAAGATTTATCTTTACAATACACACATTACATATAATTAAGATGAACACCAAAGAAACTCCCATCTACTACCACGGCACAAAAGCAGACCTCAAAACCGGAGACCTCATCGAAATTGGTTTTAGTTCTAATTACGGTACCAAAAGAACAGCAAAATACATTTATCTTTCCGCCACTTTGGAGGCGGCGACATGGGGCGCTGAGCTGGCTTTTGGTGAAGGAAAAGAAAGAATTTACATCGTGGAACCTACCGGACCGATTGAGGATGATCCTAATTTAACTGATAAAAAATTTCCGGGAAATCCTACAAAATCATATCGCTCCCAACATCCTTTTAAGGTGGTCGGAGAAGTTACAGAATGGACAGGACATTCTGCGGAACAGCTGAAAACAATGAAAGATCATCTTGAAAAACTGAAACAACAAGGCATTGAAGCCATTGAAGACTGATAAAAACCGATTAAAAATGAAAGATTTTGAACGTTGGGAAGAAGAACTGAAAACCATATGGGACCAGCTGGAAACAATTTCCAGTGATGATTTTATTAACAGAATAAAAATACATACAGACAAAATATCTGCCAGCACACCCAATGCCATTGCAGACTTTGAAAGAGCCTGCGCCTTTGATTCAACAGGTTTTGAAAAGAATGCAGAACCGCTTTACAGATCAGCCTTACAATTGGGCCTTACCGGATTGCGGAGAAGGCGAGCCAGAATTCAATTGGCCAGCACATTGCGGAACAATGGAAAATTTGAAGAAAGCATAGAAATACTACAATCGGAAAAAGAAAATTATTCCGATGAGCTGGATGATGCAGTGAATGCTTTTTTAGCACTGTCGCTTTCCTCAATCAACAAGGATAAGGAAGCATTATCGTTGGTTCTGGCATCTTTATCTACCTATTTGCCCAGATATAATAAATCTGTTTACAATTATTCAAAGGGACTAATAAAGTAAAAACTGATTCAACACAGGAGATTTAATCATTTCAGATGAGTTAAAAACATTTTGTAATTTAACCTACCGGAAAATCTTCCGGGATCTAAAAAGACGAACAATGGGTAATATGCTAAAACTCTCCATCCTGTTTTTCTGCAGCTATTTTCTGCTTACAGCCTGTTCAGAACCTATTCCGGCATCCAAGGTTACGGATATCTCTGATATCAAAGCGGTGATTGATATCTACCAAACCTTAACTGATGAAAATGACAACAGTATTTCCGTAAGCTTATATGATAGAAAAGGAAAAATGTTTGGCAACGATTCGGTGAATATCACGGTGAATGACAAAAAAATAGAGTACAAAATAGTACAGGGCCTATATTATACAAAAAGTTATCTGTACCACACGGAGAAAATAGCACCGAAAAATAATCAATATGAATTTCAGATTCAATTGGCTAACGGTAAAACGTTTTTTCTGGGCAGCGTTCCTTCACTAAAATTAAGCAGTTCAAGAAATATTATATATGAAGAAGAAGCGTCGTTAAACAAGGATTTTTCTATTCATTGGTCCGGCCTTCAGGATGTGAATGTGCTGTATCTGTCTAAAACCGTTAAAGTAAATACCAAAGAGAAAAATAATATTGAAACGTTTATGGAACAGCCCGGAGACACCTTAAAAATCGGTCCGGCTGGAACGTACACGCTAAAAAAAGAAAAATTTTCAAAACCTGGTGAAACCTTAGATATCCTTGGATTTGAATTCACAGCAGAGAAAACCGGAACCGTCAATCCTCAGCTGTTAAAAGGAAGCAGCAGTAAGATCAGCGGAAACCATGATGAGCATGCGAACTTCAAATAGTAAGATTGATTAGGATTATTGACTAATCTTAAAAATTCCTCTTTTCATAGGATTTATTCCTTTACTCATTGTTTTTTTATTGATTGAAAAGACCTGTTCATATAGTTTTGTCCTATAAAATATAGCAACTATGAATAGAGAATTGATCTTTTTAAGGGCATTTGCCTTTGCCTCTGTTATCGGAATGATTATCCTTGTCAGCTCAGCTTTTAAAGATAATGGCAATCAAAAATTCACTGAAATTGATGTTGAAAGAATTAATATCGTTGAAAAAGACGGAACAGTAAAAATGATTATTACCAATGTGGATAAATTCCCTAATGGAAAAGATAAAATCAATACCCGCCCTACAAATGAAGTACGAAAAAAACGCTCCGGAATGTTATTTTTCAATGAAGACGGTATTGAATGCGGCGGTTTTATCTATGACGGACAAAAAAAAGAAAATGGGCACACTTCCGGTTTATCATTAACCTACGATCAGTATGACGGAGATCAGGTGATGCAGCTTTTAACACAGGATTATACCAAAGGCGGCAAACGGTTTGTCACCAGCAGTTTAGCTTTTAATGACCGGCCTGCAGGAGAATCACAGCTTAAAACAGCAGAAATTATGAAAGAGCTTGAAGAACTCCGCAAAAAAGATCCTAAAGCCATGCAGCAGAAATATGATGAATATGTAAAACAGGGGTTGATAGGCGGTGCTCCGAGAATTATGCTTGGAAAATCCAAAAATGAAAATAACGGATTATTTCTTTTTGATGATAAAGGAATGCCTAAAGCAATGTTCTACATTGATAAAGCAAATAATGCCAAGCTGGATTTCTACAATGATCAGGGAGAAGTTACCGCATCATTCCCTGAACAAAAAACAAAATAATTGAACTCCTCACTAGCCCTTTATCACAGATAGGGCTATTTTTGTACTCACCGAACAATTTTCTATGAAAAATATTCTGAATGAAATCAAAAAAAGCCGCTCATTTTTACTGTTCATATTTTTGTTTGGGTATGCACAATCTATACAGATCAGGCTACTGGTAAGGAAGACACTGGATGGGTATGTTTTCACACCAGAGGCTGCAGTTGTTTCTTTTTTAAGTGCCGGCATTCTGTTTTTTGTAATGCATATCTTTATTAAACACTGGCAAAAATCTGAGACCTTTAGCACAAAAGAGGCCTTAAAAATATTCAGTATCTCAATGTTGGTCTATATAATAATCATGAAAATAATAGGATTGTTGCTGGCTCTTGCATTTGATACTTTCGAAAGAAACTTCAATCAAAAAACACTTGCTCTTTCCACCCTTTCAGAAATAATGGATGCTTTTATCTATGGAAGTTTTTTCCTCTCATGGTATTACTATCAAAAAAATAAGAAGAAACAAAAGCAGATTGATCTGTATAACCATGCTTTTTCCGAAACTAAAATTAACCAGCTTAAAGCACAGCTCAATCCTCACTTTTTGTTCAATAACCTCAATGTGCTGGACCAGTTAATTGAAGAAGATCAGGACAAAGCCTCCGATTTCCTTAACGAGTTTGCAGATATGTACCGATATGTACTTCAGGTTTCTGATAAAAAATTAATCCCGATTGATGAAGAACTTTCCTTTGCTGTAAAATATTTCAGATTGATGCAGTACAAATACGAAAATGCCTACCGGTTAGAAATTCAAAATAAGGGTGTACAAGGAAATATCGTTCCGCTCACGTTACAGCTCCTGTTGGAAAATGCTATTCAGCATAATCTGGGAACAGAAAAAAATCCTGTTGTTATACAGATGGAGATCGGCAACGAAATTATTATTTCAAATAATACGATTGAAAAAAGAACAACAAAAAGCACTTCAGGCAGAGCCCTGAATAATTTGAAAGAACAATATGCTCTTTTGGTGAACCGGCAGCTGAAAATTGTTCATTCAGAAAATGAGTTTTCCGTAATTTTACCTATAATTGCAATCCAAAAAAATGATTAAAGTTCTCATCATCGAAGATGAAATCCCGGCAAGGAAAAAACTCAGAAGATTTCTGGACGAAGTAGAAGAAACCTTCTCTGTAGAAGCAGAAATAGATACGGTAAAGGCAGCTGTTGATTTTTTAAGAACAGCAGATGATATTGATTTAATTCTCTCGGATATCGAACTTCTTGATGGAAACGCCTTCGATATTTACAGGGAAGTTCAGATTTCCTGTCCCATCATTTTTACCACAGCTTATGATCAGTTTTTGATGAATGCTTTTGAGACCAATGGGATTGAATATCTTCTAAAACCTTTTTCATTGGAAAGATTCCGTAAAGCTTGGGATAAATTTATCCTGTTGAGAAAAAACGATCCTGCAGATCAGGAGTTTCTTTTAAAACTGCATCAGATGATCGGAAATACCCAAGAAAAAAAATATAAAACCCGCTTTTCAGTCAATACCCATCAAGGTATTTATTTTTTTGAGACGAAAGACATTCTGTTTTTTGAGGCTAGTGAAGGGGTTATTTTTGCCATAGAAAAAACGGGCAAAAAACATTTACTAACTGGTTTTACGTTAAAAGAAATAGAAGCGCAGCTCGATCCTATGGAATTTTTCAGGATCAACCGCAGCGAGCTCGTAAGCAAGAAATGGATAGAAAAGATCGAACGTTATTCCAAAAATTCATTGGCAATCAAAATGGCCGGACATGAAAAACATTTGGTAACAAGCCAAAGCAATACCAGCGAATTTCGGGAATGGGTAGAAAAATAACGGATACTTCGTTGTGGTATTGTAACTAATATTTTTGTAAGTTAGTCTTCAATTTCACCATCATACTATGCAGGATATTTTGAAAAACAGAAAAGAAAGAAGTGAGGAAATTCTTAAAAAAGAAGGAATAAAAATTAATATTAACCTTCCTCACATAGAAACAGAAGAGGAAACAACTCTTAGAACTTCCGAAGAGATCGCCACCAGAGTTACCATTTTAGCAATTACCAACTTAGTTGCTTTTGACAGTATAGAAGCAGAAGAAGCTATCAGCTATCTGGAAGACGGTAATCTGTGGCAGTATACAACCCCGAAAGAAAAAGACTTCCTACAGCATCCTACAGAAGAGAAGAAATTTCAGGAAACCTGGAAATGTGAATGCATCTGGGTTTTATTATGGGCATTACAAATTGTTGATACGCTTCCTTTCCCTAATGAATTATGTGATTTAAATGATATTCCGGCAGAAAATTATCCTGTAGACTTCCAGAAGGATCCTAATGATTTTATCAACAGCAAGTATCAGGTTCGTTCCAAATCTGAAATACTGGATGCTAATGATCTCTATTACAGATATCATTGGGCCTGTGTTGATGCCCGGATCAACAACCTGGAAATGACAACAGTAGATCCCGGTATCGTTTATGAAAGACATTATGCCTTAAACTGGCTGATTACTTATATGGATCAGGATTGGGACGATGTATCATGTGATACCTAAGCAATTCTTAACAATATATGGCCACTCTATAAAGAGTGGTTTTTTGTTTTAGATTTTAATCATTCCAATCAGAATTCTTTTCCAATTGAAAAAACTTTGGTAATTTGCAGTCTGTGCGTTATATATACATTAATGAAATAAAAAACAATTTAACAAACATACAGTAAAACTTATATAAGTTTTCTTCGGGGCTGGGTGCAATTCCCTACCGGCGGTTACAGTCCGCGACTCCTTTCTAACGAAGGGACTGATCTGGTGAAATTCCAGAACCGACAGTTAAAGTCTGGATGGGAGAAGAAAATGAAACAAATCAATAAGGCTATCTTATGGACTTATGGGTCTGTACTTCATTTCCATGGACCGAAGTGTATTTTAACTTTTAACAGTAAAATAACATGGAAAAATTACTAGAACAATTCGGACTTACGTCCAGAGAACGTGTAGAAAATGCACTTCTAACATTACAACAAGGCAAAGGAATTTTATTGGTAGATGATGAAAACCGCGAAAACGAAGGCGATATCATCTTTCCTGCCTCCACCATTACAGAACAGGACATGGCCCTTTTGATCCGCGAATGCAGCGGGATTGTCTGCCTGTGTATTTCTGAAGAAAAAAGTAAGCGCTTGAATCTTCGTCCCATGGTGGAAACCAATAACTCTAAAAATCAAACCGCATTTACTATTTCTATCGAAGCGAAAGAAGGTGTCTCCTCCGGGGTTTCAGCTAAAGACCGTGTAACAACGATCAGGACAGCTATTGCAGAGAATGCAGCCGCTGAACAAATTGCAAGCCCGGGTCATGTTTTCCCTTTAATTGCTAAAAAAGAGGGTGTCTTTGAAAGACGCGGCCATACGGAAGGCAGTGTAGATCTTGTAAAATTAGCCAATTTGGGAGATGATGCAGTACTCTGCGAACTAACCAATGAAGACGGTTCCATGGCAAGGCTACCAGAAATTGTAAATTTTGCAACCAAAAAAGGAATGAGCGTGGTGACTATTGAAGACATTCATGCATACCGCAAAATGATCATCAGCAACTAATTCTATTAGAAATATAACGCACAGAAAACCACCCGGTTTAACGGGTGGTTTTATATTCTCGCTGATTATTTAAAATGTGCAGATTCCCAATCTTCATTATTGTCAACTTATGATGGAGATTTTTTAAAATAAATCCTGACATTGAGCTGCATTAAAAGGTCGCTGCAGGTGCCGTATCATTATTCAGCTTTCTCAGAAGCTCCGTTTTCTTTCCTTTGGAGAAATCATAACTTAGTCCTAACACAAACATTGATTTGTTATTCATGATCTTTGTATTCACATTATAATTAACTAAACTTTCCGGAAGACTTTTGGTTTTATACTGTGAAGGCATTCCCATCCAATACATCCCAGTCGTGAAAGACCAGCTTTTCAGTTTATACCTTGCAAAAATATGGTTTTGATTTTCATTGGTATTCAAAAAGGCGCCGCTCAATGTATAGACAGGGATATTAAGCTGATACTGGATGCTGAAAGACTTATATTCTGATGACACCACAAAATTATTCGCGATATAATCATTTTTAATCAATGCTCCCCTACTGGTTTTTACGGTTTCTGATGCCGGTGTAAGAACAGCTTTTACTACCAAGAGACTACTTCCGAAGGGTTTATAAGAGCCCGAAAGCTGCAATCCGTACCGCTTTGCATTTTTTCCGTTCTCATACGTAAGAGCATATCCTCCGAACGTATCATCTACCACATAATATTGGTTGATAATTCTATTCGTATAGCGGTAAAATACATTCGCATTAAAGTCGAAATGCTTATTATTAAAAGAATAAATCAAATTATTAGAGAAAGTTTGCTGTGATTTCAGGAAAGGATTCCCTTTCTGTACAATATTAGGAGCCATCTGCACCACGTTGCTGCTCAATGCACTGCTCCATGGGCTCGTAGGACTAAAGCTGCTGGTAAAGCGAAGGCTTTGATTATTTTTAAGCTGATACCCTAAAATAAGTTTCGGAGTGAAAGACCATTCATCAAAAGTATTGGCGGCACTTTTATTATGAATATTGGTAACACCTGCCCCGACACGATAGCTGAATGTATTGACCTTACCTGAATATTCTGTATAAAAATACTGCTCAAGGTAATTAACGCTGTATTCAGAGTAGCCTGCAAGGTTATTCAGGTCATTGGAAATCGAAGTATTTGAAATACGGTAGCCGGAAGATAATTTTCCACCTTTAAAATCATGGGTATGAGCCAATTCCCCTACAAAATCAGTCTGTTTCGTATTGAGGATCATATCATTATCATATACCGAAATACCTGATGGAACAATCCATTCTTTCGCAAATTCAGTAGTATTGGTCGTATAATGAGAACCAACAATATTAAGGCTTACTTCATCTTTCTTGCCTATTTTTTTTGAATAGTATAGATCCAATTTTGGGATAACGTTTTCTGAAGCATTGTTTTTAAACATCGTGTGTTCTTCTGTGAAATCATCTTTTTCAAAAGTACTTTGTCCCGTTCCCCTAGAAAATTTGCTGAAAATATCCATATTCAGTTTTGCTTGAAAAGCATAATCATCAGGTACTAAACGGGTATAGCGCAACGCAACATTCTGAAAGGTATACCCAAAATGATCGGTGCGGTTTTCGTTCGAACGGTAATGATCATCATTCAGATTATAATCATAAATACTTTGAGCTTTTCTATTGTCGTAGTCTCTGAGGTTAAGGGAATACTCTAATCCCAAATTATTTTTTCCTTTCGTAAAATTTGCATAAGCGGAAGCATTAACAAATCCTGTAGTTATTGCAGAACTTACATCCGCTCCAAAAACATATCCCGTCTCTGTAGATTTAGTGATAATATTGACTACTGTATCGGCTCTTGAAGCCCATCTTGCAGGCGGAATATCATAATACTCTACTTTTACGACTTCGCTGGGTGCTACACTTCGAATCTGCAGGTCGGTTGCTTCAATACCGTTAATCAGGAATAAAGAAGTTCCTCCTTTTTACTGGTAATGCTATTTGAAACCGGATCCAATTGCAGTTCAGGTAAGGTTTCCAGCAAATCTTTCGCATATCTTGCTTTGTCAAGCGCTTCTTTATCAAAAGTATATACCGATTTATCGGCAAACTGTTTTTTACGTTGTGACTTTAAGATTACTTCCTGAATCTCTTTCGTTTTCAAGGGGTTAATGGTGTCTTTTTTTACATTTTCCTGCGAGTATACCAACATTCCGCAAAGGAAAAATACAGCACCTATAGTTTTTTTCATATAAATAAAAAGTAACATCTATAAGACCGCTAATATGATGTTTTTATTACATGTATTCCAAATCTAAAAACACGCTAAAATCAAATAATTGACAAGCAATAGTTAATTTTTCACCAATTAGTGTGTTTTAATTAATTTTTGCCCGTTTTTTGCTTGTTTTTTAAAACACTAATCACTAAAATATAAGATCATGAAAAAATACCTTATTTTAATCCCCTGTTTTCTTATTTCGGAAATAAATGCTCAGGAAACCGCTGTTGCTCCTCCGGAAAGAATGAATATTATTAAAACGAATGTTACAGCCTACGCCTTCAGAAATATCAACCTGTCATATGAAAGAGCCATTAATCAATGGTTTTCAGTGAATGTAGGATTCGGTACGATGACGGAAGGAAAAGTACCTTTTATCAATTCATTTTTAAATGATGAAGATGAAAAAAAGTTTGAGAATCTTAAAGTAAAGGCTACCAACTTCACCATAGAACCACGTTTCTATATCGGGAAAGGATATGGAAAGGGATTTTACTTTGCTCCTTATTACCGCTATTCAAAAGTGACTTCCAATACTTTCGATTTCTATTATGACTATAATGCCCTAAATGCTGCGACGTACAGGATTCCTCTTAAAGGAACAGGAAGTACAAATGGAAATAGTGGCGGATTGATGGTAGGCGTGCAGTTTTTCCTTACCAGAAGCCAAAACTTAGTATTAGAGTTTTGGATTGCAGGCGCGCATTACGGAAGCGGAAAAGGCGATTTTACCATGACCAGCGATTTCGTGCTTACTCCTGAAATGCAGGCACAGCTTAAGCAGGAAATTGAAAAAATGGATATCCCTTTTGTAGATTACACCGTAGAAACCAATGCCAACGGTGCAAGAATAAAAATTGACGGACCATGGGCAGGTTTTAGAAGTGGATTGTCACTTGGGTACAGATTTTAAAAACATAAGTATTTTTTACGATCCCGTCACGGAACATTTTTATCTATTGATGAAATTTGTATCTTCGACCCACTTTACATCTAAAAAAATGATAGAACTCATCCGTGAAAACAAATTTGAAGAATTAAAAGAAGTTTTGAGAAACTCCGAAGAACACAGGGTTCATTACTTTCTTGCTGAAATTTTAAATGGTAAAGAGGTCGAGATTAAAGACGAAAGCTTTTTACCTCCTCAATATCAGACTGAATTTCTGGAAGGTTTACAACTCTATAAAGCATTGGAACAGTCTTCAATCGATACAGATTCATTAAGAAAATTCTCAAATCTTCTGGTGCATTTGTCATTTATCATGAGTAGTTACATTCATGTACTTGCTGATGAGGCTATGAGCCAGGGAGTTTATCTTACGGATCTGGGACATATTCAGGAATATAAACTCAATCCGGAAATAAGAGCACGTATCCAGGAATTTATAGATCTGCTAAAATCCAAAACCGGAGAAGAAAAAGCCATTGCCAATCTTGCTTCAGCGAAAGCTAAAATAAGCAGTTCTATTGGTAATATTCTTGAGAAGCATGAAATAGGAGATGATATGCTTCAATTCGCACAACACTTTGAAAATGTGGGTGAAATTGAGATTGCCATAAGAATTCACCAGGGAATTATGAATGACTTTGAGTGTGATTCTGTAAAGTTAAGCAGTGGGCTTATCCCGGAAATGTCACATGTAGATGACAGACCGGAAGAGGAAATTGAGATTTTCAATAAAGCTAAAATGAATTATGAAAGACTGACGGGCCACGAAATAGAGGAACCCAACAGAGTTCATATCAAAGACAGACCAGTAACCCAAAATCCGGAAAAAACCGCTGCTACTGAAAACAAAAATATCCTGAATACCGAGGAGGAGCATAAAACTTCTGACACCAAAAGTAAACCTAGTGAAAAACCAGAAGGAATAACTTCAACATCTCCATATCCTGCCGGAACAAGACAAAATACTGAATCTAAAGACGGCTTTTTAGAAAAATTAAAAAGAATGTTCAGAAAGAACTAATATCGCTCCTTCACTAATAATATGAATACACCCTCAATTACTACCGCCCAGCGGATCAAAGCCATTGTCGGCGGATCGATAGGAAATCTTGTAGAATGGTATGACTGGTATGCGTACGCTGCATTCGCCATTTATTTTTCAAATTCTTTTTTCCCGGATTCAGATCTGAACGCACAACTGATGAATACAGCCGGAATATTTGCAGTAGGTTTTCTGATGCGTCCAATCGGTGGATGGCTGTTCGGAAGTATTGCAGATAAAATCGGAAGAAAAAGAGCCATGACGCTTTCCGTTCTCCTAATGTCATTCGGTTCTTTACTTATTGCTCTTACTCCAACCTATCAAAGTATAGGCATTTTAGCACCTTTATTACTTTTACTGGCCAGATTGCTGCAGGGATTGAGTGTGGGTGGAGAATATGGAGTTTCGGCAACCTACCTCAGCGAGATGGCAACTGAAAACAGACGGGGATTTTATTCAAGCTTCCAATATGTAACTTTGATTGGCGGCCAGCTGATCGCCTTAGGAATCCAGCTTATTTTACAGAAATTATTATTAACAGAAGCCCAGCTTGAAGATTGGGGCTGGAGAATTCCTTTTGTAATCGGAGCATTACTTTCTGTTATCGCTTTGTATTTAAGAGCCAACCTTCATGAGACCGAAGCATTCGAGAATAAAAAAAATGTCAGCGAAAAGAAAAAAGGAAGCATCAAAGAACTTCTAAAGCATCCTCAGGCTCTATTTACAGTAGTTGGGCTTACTTTAGGAGGAACATTAGCTTTCTACACCTATACGACTTACATGCAGAAATTTCTGGTGAATACAGTTCATCTTACCAAAGAAGAATCTACGCTTATTTCATTTATTTCGCTGTTTATATTTGCCTGTCTACAGCCTGTTTTTGGAGCATTGTCTGATAAAATAGGAAGAAGGCCTTTATTGCTGGGTTTCGGGATTTTAGGCACGCTTTGTACCGTTCCGCTTCTTACAGCATTAAGTACCACAACTTCAATGTGGGGCGCATTCTTTTTGATTATGGCAGCTTTGCTTATTGTAAGCGGATATACGTCGATCAACGCTGTTGTAAAGGCAGAACTTTTTCCTTCTGAAGTAAGAGCTCTGGGGGTGGGATTACCTTATGCGTTAACCGTCGCTATTTTTGGCGGAACTGCCGAATATATTGCCCTTTGGCTTAAACAGGCGAATATGGAAAACTATTTTTACTGGTACATCACAGCCTGTATTTTCCTTTCGCTGGTAGTGTATGCCAGGATGAAGGATACGAAAAAAACCTCAACCTTAGATCAAGATTAATACTTTATAACAACAACCGCTGCAGATTCTTTGGCGGTTGTTTTATTTTTAATGGTAGGCCTGTTTGAATTTTTCAACCATATTGTCCAGGTTATGGCGCTGAACATATACACTCTTTACATCATTATATCTAGGAGATTTATAGAAAACCTCATGAAAGTCCATACTTCCATTTCCCACTTTCACTACTTTCTGTACTTCGATATTTAACTTTTTTAATTCCTCTCTAAAGGTTTGGAATTCATCTTGAATATTATTCATTTATATTTTTTTGATTTAATTTAAAAATTTCAACTTTACTCTACATACCCTTCAATATATAAGGGATAGTCTTAAATATTTAATAAAAATAATGATTTTTCCAATATAAACACTGGGTAATGATCATTTTTTTCAATTAATTTCAGTATAGTGCAAAAACTATACCTATTTTCATAGTGATTGTGTATGAGCAATAGCTAGAGTTTTGAAAAATAGCACCTTAAAAGAGATATATGGATATTGTTGATGATTTATTACAACAGGATGCACGGGGACTTATTTTAGGCTGTACAGAAATCCCGTTGCTGCTGAACCAGACAGACTTTTCAATTCCTGTATTTGATACTACAAAAATCCATTCCGCCGCGATTGTGGAGTACGCATTATCTTCTTACAATCAGAAACAGCTATTATAAAAGATTTAACTTTAACCTGATTTTCTTATCTACTATAAAAAACTAACCTATGAAAAACTTACCATCCTATCTTGTACTGATAGCCCTTTCTTTTTCAGGATTATCTGCCGCCCAGCAGAATAATGACACCAGAATAACTGTTAAGAAAGGAAAACATGATGTTGCGACTCAGAAGGACCAACTCCCTCATTTTATCCAGTTTGGGATCATGTCTAAAAACCATGAGAATTTCAGAACAAAATATAAGACAGATATTGTCTACGAAAACTGTGTGATAAGTCCTACCATTTCTCAGAAGGCCAGAGAAAATAATCGTGCTCTTGCAAAAAATTTAACAGATCAATATGGTGAGATATGGAAAAAAGACCTGGGGATCATTCCTTATGGTTTATAATATAATTTACTGATAATAAAAAAAGATACCTTTCATATGAAGAGTATCTTTTTTTATGTTTATACTTAAAGCAGTAAATGCTACTACTTTGATACGGAACTTACTTCCAATTCAGTTCTCAGCTGGGCTTTATACAGGGTTGCGTAATATCCGCCTTTATCCAGCAGTTCAAGATGTTTACCTTCTTCAACAATCTTTCCATGCTCCATAACGATAATTTTATCTGCTTTTTCAATGGTAGAAAGCCTGTGGGCAATAATAATTGAAGTTCTGTTTTTAGTAATTTTTTCTGTTGCTCTCTGGATCAGCTTTTCACTTTCGTGGTCTATAGAAGAGGTAGCTTCATCCAGGATAAGAATTTTAGGATCTGATAAATAGGCTCTTAGGAATGATAATAATTGTCTTTGTCCTAAAGATATCGATGAGCCTCTTTCACTTACAACATATTCATAGCCTCCGGGAAGACTTTCTATAAAGTCATCGACTTCAATTTCTCTGGCACCGGCTTTTATTTTATCTAAAGTAATACGGTCATCTCCGAAAGCTAAATTCTCAAAAATACTTCCGTGGAAAAGGAAAACATCCTGCAGTACCACTCCTATATGCTTTCTTAAATTGTATAATTCGTATTGTTTAAGTTCCACATCATCAATGAAAATCTGCCCGGAATTGATATCATACAATCTGGTAATCAAACTGATAATGGTAGATTTCCCGGCTCCTGTGGCTCCTACAATAGCAACTGTTTCTCCAGGATTCACTTTAAAATCGATTCCCTTTAATACTTCCTGCTTGCTGTCGTAGGCAAAATGAACGTCTTTGAATTCTATCTTTCCGTCAAAGTGATCTTTCTCTACAGTTCCGGTATTCGGCATCGCATAATCTTCATCCATCACCCCCAACACTCTTTCTGCTCCTACAATTCCTCTCTGAATATTGTTAAAACGGTCTGCGATCTGTCTCAAAGGACGAATCAACATAGAGATATACTGAATAAAAGCAATGACAACACCCGCACTAATGGTAATATACCCTCCATAAAACAGGATAAAACCTATAAAAAGAGAAGAAATAAGCTCTACTACCGGAAAGAATAATGAAAAAATGAAAACGGTCTTCAACAGCGCGTCTTTCAGGGTAATATTAATATCATCAAACTTTTTAAACTCAGCTTCCTGTCTGTTGAACACCTGAATAATTGGCATTCCCGCCAGTCTTTCCTGAACAAATGAATTCTGGTTGGCAGTCCAGGTTCTCTCATCTCCAAAAGCTTTCTTCAACCTTTTCTGGAAAAATCTTGTGATAAGAACCATTAACGGAAGAATAGCAAGCGTGATATAACTCAGATGAACATCGGTGTTGAACATCATTACCAATACGAATACAATTCTCAGGATATCTCCAAAAACCATCAGGAATCCATCGGTATACACCGTGGCAATGGTTTCCACATCGCCTACTGCACGGGTAACCAACTGTCCGATCGGCGTTTTATCAAAAAATGAAGTTCTGAAATAAATCAGTTTAGCATATAATCGTTCCCGGATATCCCTGATCACGTTCTGGGAAATATAATTTGAAAAATAGACTAAAAAAAAGTTTAAGAACGTTTCCGCAAATACCAATCCTACCAGGATATAGATATGCTTCATCATTAAAGCTTTATCATGAAGCTTGGTGATGTCATTATCCACCACCTCCATGGTAAGATAAGGTCTGTAAGTAGAAACTATAGACAGTATGATGGAAATAATTAAAGTAAGGATGAACCATGCGCGAAACTTCATTCCAATAAAGAACAGCCTCTTTATTATCTCCCAGGTATCTTGTTTTTTCATTGTACGAATTGAAGAAAAAGAATTAAAATAAAATTCTGTGCAAAAATAAGACTTTATAATTTGACAGCCAGAACAACTTGATCAAATAGTGATAGAAAATTCCAGATAGCAGTTATTTACAGTATGAATGAACGTACTGCAGTAAAAAGCAATTAAAAAACTCAGCATCAATGCTTTAATGAACCGAAATTAATCAATAAATACCGGATCAGAATTCTGTAAAAGATTTTAAAATTTATGTGGAGTTCCTATCTCTTCGATTTCTGCTGAAGGCTTTTGGGAATACTCTTTTGTAAATTTTTTCTCAAGTAATTTATAAACCCCAAACACAGCCACAATCGCAAATACCCAGCTAATAAGGTTAACAAAAGAAAAACCAGTATAATTGTTCTGATTCACAGAATCAGGATTGGTAATTCCAAGGTATATTCCATAACACATAAGAAAAGCGATCTGGAAGAACAGATAAATTCCAATAGCCAAAAGACCGTACTGCCATTTGGTTTTACCAAATCGTTCCGCTAACCCGGCATAATAGCGGTAAGCTCCTATCAAAATAAAAATTGACATCATAATTATTAGTTTTTTAATGGTTGTTAAAATTCGTAGCCCACATCTACCAGAAACAATCCGTGACCGGGTGCCGAAGTTCCCGCTGCATTACGGTTTTTATCTTCTATAACCCTCCGGAGTTCTTCAGGCTTTATTTTTCCGGCCCCTATTTCTACCATGGTTCCTACAATAGCGCGAACCATGTTTCTTAGAAAACGGTTTGCAGAAACGGTAAACTTGAGTTCATTTCCATTCTGCTCCCACTCTGCTTTGTACATTTTGCAGATGTTGGTTTTATTATCCGTTTTTAATTTTGCAAAACTTGTAAAATCTTCATATTCAAATAAAATCTTACAGGCTTCATTCATTTTACTGATATCCAAAGATCTTCTCCAGAGCTGCCATGCCGATTCCTGGGTAAAAGGATTTTTCTCCATGGAAATATAATACTCGTATGTTCTGTATGTCGCATCAAAGCGGGCATGAAAATCATCCCGTACCGGAAAAATTCTTTTAATGGAAATATCCGGCGGAAGAAAGCTGTTCAACCGATGGGTAAGCTGATCACTTACAAGGTTTTCAGTGTCAAAATGAGCAAATATTTTTTTAGCATGCACGCCTGTATCTGTTCTCCCTGCACCCGTAGTTTTAATATCTTCTCTTAAAATAGTGGAAAGCGCTTTTTCCAGTTCCTCCTGTACAGAAATAGCATCCGGCTGGATCTGATAGCCGAAATAATTTTTGCCGTTGTAGGAAAATTCAATAAAATACCTCAATGTAAATAATATAACTCTACAAAATTAATTTAAATTAATGAAATAATTATTGAAAACTCCTGCATAATATTGAATCAAATCCTTCTGAAATTCTTATTTTTGCATTCGTATGAAAAGATGGTACCTCTATCCTTTTTCCCTTGGTTATCATTTGGTAACGGGTATCCGGAACACATTGTATGATCTGGGAATTTTTAAATCTACGAAATTCAAGACACCGATAATTAATGTCGGTAATCTGTCTGTGGGTGGAAGCGGAAAATCGCCAATGGTGATGTATCTGGCTCAATACCTGTCCAAACATTACAGAACAGGCGTCCTTTCAAGGGGTTACGGAAGGCTTTCCAAAGGCTACGAAGTCACCAATTATGAAAGCAACTACAAAATAGTGGGCGATGAGGCCATGCAGCTTTTTGAACGCTTTAAAAACCGTTTTGTGATTGCTGTTTCAGAAGAGAGAGTGCCCGGGGCCCAAAAAGTAATTGCCGATATGGATCTTGACGTTCTGGTATTGGATGATGCATTCCAGCACAGAGCCATTAAAGCAGGATTTAATATTTTAATGACTGATTTTAATGATCCTTTTTTCAGGGATCACCTTCTTCCGGCAGGAGATTTACGGGAATCCAGAAACGGTTACAAAAGAGCCGATATCATTATGGTCAGTAAATGTCCTGATGAACTGACCGAAGAGACCAAACAATACTATATTTCGAGGATAAGACCAGAACGCAATCAGAAAGTCTTCTTTTCTTCAATTGGTTATGACGAAAATGTGTACGGAAAAGAAAAAATGCTTCCGGATAACAACCTGAATTATTACGATATCCTGCTCATCACCGGAATTGCCAATCCCAAACCTTTGCTTGAGCACCTTGCGAAATTTTCACAAAGGGTTAAGCACCTAAAATTCAGGGATCACCATAATTTCACAGACGATGATATTAAAAAAATCGTTGCCGAATACAAAAAATTAGGCGAATATAAATTGATACTGACTACAGAGAAAGATTATGTCCGTTTAAAAACCTTTGATTATCTTAGAGATATTGTTTACTACTGGCCCATTAATGTAGTGATTGATAAAAAGGAAGAATTCAACCAAATCATCATCGATTATGTTAGAAAAAATTAAGGAAACAGCTCAGTTTATTAAAAATATCATTCAGGATAGTCCGGATTTTGCCATTGTGCTGGGATCAGGATTAGGAAAACTTCAAGATGAAGTAGAACCTATTCATGTGCTGGAATATAGGGATATCCCCAATTTTCCGCAAACTACGGTTGTTGGACATGGAGGAAAATTGATTTACGGAATGCTGGAAGGCAGAAAAGTTTTAATGTTGAGCGGCCGTTTTCATTACTATGAGGGATATTCTATGGAAACTGTGACTTTTCCTATAAGAGTTTTTCATTTGCTAGGTATTAAAAATGTAATTCTTTCCAATGCTTCCGGTGGGGTAAACCCTTCTTATAAAGTCGCTGATATTGTGATCTTAAAAGACCACATCAATATGATGCCTGAACATCCGCTTCGGGGAAAAAATATTGAAGAATTTGGACCTCGTTTCGTAGATATGAGTGAACCTTACAACAAAAAGATGATTGCTGCAGCAGAAAAAATAGCAGCAGAAAATAATATCACCATTCACCAGGGAGTCTATGTCGGATTGCAGGGTCCTACTTTTGAAACTCCTGCCGAATATGGCATGATTAAAGCCATTGGCGGCGATATGGTAGGAATGAGTACGGTTCCCGAAGTGATCGTTGCCAGACATATGGAAATGAATGTTTTCTGTGTTTCCATTATTACAGATCTTGGTGGACCCGACATTGCATTTGCCGTTTCCCACGAAGAAGTGCTGAATGCTGCCAATAAAGCTATGCCCAACGTTATTACCGTTGTGAAAGGTCTGGTAAAAAATTATCAGTAAGCATTTATAGAAAATTTCAATCTCTTAAATTTTTCCTAATTCATAAGAAATCAGGTTCTAATTGCGTTTCATTATTTAGCTTTGTATAAATGAAATTGAAAAAAATGAGAAAGTCATTATTATTATTTATGATCGGTATATTTGGATTAAGTTTTGCCCAAAAAGTTCCTACCGTCCTTAAAACCAGCTTTTCTAAAGAAGCCTTACATCAGAAACTGGAAGGTGAAGACGGAAAAAGCATTACCATACAGGATATTCTGAATCAGCATAAAGGAAAAGTGGTCGTCCTTGATTTCTGGGCCGGATGGTGCAGAGACTGCCTGCAAGCTCTTCCCAAAGCTCAGGAACTGGAAAAAAACAACCCGAATATCGATTTTGTATTTCTTTCACTGGAACGAACCAAAGAAAGCTTTGATAAAAGTCTTGACCGGTTCAACATGAAAGATAAGGACAATTACTGGTTTGCTTCGGGCTGGAAAAATGATTTCAATAATTACATTGACCTCAACTGGATTCCACGATATATGGTGATTGATCAAAAATCTTCTATTGCAAAATACTATGCGATTTCACCTGAAGATCCTGAAATACAAACCACCATCAATAAGCTTTTACAGTAAAAATATCCTATGATTTTAAGAGAAGCCACGAGGGAGGATTTAGATATTCTCCTAGCCTTTGAACAAGGTGTTGTTGAGGCAGAAAGACCTTACAACGTAACGTTAAGAAAAGAAAAAATTCATTATTATGATCTGGAATCCCTTATGAATTCTAAGGACGCAACACTTATTGTTGCTGAAAAAGATCATGAAGTCATTGCCTCAGGCTATGCCTTAATCAAACAGCAGGAAAAAGACTACTGTACTTTTAAAGACTATGCGTATCTCGGTTTCATGTTTGTAAAACCGGAGCACAGAGGAAAAGGCATTAATCAGCTCATTGTAGATGAATTGATCCGATGGTCCAGAAATAGGGGCATCGATGAAATCAGACTTGATGTTTATGATCAAAATGAATCTGCGATAAAAGCGTATGAAAAAGTTGGTTTTGAGCCTTTATTCCTCACCATGCGGTTGAAATAACAAGTAATCATTCCCGGAAATAAATGAATCCATATCTTTGTGATATGGATTTTCCTTTTCCTATCCGCAAAATTATTCATGTTGATATGGATGCATTCTATGCTTCCGTGGAGCAGCATGATAATCCGGCACTCAAAGGCAAGCCAATTGCTGTAGGAGGCGAACACCGAGGGGTAGTGGCTGCTGCCAGCTATGAGGCGAGAAAGTTTGGTGTACGTTCTGCGATGCCCAGCAAGACTGCAAAAGAAAAATGTCCGCACCTTATTTTTGTTTCACCGCGATTCCCGAGGTATAAAGAAATTTCAAAAATGATCCGGGATATTTTTTATGAGTATACGGATCTGGTAGAACCGCTTTCTTTAGATGAAGCCTATCTGGATATTACGGAAAATAAAAAAGGAATAGAATCCGCCAATCAGATCGCGAAGGAAATCCGTCAGAAAATTTTCGAACAAACCGGATTAACGGCTTCAGCAGGTATTTCTATCAATAAATTTTTAGCCAAAGTAGCTTCTGACATCAATAAACCGAACGGACAAAAAACCATTCATCCTGATAAAATTGAAGGTTTTCTGGAAGAACTTCCTGTTGAGAAATTTTATGGTGTTGGAAAAGTAACGGCCAATAAAATGTTTACCCTGGGTATTTTCAAAGGAAAAGACCTCAAGAAAAAATCTTTACAGGAACTGATTACTCTGTTTGGAAAATCAGGAGGTTATTATTACAATGTCGTTCGCGGGATTCATACTTCGGAAGTGAAACCTCATCGGATTCAAAAAAGTGTAGCTGTGGAGAGAACATTTTTTGAAGATCTTTTTGATGAACAGCAGATCAATGAAAAGCTGGAAAGCCTTAGTGCTGAACTGCATCAAAGATTACAGAAAAACAATATCTTAGGAAGATCTTTAACTTTAAAAATTAAATATAAAGATTTTTCACTGTTCACGAGGAGCAGTACCAAAGAAGAGTATTTTATCTCACCCGAAGAATATTTTACCACCTCAAAAAAACTTTGGGAACTCCGTCCATTTGATAAGCCGGTCCGCTTACTAGGATTATCGCTTTCTCACCTGAATACGGAAGAAAAAAAGCAGGTTTCTATTCAACTAAAAATACCGTTTGAAGAATTTGAGAACTAATTGTTGGTAAATTATCACTAACTTGTAGTAAGCAAATTTTATACTACATGAATCAAACGATAATTCAATTTTTTCACTGGTACTCTGAAGGAGACGGAAAATTATGGCATGAAGCTGAACAACAAGCGAAATATTTATCAGAATTAGGAATTACATCAGTTTGGTTCCCTCCCGCTTACAAAGGAACGAATGGAGGTTATTCTACCGGATATGACGCCTATGATCTTTTTGATCTGGGTGAATTCGATCAAAAAGGGACAATTCCCACAAAATACGGCACTAAAGACCAATATCTACAAGCAATTGCTGCTTTAAAGAAACATAATATACAGATTATTGTGGATGTTGTTCTGGGACATAAAGCCGGGGGAGATGAACTGGAAAAATTCAAGGCGGTAAAAGTAGACGAAGAAAATAGGGATAAAATAATTTCGGATGTTATCGAGATAGAATCCTATACCAAGTTTACATTTCCGGGCAGAGGAAAAAAATACTCTGATTTTGAATGGAATTTCACTTGTTTCAGCGGGGTGGATTATGCGGAAGGCATGGATACCCATATTTTCAAAATACAGTCTGAATATGGAAATGACTGGGAAGAAATGATCGATAATGAGAAGGGAAATTACGATTACCTGATGTACAATGATATCGAGCATCGAAACCCTTTTGTTCGTGAAGAACTCAATACCTGGGCAAAATGGTATTTTGATATGACTGATTTTGACGGGGTGCGTCTGGATGCTTTAAAACATATCTCTTTCAATTTCTATAAAGAATGGCTTACCATGCTCCGTTCCAATTCTGAAAAAAATATTTTTGCAGTAGGAGAATATTGGGCTCCCGGGTACTTAGGTTTACTCCAGAAATACATTGAAGTTACAGAAGGCTGTATGAGTTTGTTTGACAGCTCTCTCCAACATAATTTTCATACGGCATCCAAGGAAGGAGGATCCTATGACCTTAGAAAAATTCTGGATGAAACCCTTACCCAAGCTGATCCTATACATTCCGTGAGTTTAGTTGACAATCATGATACACAGCCATTACAAGACCTTGAAGCTCCTGTTGAGGAATGGTTTAAACCTATAGCGTATGCATTGATTTTATTACGCGAAGACGGTTACCCATGTATTTTCTATCCGGATTTATATGGTGCTCACTACACAGATAAAGACAAGGAAGGAAATGATCAGGAAATATTCCTTAATAAAATTGATGGTCTTGAAGGATTGTTAAAAGCCAGAAAAGATTACGCGTACGGTCTTCAGAAAGATTATTTCGAAGATGCGAACTGTCTTGGCTGGGTTCGTGAGGGAGATGAGGAACATCAGGGCTGTGCCGTAGTGGTAAGTAATAAAGATGCTTACAGCAAACCTATGGAAATGGGTGAAAAATATGCCGGTAAAACTTTTTATGACTTTCTGGGAAGATCAGATGAAAAAGTGGTCGTTGATGAAAACGGATGGGGTAATTTCCCTGTTCCTGCCGGAAATGTAAGCGTTTGGATTTCTGAATAAATAGTGTAAGCACTAACAACATTTGTCTTTTATGTAGGACGTGTGTTGTTAGTGCTTTAATTTTATAACTTTATGAAGTTCCAGCATTTCAGGTCTTTCTGAATGATCCGCAATGAAACCATTTCTGGCAAACTCTGTCCAGAGCGATCGTATTTTCCTGCCATTTTCAGCGATATATTTCCAGGGAATATCTTTCAGTAATCCGGCAGATTTCCAGGCCTCTTCGTTTCCAAAAATTAATGGAAGATCTATACAGTGAGCCGCTCCCAGACTATGATTTTTTACAGGAGAGTGAATTCTGAACTGATATACATTTCCTCCCGCCTCTGCATAGTTCTCAGCAAATATTTTTGCAGGTTTTCCGTAAATTGTTTCTGTTGTTACCCGTACAAGTTTATTGATGATGGCCAGTCCCACTCCTTTTCCTGTATATTTATTCAGTGCTGGAGATGTTTTGAGATAAAAAGCTGTTTCATCGTTATTCAGACCGATTAACACATCATACACTGCGGCTTTCTTTTTCCATTGTTCAGTTACTTGATCTTCGCTGCATAAAGGCGGAAAGCCATACTGAACTCCAAAAGGCATCGCAGCCTTCAGCCCATATTGTACCACAGACGGAACATATTTTCTATATTCTTCCATCATTTTTATGACATCAGAATCATCTTTTAGAAATTCTGTTTTTAGCAACAATTCTGCGGTCATTTTTTGTCGTTTTTCCCGCAGTTCCAATGGAGCACTTTGAATAATCACTCTTTGAAACAGGCCCTCTACTCCATCCGAAATCATCAGATGGGCAATCGCATCTCCTCCTGAAGATTGGCCCATCAAGGTAATATTTTCAGCATCTCCACCCAACGAACTTATATTCTTTTTAATCCAGCGTAACGCTTCTATGATATCGAAAAGGCCTAAGTTGGGAATTCTCTTGTCGTTCCCGCCTAAAAACCCGAACACCCCCAACCGGTAAGAAACAGTGACCACTATTATACGCTGTTCTTTTACCCAATCACTAGGATCAGCGGTGGGCAGATCTCCACATCCAATTTCATATGATCCGCCATGAATCCATACCACCACAGGAAGTTTCTCATTTTCGTGATCATTTTCAGGGCAAAATATGGATAAAAACTGGGTAGATTCATCTACTTCAAAACGTTCAATATGAGTAGGCCCAATCATCTTTTCTACCAGCGGACTGATGGTTTGCGGGGCAACAGGAGTTTTATGGGGAAAAATAATTTCTGATGGTGATGGTTCTACCGGAACCGGTTTTTGATATCTTTCGGAATGGGCATACCGGATACTTTTTGCCTTAAAAATCCCATTTTCATGTAATGCGATGATTTTTCCTGATGGGGTTTGAAAAGTGTGAGTGCCGATATTCTGTTGTGATTTCATTTAAAAGATAACTTCTCTTCTTAAAATTAATTCAGTTTTTTGAGAAGAGAAAACTTTTCCGACTGTTTTTTCCTTTTAGTCATAATAGAAGGTGCATATTCTTTGAAAAGAACTGCATTTTTCAGATCTCAGGAAAGTATTTCACTCTTTAAAAGGAAGTTATACATTATAATCACAAAATTTAATGTAACGTTTTATATTCACTCGGGGAAATCCCAACTTTTGTTTTAAAGAGTCTTGTAAAATGCTGCGGATATTTAAAACCCAGATCATAAGAGATCTCACTGATCGATTTCGCAGGAATAAAAATCTGTTCTTTAGCGATTTCTATCAATTTGTTATGAATAAATTCCTGAGCAGATACTCCAAGTTCTTTTTTTATTAAATCTCCAAAATAATTGGCAGAAAGGTTAAGCTGTTCCGCAAAATAATTAACCATTGGAAGACCCAGGTTTTTAGGTTTTTCAGAACGCAGATAATCATCCAGAAGATGTTCGAACTTACCAATAAAACCTCTGTTTACATGATCTCTTGTCACAAACTGACGGTCATAGAAACGCATACAGTAGTTTAAAAATAATTCGATATTATTGACGATTAAAGATTTACTGTGCTTATCAATAGCCTGTTCCAGTTCATGTCTGATATTTTTAAAACACTCAAGAATAATTTCCCGCTCTTTTTCAGAAAGGTGCAGCGCTTCATGTACATCATAGGAAAAGAAAGAATAATCATTGATATGCTTCCCAAGATTGGTTCCTTTTATAAGATCCGGATGAAATAATAAGGCATAACCTGCAGGCTGCCTGTATGTTCCGTCACCGGTAATTCCGCTGATCTGTCCGGGAGCAATAAATACCAGCGTTCCTTCCTGATAATCATACGTATGCTTGCCATAATACATATCGCCACAGTTGACATCTTTCAGAAAAACCGTGTAGAATCCATAATTCCTTCGGTACTGGCAGATTGGATCAGATTTTGAAAAATCGACCACACTCACGAGCGGATGAAGGGTTTCGTGATTCACCATCCTGTTATAATCTGAAACATTATCTATTATTTCAACCTCTTGATTATCCATGAAATACATTTTAAGCGCATTCAAAATTACTACTTTCTGATTTACCTTCTATGATGTCTGTAAAATTGGTAAGTATTTCCGTAATTTGTATAAGCCCGGTTCATCTAAAAGTATCGAATTTTGCATCGTTATGGAAATATTCAATAATCGTCCTTTTCCTATGGTGATATTGAATGAATGAAGCGGGTGACTGATGAGAAATAACAATATAAAGTACAAACAAATAATAAAAAAAATTAAATGAGCACAATCACAGTAAAAGCTTACGGAACTGAGTCTACGACAGCAGACTTACAGGAAATGAATATTGAAAGAAGAGAGGCCACTCCCAAGGATGTGGAAATAGACATTCTATATTGCGGAGTTTGTCATTCTGACCTTCATACGGCACGCAATGACTGGGGCGGAACCAAATATCCTTCTGTTCCGGGACATGAAATTGTAGGGAGAATTACCAAAATCGGGAATGAGGTTACTAAATTTAAAGTAGGTGATCTCGCTGCAGTAGGCTGTATGGTGGACTCTTGTGGAACGTGCGAAAGTTGTAAGAAAGATTTAGAGCAATACTGCCTGAACGGATTTACAGGAACGTACAATGGAAATGATAAACATCTGGGAGGTCATACTTTTGGAGGATATTCTGAGAAAGTAGTGGTGGATGAAGGTTTCGTGTTAAGAGTGCCTGAAAATTTAGATCTTGCTGCGGTAGCACCTCTTCTTTGTGCAGGAATCACTACCTGGTCCCCTTTAAGACACTGGAACGTAGGTCCGGATTCTAAAGTAGCAGTTGTAGGATTGGGAGGACTTGGACATATGGCGATTAAACTGGCAAAAGGATTAGGCGCTGAAGTAACATTATTCTCCAGAACTCCGGGAAAAACTGAGGATGCCAAACAACTGGGTGCAGATCACGTAGTAATCTCTACAGACGAAAGTCATATGGATTCTGTAAAAGGAAAATTCGATGTTATTATTGATACGGTTCCTTATGTGCATGATGTAAATCCTTATGTAGCTACTTTAAATATCAGTGGAACGTTGGTTTTAGTAGGATATTTAGGTGGATTAGAGCCTATCTTAAATACGGTTCCGATGATCATGGGAAGAAGATCTGTAGCAGCATCTTTAATCGGAGGTATTGCTGAAACTCAGGAAATGCTGGATTTCTGTGGCGAGCACAATATTGTTTCTGAAATTGAAATGATCAAAATGCAGGATATCAACAATGCCTACGAAAGAATGCTGAAAAGTGATGTAAGATACCGTTTCGTAATTGATATGAAATCGTTGTAATTCTTTGAAAATAATAACACAAAGGCTCTTCATTCAGAAGAGCCTTTTTATTTATAATTACAACACCAAGGTTGTACCCATTATTTGTAATCTCTCTGCATATCCTGAAAAGCCCACTCTGCCATTGCATCAATGACAGGAGATAATTGATTTCCCGCTTCACTCAGTTCATAGGTAACATGAGGAGGAACTACCGCTTTTGCGATTCTTACGACCAATCCATCTGATTCCAACTGTTTTAAATGCTGGATCAGCATTTTTTCCGTTACTTCCGGAATGGCTCTTTTCAGCTCACTGTACCGCTTACTTCCTGTTGAAAGATGAAAGAGAATAATAGGCTTCCAAAATCCACCAATTTTTCCCATTACATACATTACCGGACACTGTTCCAGTATATTTTTCCGATTTTCCTGAATGGTAGAACTTTCTTTAATGGCTGTCATAATACATACTTTAGGGTAAGTACTTGTATAAAAGTAAGTACAAATATACCTTTGTTATCAGAAATAAAAAATATTTATTATGAAAATTATTATCACAGGTTCTCTCGGAAATGTAGCAAAGGCTTTATCCCAAAAATTGATTGCGGAAGGACACGATATTACGGTTATCAGCAGCAACCCATCGAAAAAAAGTGAAATTGAATCATTGGGAGCAACACCTGCGATTGGTTCTATTACGGATCTGGATTTCCTACTGCAAACATTTGAAGGTGCGGACGCAGTCTTTGCCATGACCCCTCCGATTATGGGTACTACTGATATTGTTGAAAATACGATTCACGCAGGAAAAAATTATGCAGAAGCAATTTCAAAAACAGGAGTAAAAAAAGTGGTTATGCTCAGCAGCGTTGGAGCTGATTCACCCATTGACAATGGTCCCATTAAAGGACTTCATCATATTGAAAAATTATTCAGTACACTGGAACATACTTCCGTTGTTTTTCTAAGAGCAGGTTATTTCTATATTAATTTCTTTAATGATATTCCACTAATTAAAAATGCCGGAATTATCGGCGGAAATTATGCAGCAAATATAAACATCCCATTAGTGCATCCAGCTGATATTGCAAAAGCCGCAGCAGAAGAGCTGGTAAAAAATTCTGATGGTAAAAAGGTAAGATATATTGTGAGTGATGTTCGACCGGCCGGTGATTTTGCTAAAATACTTGGCGCTGCCATTGCAACACCTGAATTACCATGGGTGGAATTCAAAGATGAAGAATCTCTACACGGAATGCTTCAGGCAGGTCTTCCACAGGAAATGGCTGAACTCTATGTTGAAATGGGGAAAGGGATGAGAACAGGTGTTGTTCAGGATGATTTTATTAAGCAGGGGTCTCCGGTTACGGGAAAGATTACATTAGAAGAGTTTGCAAAGGAATTTGCAGTTCAATTTAATTCTTAAATTTATACTGTATAAAATGATTTCGGCGCACCTTTGGTGCACCGGAATCATTTGTATGTAATCTTATTTATACTTCAAATCTATTTCTTCAAAACTTGTTTCAGTACTTTAAGTCTCCCATCAACAGGCTGATCCATTTGTAATCCTAATACTTCAGCAACCAATGGATAGACATTTACATTTGAAAATTCATCGATCACCAGATTATTTTTAAATACAGGTCCCCAGGCATAGAACGTAGCTTTCATTTCCGGAACTGTTTTCGGATTATAGCCATGTTTTCCTACAGAAGTCTTCTTTCCTTTTTCTAAAAATATTTTAGGAGCTTTCGGAATCAGAAGAATTTGTCCTATTCTGTTATACCGATCATCCCGGATTGCAAAATGAAGGTATTTGGGAAGCTTTTTATCTAAATATACTTCATAATCATCTGTTTTTTCTGCCTTCAGTTGTTTATACACCGCTTTCACCTCATCAGGGTTTTTAACATATACCCTTAACAATGTCTGCGAATTATAAAAATCAAACCTATCTTTATTGAAGAGCATTGCAGGAATTTCCAAAGGTGCTCCCCCATCTACTTTAATCATTCCATGGTCTGAAACAAAAACAAAATTTACATTGTTCAATCCTAAATCATGTACTTTCTGAACAAGGTCTCCTATGGCTTTATCTACTAAATGAACAGCATCCTCCGTTTCCCTGGTATCCGGTCCGAAATGATGCCCGCTTCCATCCACTTCCGGAAAATATAATGAAATAAAATGCGGCCTTTTATCCATTGGCAATTTCAACCAGTTGATTACTTTATCAACTTTTTCAGAAGGGGTAAATTTTTCGTGGTAAGGGTAATAATAGGTTGGCCTCATTCCGCCGGCATCACTTGCAGACCCCACCCACATCAAAGATGCGGCAAGCATTCCCTGCTTTTCAGCCAGTCCCCAAAGTGGAGTTCCGCCATACCAGCTTCCGTCTTCAGCATTTTTTTTATTGCTCATTGCATAGGTCTCTTTTCTTTTGTAATCATAGAAAAAATTATCTATTAATCCATGATGAGAAGGGTAAAGACCGGTAACTAAACTCCAGTGGTTGGGAAAAGTGATGCTTGGATAACTCGGAATCATGGCTTTTGCCTGTACTCCTTCACCTGACAGTTGTAAAAGATTCTGAGCATTATACTTTTTAGCATAATCATAGCGGAAACCGTCTGTAGAAATCATAATTACATAAGGTTTGGTTTGTGCATCAACAGAATTATACCGATTGGGAATTATTACCTGTGCTGTATCTACATTTTCTTTTTGTGCAAAAGCAGTTAAAGAAATCAACAGCAGTAAAAATTGTAATCCTCGCTTCATTATAGAAATTTTCCACAAAGTTACAGTCCGTAATTCTTACATAAAAGTTTCATGGGTTAAAAAAACATTAAATTGAAAAAAAAGAACCGGAATGAAAAGTATTAAACTTTAACCTTATCGGAATTACTTTCTTCCTGTATCCGGTTAATATATTCGCTGAGCGTAATCCCTTCTATCGATTTAAAATACTCTGTTGAAAGCAGCCTGATTAGAAATCAATTGTAACGTTTACCAAGCAGTTATTTTCAGACTATAGCTGATTTAAGTAATCATATTCATACTATGATTTACATAATTAACTGAAAACAATTACAATAAGCACTTTAAATGGATATCCGAAATTAGTTTATCCCTGATTATTTTGATTTATTGAGAGATGTAATTTTGTCACATCAATATAACTAGCTGACATAACATCTCTGCATTGAACATTTACTTTCCCATAAAAAAAATATTGATCAGTATCATGTTGATCCTATTTATTTTTGCCCATGCACGCGAGAATAATGATTCTGTGGATCAAAAAAATATAAACCAAGAACCAGAAAAAGCAAGCATTTTTATTTCTGAAGAAACATTTGTTTACGGAAAAGAGATCATTTATAATGCAAATTATATTACCCTAAAAAAGAAAAAACTCAAGACAAGATATAAACTTTCAGTCAATAAAAATAAGCCCGAAAAAACTAAGCATACATCACCAATTGTAAAAAAACACAATTTTAAAAACACAATTTTATATAATTATAAGGAACTATTTACTTCAGTTAATCAAAAAGCACAATGTATAAGATTAATTGAACAACATGAGTCAGGCCTGATTAGTATTTATTATACAGACATACGATTACATTCTTTGAGAATGATATTACGATCTGTTTACAGTCATATTCCGATTGAGTATGATAAAAATATGATTTTGAGTATCAGGCCTCCGCCAAAAAATCATTGTAAGCACATGCAAACAACTACGGGAAGAGCATAAAGCTTTTCTCCATTTACTCAAAATTTAAACTTTTTATGATGAAAAATAAAATATTTTATATGTTCTTGCTGCTATCTTTTTCAGTAAGAATATTTGGACAAGTAGGGATAAATACTTCTACACCTAATACTAAATCTGCTTTGGATGTAGTTTCCAAAAACAATAATACCGGAATTCTTATTCCCCGGCTTACTACTGTGGAAAGAGACGCTATTGGGGCAGCTGCGACAGAAGACGGATTAACCATCTATAATACAGATGAAAAATGCTACAATTATTACCAGTCAACCAATTCGGCATGGCTAAGTTTATGTGGCACCTATCAAAAAGCAGTATATACCGTAAACTGTACTGATATTAAAGTATTTGGTACCTACACGCAAGGGACACCGTTAAATACAAGTAATTATATTACGATGCCTATTACAGTAACAAAGGCAGGTACTTATAGCATTATTGCTAAAACAACCAATGGATATTATTTCGAAAAATCCGGTGTATTTCCAAATACGGGTACTTTCACTATTACTTTAGATGGTTCCGGAGCCCCAGTTGCCGGGCCACAGACAGATACACTTTCATTTATATATGATGGAGTAACAGATACTGCGTGTACCAATAAAACAATCAGCGTTTTAGGTTCTCAGGTGAGCTATAGCATCAATTGTGGTAGCGCAGTGGTAAACGGAACGTATATGCAAAATGAATCTCTGGATGCAAGCAATTATGTAACAATCCCTTTATCCGGTGTTAGTACCGGAGGTACTGTTACGATTGCTACCGGCACTAATAACGGAGTGACTTTTTCTACGACAGAGACTATCACAACATCCAGCACTTCTATCACATTGAAAGGTCAGGGTATCCCAACAAGCGCGGGAACATACACTTACACCTTTATTACCAATGGTGCAGCACCTGTTACTTGTTCATTTAACGTGAAGTTTGATACCACAGTAGGAACTTTCGCCAACCCGGCAGACAGATGTTACCAGATATTACAAGCTGATGCAAGTAAGACAGATGGGGAATACTGGATAAAAACAAGCTCTTCTGACAATACACCTGTAAAGACACTTTGTGATATGACGAACGGCGGTTATACCCTTTTATGGTCCTTTTCCGAGAAATCAGCTTACGCTATCAATGCAGATTTATATGGTGCGAATACCAACAATATGGACATGAGTAATGCTGCAGCAAGTTTTACCCAAAACAGGCCTAGAAATGTGGTTACTGCTAATGGTTCAAACATAACAGGTACTAACATCGGACTATATAACGATTACAGGCTTTCTTTAGCTACTATGCAGAATATACGTTCAGCAAATCCTGGAGATTACAGAGTAAGAATTACCGTAAGTCCTACAGATATGAGTGATACTTGGGGAGTAAATAACTACTTTAGAATAAAGCCAACCTCTGGGTATGATTATATTGCAAATAATGCCAGTACTTGTGCCGAAAGTAATGTATCCGCAGTTGGTAAATTATTTGGGCGTGATTACAATGGGTCAACCAATACACCTACCTACAATGGAGTTGCCGTTAATGGAGATATCTGTCCGTATGTAGGAACAGGATATGGAAATCATTTTGATGCAGGTCAAAGGATCGCAAGCAACCCAACTAACTATACAGTAATACCAGGAGGACAGACATTTAATGCCTACTACTTTAATGATTTGTTTGGTTTCTTTGGAGAAACAGAGATTAATCACCATTTTGGTAAATGTGGTGCCGGATCAGATGATTTTGCATTTACAACAACAAACTGCAGCAGCAGCCAGCTGGTTCCACACTCATTTAACAGTGGAGAAGGAAGAGTACTGCAATGGTTTGTGAAATAATGGAAAATGAGGCCAGTTTGTAAAGGCTGGTTTCTTTTCAACTTCAAATAAAAAACATAAATTATCTATAAAAAATATCCTGCTGTCTCTTATTATATTTTTTTCATAGACAAAATATAAGATTCAGCGGGGTATTTATTTTTAACCATGTATACCCTTATTAGAATCCACAATTAAAAGTTTCATATTACATTACAAAAAAATCTCTCAATTTATGAGAGATTTTTTTTAGTTATTTTTTATTCTTTAATTAGTTTTTCATAGGTCAGACTGCCATCTTTGAGTAGTATTTCAAGATAATAACTTCCCGATTTCAAATCGGCAACATGAATAGCCTGTCCTTCCATCTTTATAGTTTTCACCTTTCTTCCGGTAGCTTCATAAATAGTTACAGATTTAATTTTATCTGCATTTTTGAAATTGGCTACTTCATTGGCCGGATTAGGGTAAAGAATAACTTTTTCACCTTCAAGAGCTGCCTCATTGGTACCCAAAGTACCTGATAAACTCAAGGTAGCATATCCTCTGTTTCCAAAACCGTGATATGAGACTAAATCTGTTGCCGGGCCTTTCGCAAAGAAAATGTTTACTACGCCTGCTGTATTGGCAATTGCTGTATCTCCGGCACCTCCTGTAAGGGATCTGGTTGCTATAACCGTTCTTATTCCGCCTGCAGTAGTGTTGGTTGTCTGCGTCCAGTCTTGTGAAGCATCTGCTGTAGGAGTAGCTCCCACTCCAACGAAAGTATAATCCCTGTTGGCAGAAGAATTATAGATAAACCCATCCGCTCCGTTTGCCATTCCACTGGTTCCAAAACCGATTCCCAGATAAGAAGTATCAGGTCCTGTAAGGGTGATGGTAGCCTGAGTGGGTGATGTAACCAATTTCACGGTCATTCCCGTTGATCCCAGATTTACCGTACCTGAGGAAAACTGTGCTCCGGCAGCATTTGCCAGTGCTATACTTACTACTAGTAAAACTTTTTTCATATATTAATTTTTTAATAGGTTGATGATGTCTTTATTGTTTGTTTGCAAGGCATATTCAAAAGGAGTCATTCCCTGTAGATCTTTTATAGATTTATCAGCTTTATATTTCAGTAATGATTCTATTAATTCTTTATTACCAAATTTTACCGCCCAAAACAAAGGTGTGGATCCTGTAGAATCTGCGATATTCGGATTAGCATTTTTCTTTAATAAATGTTCTACCAACGCTTTATTGTATTTCACTGAAAGTCCGGCCAAAGCTGTTCCCTCCTGGCTTTTATAATTAACATCTTTTACCGTGTCGATCAAAAAGTCTGCAACTTCCACATTGCCTTTATAGCAGGCCAAAATAAGCGGTGAAAACCCATTTTCATTGGTTTGATTGATGATATCAGGGTTCTGTTTCATCAGTTCTTTTACCTCTGCTACCGTTCCGCTTCTGGCAATATCAAAAATTGATTTTGCTTTTTCCTGTGCCTGCAGGCTTATACCTGTCAAAAGGATTATAAATAGGATTATATTTCTCATTGTTTTATCAATATATAATTATACTCTACTGAAACATTTTCAGCCACTTTTTTAGTAACCATTTTAGGAATGGTCACATTATAATCTACAGGTTTTGCTGTAAACGTTCCCTGCATATAGATCTTACCGTCCTTGGCATACAGTGTCGCTACAGATGAAACAGCTTTATCAACTCCGTGAAAATTCAGTTTGCCCTGAACCGTGTATTTTTGAGGAGCAGCTGTAAGTTTAGCTTTATCAAAATTGAGAATTTTTCCGGTGAAGGTTGTTTTAGGATATTTTGAGGTTTCTGCATAGTTTTCATTGAAATGTTCTTCCATTAGCTTGACTTTAAAATGGAAATTTTTAACCATTGAAATAGAAGCCATATCTCCAGTATCTGCATTCAGGACAACGATATTATTGTCATCCTGAGCATACACGTCTTCAAACAATGGTACTGAAGCTTCAAAAGTAACTTTACCTGTTTTCGAGCTGTATTTTTGAGCAAAAGTCAGAGATGTCAACATCACCAAGGTCGTAGATAAGAGTATTTTTTTCATAATAATTAATTTAGTTTTCGATGAGTCCGTCGGTATTCCATTTGATAAAAATAGCAATCTGGGTAGGTGATAATGAACCGCCTTTCGGCATTTTCTGAGGATCTCCGTTTGGCCTTTGAATCCGATCCAGAATGCTAACGATATTTGTCTTTACCTGATCATAGCTGGTAAGTGGCTTATAGGCAGCCGAGCCTCCAGGGTTATGGCACATGATACAATTAGCATCTACAATAGGTTTCACTTCTACTGCATATCGTACCTTATCAGGCACCGGTGTTCTATCTGAGATTTCTTCATAGGTCCTGCTGTCGCATGAAACCATGAAAACGAGAGCGGGTAATAGGTATAGTAACTTTTTCATTTTAAAATACTCTGTAAAGATTAAACCCAAAGAAAATCTGTCCTTTCTCCCACTTTCCGGCTGCATTACTGAGATAGCCTATGTCTGAATTGAGCTGAGAATTACTGAATACAAGCTGGAAAACATGTCCCCCCGTTTCTATATCCATCCCTACGGATAATGGATTTTTATAGTAACTATGATTATCAAAATTCACAAAATATTCTGCATTAATCGAAATTCTTTTGGAAATTTTATAGCGTCCTCCTAAACCTGTCAGAAACTGATTTTTATCTTCAACATGCTGGTCATACAGATTTTTATGGATAAAAGACGGCGTAAGCTGTAGTGAAAGATTATCATTAAACCTTCTTGAAATAAGGGCCTGCGTAAGATAAGACAGTCTGTCATTAAAGGTGAGGTACGGATAATTATCTTTATCCAGGTCTGTATTAATTGCCATTACATTATATCCTACCAGATCAACAGGTATTTCCTCATTCTGTTTCAGCAGTCTATATTTTGCACCCAATTCGAAAGTTTTCATATTGGTTTCTCTTGAAAGGCTTACAGAAATACCGTCTGTCAGACCATAGATAACTCCTAATTTAGTAGAAGCTTCATCCAGTCCGAAGAAGTTTTTAAATCCTGTGCTAATGTCGCCAAAACGGTGGGCTACCACTATATACCATTCATTTTTGGCTGTTAGCTTTGTAGACTGTGCTGTTACAATCTGGAGCCCTTTGAAAGCGGGCGGTGAAATTTCGGTGTTTGTTTTGATGGTGTCGATATCTTTCAATAAGTCTTCCTGAGAAAAGACCAAACCTGATGAAAGAACCGACAAAAATAATAGAGTTTTTGTCATATAAAATTTTAATTATAATATGACAAACTTATAGAGTTATGAATTCATAAATGTGTGATAAAAGTCACCGATCAAATAGTTTTTATCAATCATATTGATAAAATCATTAAAATTTTACAAATCAATAATGTTTAACATTTTCATTTACAGGGATTTTTATTCCTTCTTTAGTCTGAATAATTTCACCTTCGTTTTCAATCTTTTTTAAAACCCTACTTACAACCTCTCTGGAAGTACCAAGATTACTGGCAATTTCCCGATGTGTTAATTTTATAGGATTATGACCTGTGATGGTGATCTGTTGTTTTATATAGCTTAAGATTCTCTTATCAAGCCTGTGGAATACGGCTTCATTAACCATATTCATAACATCTGAAAAGCGTTTATCATATTCGCTGTAAAAAACTTTATTGATTTCAGGGTAGCGGATCAGCCAGTCATGCATAACGGATACCGGTATCAACAAAACTTCCGAGTCTTCTTCTGCAATGGCATATACACGGCTTTTATAATCATTAAAAATAGAAGAAAAGGTCATCATACAGCTGTCATTAGGCCTGATGTAATAGTAGATCAATTCCCGGCCGTCATTCAGGGAATACACTTTTACTGATCCGTTGATAAGAAAGGGTACAAACTTGATCTTATGTCCTTCAGCAATTATTTCTGTCTTTGCTTTTATAGTCGCTACTTCTGTATGTTTTTGCACCTCTTTTGAAAAATTTTCACCCAGAAAGCCAAATTTATTAACAATAAACTGTTCATATACCATATATATTACTTTTTTCAAAAAACAAATATATAAAATGGAATACTGATATTCATAAAAAAAATCAATATAAGAATGAAGAGAATTATTTAAAATTTGTTTATCTAAAAAAAACTGCCTCACAAAAGTGAAGCAGTTTTTTTAAAAATTATAGTCTGTATTTTAAATTCAGTCCGTAAAAGAAATAGGATTTGTTGGGACCAGGATTAAGATCCGTGGCAAGTCCTTTCGGATAACCATTACCCGTATCCGAATCATTAATACTGTTTCCTAAGAACAGGAATGTATAATTGATTTGATTTGTCAAGTTATTTCCCATTATATAGGCATCAAGATCGAATCTTCCAAAAGATTTTTTATACCCCAATTTTGCATTCAGTAAGCCAAAACCTTTTACAAGATTGGTATTTGCAAAATCTGAATATACATTGCCTAAGTAATTATAAGTATTTACCAGATAAAAACCAGGTTTTGTATACACATCCAATCCTATTGCATATTTATTTCGTGGAACTCCTACAACAGTTTTATGATCATATGTCTGTTCACCACCCAATAATCTTGTCTTAAAATCTTTATATTTCGCATCATAATAAGAAAGGTTCACAAAAGGCAACACTCTGTTAATGAATGAATTGTCATTTTTATATTGGTATCCAATGCTGACTTCCAGACCACTATTTTTCTGACTTCCTGTATTTGCCCAATAAGTCTGGTTATTAGAATTAGGTATCGTCAACTGTGTTAATTTATCAGAATAATCTATTCTGAACAAAGAAACCTGATAATCCAGCTTGGTATCCAATAATAGTCCGTGCACACTGAAATCTACCATTTTTGCACGTTCCGGCTGCAGATCATTATTAGCCGTATTTGTATAGTTTATAAAGGATGAACTTGCAGTAGGCGCATTATATCCTTCACTATAACTTAGATTAAAAATCTGATGTTTCCATTCTTTCTGTAAAGCAAAATGTGGAGTATAAGCCGTTTCATACTGTTTTCCGAAAGACTGATCTTTTCTGCCTGCAATTAATCCAGGAAGTGCATATAAATCTTTTCTGTCATAATTAGTTTTATTCGCACTTATTCCCGCAAGTAAAGTTAACCCCCAAGGCTTGTACGTTAAATAATCTATTGCAAAATAGGTTGCCTGATTATTATTATACTTAAAATAAGATGCACCGGCAATTCCTGTCGTTTCTAACGGATTTGTAATAGAACCTGTAAAACGGTAGCTCGATGTAGTTGATATTGAATTCTGAATTTCTGTCCCAAAATCCAGTCTGTTTTCGAAATCTTTAAAGTCATTTTTTAATGTAAAAGTGGAACGCAAGCCTACGTTTGGTGCGCTTGTTACTCCGTAAGCTCCCGCAGAAACACTCTCTGTATTTCCATTGTAGTAAAATAAAGTTGTGTAATTTCTAAGGTTCGGAAGGATATTAACAGAGTTGCTAAGCCCCACTCTTGTAGATTTTATCTTTGTTCCTGAATTTTTACGAATATAAGCAGGGTTTCCGTTATCGATTCCTGCATAATAATCATCATAAGAAATTTGTCCTGACGTATGCTCATAAGAATAAGCCTGGCTTCCAAAGAAGCTCAACTGATCCTTTTTTCCAAGTTTTACTGTTCCGTTGACATTAAAAAAGTTTTTTAAACCACTGCCATTCGGTCTGTAACCATCGGTTTCAAGGTGGCCGTAAGCCGCGTTCACTGAATAGTTTTCATCAGAAACATTCAACTGAGTACGGGACTGAAATGTTTTAAAAGCCCCCACCAAAGCATTTTCAGAAACTGTAACTCCTTTGGTAAAATCAGGACGTGTATAAAAACGTACCACTCCGCCTACTCCTCCTCCATACATGGTTGCTGCAGGACCTTTGATAACCTCAACATTATTTACATATGCAAAATCCACATCATCCAAAATGGTAATTCCTTCAGCATTTGTTAATGGCATATTATTCCAATATGCTTTTACTCCCCAGTTATTGAACTTTTGATCGTTTCCATATCCACGAACAACTAATCTCTGACCTCCAAAATTAGTTCGTTTATCAACCTGTAATCCGGGCATTGTGGATAAAGTCTGATCAATTGCTGCCGGATTATTCCTGTTTAGTTCTTCTTCCGAAAGTGTTTCTACAGATTGTGCATGCCTTTTAAATTCTGCACGTTCCTGTTTTATTTTTTTTCTTCCCTGGATTACAACTTCATCTATATTGCTTTCTGATGATTGTTGGGCATTTGCGATTGCACAGCTTAGTAAAGCTGCAATGCATATATATTTTTTCATTGATTAAAAATTAATTATTTGTCGTTTAAAAGTTTTACAAGAGTTTAAAACCATTTTTCCGGAGGCGGAATTATAATTGACAAGTAAGATGTATTTTCTAATCTTTTTATATATTCTGATTTTAATTTTACGTAAAAATTGGAAAACTGCAATTCTTCACAATAAAAAAATGCAAAAGAATTGGAAATTTTTATTAGTTTTTTTCCTTGTAAAGGCACATCGAAATGTCGCCATGCATATATTTTTTTGGTCACGAAAAACCCGGAGAATTTTAAAATGGAATTCAGAACTATATCTTTTTTATCGAGATAACAATAAAAATATTTAGTTCCGTTTATAAAATTAATATTGATAACATCATAAGAAAAACCATTGATTATAAATTCTTTTTCTTCTTTCCATTCGGCTTTCACTAAATCTTTTTCAGAAAAACAAATAGTTTCGGATTTATTAAATTTATGTTCTAACAACTGATATTGTGTTTTCTCATATACTTCACTTTTGATATAAGAAAAAACAGAATGAATCACATTAGAAAACATGATTATTAAAGGAATAAATAAAAATATAAAGAATAGTTTTTTGTGCAAATGAAGAAAATTATTGTCTTTGAGGAATCAATTCTCCCTCAGGTTCTGCCAAAACAAATTTTGGAATATTTATTTTAAACACTTTTTTAGAATTTTTTGTAGTGTACTCTATCCAATTATCTTTTGGGTTTAAAACAAGTGATGGTTTATGATTTTCTACAGTGGATCCGGAAGGTGTATTTTCAAAATTACCGGCCTGCTCTGTGCGTTGCAAATTACCTTTTACGGTAATGATATTTCCAGAATTAGTTTGAGTAAAATTGATGATATTCCCTTCAGCCTTGAAAGATTTAACAGTGATATTATTTTTTGATTGTAATGTAACTGTATAAACCGATCCCCTCACTCCTGGTCTACCTCCAAACCAATCTGTTTTTTTCGCGGAAACTAAAATCACACGATCCTGATATAATGAGGAAACCGGCGCTTTACAAGAAAACGCCAGTATCCAAAATATGATTATAAATAACTGATTATTCATTTTTAATCGTCTTCTCCATTGTCATTTATTTTGCCTAAAACCAAATAATTTCCACTGTAAATAACTTCACCTTTGGATTCAGCTTTAAGGATATAATTTCCAGGAGTTAATCTTTGTCCAAATTCTTCATCAGATTTTACATTTTTCTTGCTGTAAATTAATCTTCCGGAAGCATCCAAAATACTTATGTCCACAGAATTGTATTTGGCAGAATCAAACCTCAGGTGCGAAATTCCTTTTGAAGGGTTCGGATATATTCTCACTCCTTCTCTTTTAGATTTTACCTCTCCTGTTGCTAATGCAACGACTGTGTTTTGAGTGGTCCAAGCTCCTCTTCCGTAAGTAGAAACCAACACTGTTCTTGTTGCAGGTCTGTAATCTAAATTGGTAATTCTTACATTACCAATATTTCCTGTAACGGAAGCCCAGGTTGGCACCGCAGAAAGGAAGTTTGTTGTTCCCCATACGCCCATTTCCGTTCCTACAATCACTTCATTGGCATCATCCGGATTTCTTAAAACTGTTCTTACCGGCATATCAGGAAGATTTCCTTCTTTATTTTGCCATGTTGTCCCTCCGTTTGTAGAATAGAAAACACTGGTCACATTATAGTTGGATAATGTTACAATAATTTCGTTTTCATTGGCTCCAAATTCTATATCAGAAATTGTTCCTACCGCTGGTGCTGCTATTGCAGTTGAAGCGTATGAAGTGGTATTAGCATTGGTTATTTTAAAGATTCTACCCAGATTAGTTCCTACAAATAGCGTTGTAGAAGCAGTTGTGTAAGGAGAAACCTTCATCCAGGAAATCTGCTCGTTAGTTTGTGCTGTTCCAGCTGAAACGGTATTATTGGTAAAGGTTGTCGCTGTAGCAGACAGACCACTTGTTCTGAATAATGTCAATCCTGCACGGTAAGAATAGAAAACATTATTTATTCTGTCTAACGCGATTTCATTGACAAAGTGTCCGTAATTATTTCTATTAGCACTAGAGATAAGATAATTCGTATTGCTTGTCAATAAATAGTGATTATTGTAAGTATAACTTGCAATTTCATAGTTATCCTGATCGTCATATTCCGTATACATTCCGTCTCCACCTGTAGCAGCTTGAGAAGTCAGAAAATTATTTGCCTGCGGAATACCATACAACCACCAAGACCCATTATCCTGAGCGCCGGCCAACAGCTCTTCATCTGCTGGAGTTTTAGTAGGATTTAACATTGCAGTGTAAAACTGTGTAACATTATATCTTGTATTCCTTACAGTAAACCCTCCTGCTGTTCCGATAGTATTTTTATTAGCCGCAAAATAAATTCCACCATCATTTCCAAACATCATCTGATTGGTAGAATAGTTATTAAAAGGATTAAATACAATCTCATGTTGGTCTGCGTGTACCTGAGAAACCGGCAAGGTTGCCATATTGTTGTTATTTGACCATTTTGAAATCTGCGTCCAGTTTACCCCTCCATTTGTAGATTTATACAGGTCAATTCCTCCTATATAGACGGTATTATCATCTAAAGGATCTGCAGCAATGACAAGGTCATAGAAAGACTGACCTCTTGTAAAATCGTTTGCATCAATACTTATATCTGTGGCTATAGGAAGTGTAACCACCGGTGTTGCATCATTAGTAGCCTGCCAAGTCGTTCCTCCGTCTGAAGATCTTGCAATTCGAATTGGCTCCGAAGTATTATCTGCTCCCTGCATGAATGCATATACTTTATTAGCATCTGTTTTGGAAAGTGTAAAATTCACTCTTGCATCATTATTTCCAACATTATAAACTACGTTAAAAGTATTTCCGTCTGCAGATTTTAGAATTCTTCCCCCTGACGCTATATTAGTATATCTTGAAGATCTGGTAGAAACCCAAACAGAATTATCCGCTCCAATTTCTATTTGCTCAATAGAATACCCTGTTGAACTAGTAGCATTTGTAGTTGTATTGAGTGCTAATAAACTAGTATTTTTAGTAAATGTAGCTCCTCCATCTGTAGATTTGTATAATCCTGCCTGATTGAGCCCCTGCCATGCTCCATCATTATAATTACCGCTTACTCCTGCATAAACTTCAGAAACGCCTGCATTATTTCTAACTTTTATGTCATTAATATAAAAGTTACCGTTTCTTACAGTTCCAGAATAGGTTGGTGAAATGGTAAAAATCTGGGTCCAGGTAGTTCCTCCATTTGTAGATTTCCAAATTCCTGAACCTATTGCATCAACTGTAGAAGATTCTCCTGTTCCAACGTATAGGATTTGTGGATTATTTGGATCATAAGCCATACAAACAACAGAAGTATTTGCCCAAAATGTACTTAACGGCGTCCATTCATTTGTACTTACGGAAGGATCCTGATTTATCCAAAGGCCACCAGAAACACTGCCCGCAAAAACTCTTTTACCTGTAGGGTCATTGGGATCAAACATAATAACCCGGGTTCTTCCTCCTACACTGTAAGGACCTCTTTCTATCCAAGGCTCATTTATTATTTTTGATGTAGAAAATGCATCTGTATTGATAAAAGACATGGGTTTTGTAGGAGCATATTGTCCTTGAACAATCTGCTGATTTAATTTGGCAAGCTTATCAAAATTAGTTCCTCCTGTAACCGGATCCATTGTTCTTTTATAATCTTCTTCATTATAAAGATTGGGTGGAATTCCTGCTGACTTTGAAAATTTATGCTTCTTTTTTAAATCTTTATTATACTTGGAATATAATTCCTGAAGATGTTTTTGATTAGTTTTAAGTGTATTATCCTGTGCTTGGAGATTTCCAGCCATGCACAACATAATACCAAGAATAGTATATCGTTTCATTTTTTATATTTTCTACAAATATACTCAAGTACAAGAATAATCACATAAAATTTTATAAAATATTACAAATATTATAAAATAATTGATTTTAAAATATGAAAATCCAATTATTATGTTAAGTCTTAAAAAAAATATTCCGGTAAAATGGGCGTTAAATATAATATCCATTGATAAGTTAAGATTCATTTTTGATTTCTCCGAATTGTTGATTCAGTTTGTGATGTTTACTGAGTGTTATAAGTAGTAAATAAAAATCTAAAATCATCACTTGACAATATCTCAATCAAAAACCACTATAACAGAGTATTTTAATAGTTTTATTCAATTTATACACTAACAACACTATTATTATACGTTATTTTTTATATATTTGATTTAAATCAAAACTAAATTATTACCATGAAAAAAACAATTGTACTTTTAACAAGTTTATTGCTCATATCTTGCAGCACATCAGAAACCAGTCTTTTAAATGACAATAACGCTGAATTAAGCGCTAACAAAGGGAATGCTGCAAAAACCATTGATCCTCAGGTGGCATATGAATCTCCATATGATATTTCCAGATTTGGTCATGATATGACGTATAAGTTTGAAAATGTAACTCCATTTAAAATCAAAATTAAAGCCTATGTAGGTCTAGCTTACTATGATAGTGCTAATCCAAGCTCACCTGATTATATGGGCGTTGATTTGAGTAATGGCCATTATCCATTACTTTACAGTTCCAATTTAAAATATGGTAATACTATTGTTTCAGACGAATTAATTCTACCAACATCTTCAAATGGATTTGGTGTTGATTCTACGATAGGACATTTCCCAATTTCTCCTATAGGACCGAATGTTTTTCCTCAAAATCTTACTTTTAGCTTTATTAGTTCCGGAGCAACTGATAAGGAATTAGACTTGCTTTACAAGGCAGGGAAAATATATTATATTAGCTATGAAGTACTTGATGTAAGTAATAATCTTATCACTAGTGGTTTCGTAAATTCCGGCTTTAAAGCGGGTATTGGTTCGTTCGGTATCCTTCCTTCCAATTGGTCACATCTTGGCTATGATGTTAATTTCAGCAGAGAATTGATTTCTGAAAATAGTTCCAATGAAATAGTTGTAACAGATGACCTGACCTCTTTCGGATCTGTGGTTGATTTTACGTATGGCGGAAATAATTATCAGTTGAAAATGTATTCTTATCCCGATGTTGTAGCTTTCGGAGCATATACTAATTAAAATATATAAAGGCTGTTAAAATTAACAGCCTTTATGTTTTTGCTTACTTCCGAAGTCTCTTGTCTTGTACAGCAAAGGATGATATTACTATGGTAAACAAAAAAAATGCCCCAGCATTGCTGGGGCATTCTTATGTATTGATAAGATAAATCTTAAGCTTGTACGTTGTTTGCACCTAATACGAAAGGCTCAACTTCTTTGATTTCTCCAAATTGTTGCTCGTAGTTAGCGATGTTTTGTTGAAGAGCAGATAAAACTCTCTTAGCGTGAAGTGGAGCAAGAATGATTCTTGATCTTACTTTAGCTTGTTGAACACCTGGCATTAATTGGATGAAATCTACAACGAACTCAGATGGAGAGTGGTTTACCAATGCTAAGTTAGCATATACGCCTGCAGCTACCATTTCGTTCAATTCGATGTTGATGTTTCCGTCTTGAGGATTTTGATTTTGATTGTCCATGTTTTCTTTAAATATTTTTTGTTTGAAAAAGTTTCAGGCCTCTAATTTAAAATTTAAACTCGAATCCTGAAACTTTTCTTTACTTTTTAGTTAATATCTTCGAATTCTTTTTTAGAACCTACGATAACATTCTGGTACTCTTTAAGACCTGTACCTGCAGGGATTCTGTGTCCTACAATTACATTTTCTTTAAGACCACTTAAGTAATCAACTTTACCAGCAACCGCTGCTTCGTTCAGTACTTTAGTAGTTTCCTGGAATGATGCTGCAGACATGAATGATTTAGTTTGAAGAGCTGCTCTTGTAATCCCTTGTAATACAGGCGTTGCTGTAGCAGGAAGTGCTTCTCTTACTTCAACTAATTTTTGATCTTCACGCTTCAACTTAGAGTTTTCGTCTCTTAATTCTCTTGCAGTAATCATCTGACCTGGTTTGAATTCTTTAGAATCACCAGCTTCAGTTACTACTTTAAGACCAAATACTCTGTTGTTTTCTTCTAAGAAATCATATTTGTGCTCCAGTGCTCCTTCAAGGAATTGAGTATCACCTCCATCAACGATTGATACTTTCGTCATCATCTGTCTTACGATGATTTCAAAGTGCTTATCGTCAATTTTCACCCCTTGCAGACGGTAAACTTCCTGAATTTCATTTACCAGATATTCCTGAACCGCCGTTGGACCTTTGATTCTTAAGATATCGTCTGGTGTAATAGAACCGTCAGAAAGTGGAGAACCAGCTCTTACGAAGTCATTCTCCTGAACCAGGATCTGGTTGGAAAGTTTCACTAAGTAAATTTTTCTTTCTCCTGTTTTAGCTTCTACAATAAGTTCACGGTTACCTCTCTTGATTTTTCCGTAAGAAACTACTCCATCGATCTCTGTAACAACCGCTGGGTTTGAAGGGTTTCTTGCTTCGAATAATTCGGTAACTCTCGGAAGACCTCCGGTGATATCCCCTGCTTTTGCAGATTTTCTTGGGATCTTGATTAAAACTTTACCCGCTTTAATTTTTTCACCATCGTTTACCATTAAGTGGGCTCCTACCGGTAAGTTGTATGCTTTTTGCTCAACTCCTTTAGAATCTACCACCTTCAGTGTAGGTACGGCTTTCTTATTTCTAGATTCAGAGATTACTTTCTCTTCGAATCCTGTTTGTTCGTCAATTTCCAGTTGGAATGAAATACCCTGGATGATATCTTCATACTCTACCTTACCAGCAGATTCTGCAATAATAACCGCGTTATACGGATCCCATCTACAGATTACATCTCCTTTTTTCACTTTATCACCTGGTTTCACAGCTAATATAGATCCGTAAGGTACGTTAGCAATCATTAACGGTGTTTTGGATTCGTTATCAGCAACCAATCTAAATTCTGTAGAACGAGATACTACTACTTCAGCAGTTTTACCAGCTTCATCTTCAGATGTAATGGTTCTTACATCATCCATTTCAACGATACCGTCTCTTCTTGCAACAATTGATGGGTTTTCTGAAACGTTACCTGCAGTACCCCCTTGGTGGAAGGTTCTCAACGTTAACTGAGTTCCCGGTTCACCAATTGACTGTGCTCCGATTACCCCAACAGCTTCACCCATGTGGATTACTTTACCTGTTGCTAAGTTTCTACCGTAACATTTAGCACAGATACCTTTTTTAGCTTCACACGTTAATGGAGAACGAACTTCAACAGCTTCTAATCCTGTTGCTTCAATTCTTTTCGCTAATTCTTCATTGATTACCTGGTCAGCTTCAGCAATAAGCTCATCTGATTCAGGATCATAGATATTATGAAGGGAAACTCTACCTAAAATTCTTTCAGATATTTTTTCAACGATCTCATCATTTTTCTTCAGTGCAGTAACTTCAGTACCTCTTAAAGTACCACAGTCTACTTCTGTAACGATAACATCCTGAGCAACGTCTACCAATCTTCTGGTTAAGTAACCAGCATCGGCAGTCTTAAGAGCGGTATCCGCAAGACCTTTACGTGCACCGTGAGTAGAGATAAAGTACTCAAGGATCGAAAGACCTTCTTTAAAGTTAGCAAGAATCGGGTTTTCAATGATCTCCGCACCAGTAGAACCGGCTTTTTGCGGTTTTGCCATCAAACCTCTCATCCCTGATAACTGACGGATCTGTTCTTTAGAACCCCTCGCCCCGGAATCAAGCATCATGTATACAGAGTTGAACCCACCTTGATCGGTTTTCATTCTGCTCATGATCATTTCAGTTAATCCTGCGTTGGTATTCGTCCAAACGTCAATTACCTGGTTGTAACGTTCTGTATCTGTAATAAGACCCATGTTATAGTTGGCTCTAATTTCATCTACGGTTTCAATTGCGGAAGCAACCATCTGCTTCTTCTCAACAGGAACTACAATATCCCCTAGTGAGAATGAAAGACCTCCTTTGAATGCATTTGAATATCCTAAGTCCTTCATTGCATCCAGGAACTTCACTGTTGTAGGGAAGTCTGTATCTGCAAGAACTTTACCGATAACGTTTCTTAATGATTTCTTCGTTAGAAGTTCATTAATATATCCTGACTGTTTAGGTACGATTTGGTTGAATAAAATTCTACCCACAGATGTTTCAATCAATTTAGTTGAAATCTCTCCGTTTTCTTTTACCGGTAGTCTACATCTTACTTTAGCGTTAAGAGAAACTCTACCTTCTGCGTAAGCAATTTCTGCTTCTTCAGGAGAATAGAATGCCAGTCCTTCACCCAATACTTTCATATCATCTGTTGAACTAAGCTCTTTGGTCATGAAATAAAGACCAAGAACCATGTCCTGAGATGGTACTGTAATTGGAGATCCGTTTGCAGGGTTCAAGATATTCTGAGAACCTAACATCAATAACTGAGCTTCCAGGATCGCTTCCGGTCCTAACGGTAAGTGTACCGCCATCTGGTCACCATCGAAATCGGCGTTGAATGCCGTCGTTACCAATGGGTGCAGCTGGATTGCTTTTCCTTCGATCATTTTCGGTTGGAAAGCCTGAATACCTAGTCTGTGAAGCGTAGGAGCCCTGTTCAATAGAACCGGGTGACCTTTCATCACGTTTTCAAGGATATCGTATACTACGGGTTCTTTTCTATCAATAATTCTCTTTGCAGATTTTACTGTTTTTACAATCCCTCTTTCAATTAGTTTTCTAATGATAAACGGTTTGTATAATTCCGCAGCCATATCTTTAGGAATACCACACTCGTGAAGTTTTAGGTTTGGACCTACAACAATTACCGAACGTGCAGAGTAATCTACCCTTTTCCCTAGTAAGTTCTGACGAAAACGACCTTGTTTACCTTTCAATGAATCTGAAAGTGATTTCAATGGTCTGTTTGATTCAGATTTTACCGCTGAAGATTTTCTTGTATTATCGAATAATGAATCTACAGATTCCTGAAGCATACGCTTCTCGTTTCTTAAGATTACTTCCGGAGCTTTGATCTCCAATAATCTTTTCAAACGGTTATTTCTGATGATTACTCTTCTGTAAAGGTCATTTAAGTCAGAAGTTGCGAAACGTCCTCCATCCAATGGAACCAATGGTCTTAATTCTGGTGGAATTACAGGAAGTACACGCATGATCATCCACTCTGGTCTGTTGATCATTCTTGTATTGGCACCTCTTAATGCTTCTACAACATTTAATCTTTTCAGAGCTTCTGTTCTTCTTTGTTTTGAACCTTCGTTGTGAGCTTTATGTCTTAAGTCGAAAGACAATGCATCAAGATCGATTCTTTTTAATAATTCTTCAACAGCTTCAGCACCCATTTTAGCGATGAATTTGTTTGGATCAGAATCATCAAGATACTGGTTTTCAACTGGAAGAGTTTCCATGATATCCAAGTATTCCTCTTCTGTAAGGAATTCTTTATCATCGAAATCAGAACCGTCTAATTTTTTAGCAATACCTTGTTGAATCACTACATATCTTTCGTAGTAGATGATCATATCTAATTTCTTAGAAGGTATTCCTAAAAGGTAACCGATTTTGTTTGGTAAAGAACGGAAGTACCAGATGTGAGCAATAGGCACAACAAGGTTGATGTGTCCGATTCTCTCTCTTCTTACTTTTTTCTCCGTAACTTCTACTCCACAACGGTCGCAAACGATCCCCTTGTAACGAATTCTCTTGTATTTACCACAAGCACATTCGTAATCCTTGATAGGACCGAAGATTTTTTCACAGAACAACCCGTCTCTCTCAGGTTTGTGCGTTCTGTAGTTAATAGTTTCCGGTTTTAGAACCTCTCCTCTTGAATCCTGTAAAATGGATTCCGGAGAAGCTAAACCGATGGTTATTTTATTAAATCTACTTGATTTATTTTTATTTGACATTTTTTAGATTTTAGATTTTGGATTGTAAATTCTGGATTATAAATTCTGAACTGATTCAAAATTCAACATTCAAAATTTAAAATTATTCCTCAAGTCTTACATCAAGTCCAAGTCCTTGTAACTCGTGAAGTAATACGTTGAATGATTCCGGAATACCTGGTTCAGGCATTGCTTCCCCTTTCGCAATAGCTTCATAAGTTTTTGCTCTTCCAATCACGTCATCTGACTTCACCGTTAAGATCTCTCTTAGGATATTAGATGCTCCGAATGCTTCAAGAGCCCAAACCTCCATCTCTCCAAATCTCTGACCACCAAACTGAGCTTTACCTCCTAATGGCTGCTGAGTAATTAATGAGTATGGTCCGATAGAACGCGCGTGCATTTTATCATCAACCATGTGTCCTAATTTCAGCATATAGATGATACCTACTGTTGCCGGCTGAGTAAATCTTTCTCCTGTACCTCCATCATAAAGGTAAGTGTGTCCGAATTTAGGAAGACCTGCTTTTTCTGTATATTCAGTAATCTGATCAAGAGTAGCTCCATCAAAGATTGGTGTAGCGAACGTCATTCCTAATTTCTGACCAGCCCATCCAAGAACTGTTTCATAGATCTGTCCGATGTTCATACGAGAAGGTACCCCTAGTGGATTCAATACGATATCTACCGGTGTTCCGTCTTCAAGGAATGGCATATCTTCTTCACGAACGATTCTTGAAACGATACCTTTGTTACCGTGACGTCCCGCCATCTTATCTCCTACATTCAGTTTACGTTTTTTAGCAATGTAAACTTTAGCCAACTTCATGATTCCAGCTGGAAGCTCATCTCCGATAGAAATTGCAAATTTCTCACGGTTTTTAACCCCCTGGATATCGTTGAATTTGATTTTGTAATTGTGAATTAATTGTTTGATTAATTCATTCTTATCATTATCAACAGTCCAATCTGCACCACTTACGTTTACGTAATCTTCAACTGAAGTTAATAATCTGTGCGTGAACTTCACTCCTTTTCCGATGATTTCCTCGTCAAGGTCATTGGTAACTCCCTGAGAAGTTTTACCGCTCACAAGAGTATTTAATTTTTCAATTAAAGTATTTCTCAGCTCGTCAAACTTAGCCTTGTAAGTGTTTTCAATTTCTTCAAGTTTAAGTTTTTCTTCGCTTCTTTTCTTTTTGTCTTTGATGTTTCTAGAGAACAACTTTTTGTTGATCACCACTCCTCTTAATGAAGAGTCTGCTTTTAATGAAGCATCTTTTACATCACCAGCTTTATCACCAAAGATTGCTCTAAGAAGTTTTTCTTCAGGAGTTGGATCAGATTCACCTTTTGGAGTAATCTTACCGATCATGATATCACCAGGCTTCACTTCAGCACCGATTCTAATCATACCGTTCTCGTCAAGATCTTTTGTAGCTTCTTCAGAAACGTTAGGGATATCTGCTGTCAGTTCTTCCATACCTAATTTGGTATCACGAACTTCAAGAGAATATTCATCTACGTGGATTGAAGTAAACCAGTCTTCACGAACAACTTTTTCGTTGATCACGATCGCATCCTCAAAGTTATATCCTTTCCAAGGCATGAAGGCAACCACTAAGTTTCTACCAAGAGCTAATTCTCCGTTTTCAGTAGCGTAACCGTCGCAAAGAACCTGTCCTTTTTGCACTGTTTCACCAATTCTTACGTTTGGTCTTAGTGTAATGGTGGTACTTTGGTTGGTTTTTCTGAACTTAGTTAAGTTATATGTTTTAGTTGCTGATTCGAATGATACAAGATCTTCGTCATCGCTTCTTTCATATTTAATAGTGATCTTATCTGCATCCACGTACTCTACAGTACCTGTACCTTCAGCGTTGATCAAAATTCTAGAATCTCTTGCCACCTGCTGCTCAAGCCCTGTACCTACAATTGGAGCTTGTGGCTTCAATAAAGGAACTGCCTGACGCATCATGTTGGATCCCATCAACGCACGGTTCGCATCATCATGTTCCAAGAAAGGAATCAATGAAGCGGAGATACCAGAAATCTGGTTTGGTGCAACGTCGATAAGGTCAACCTGCTGAGGCTCAACTACAGGGTAATCACCGTCTAGTCTTGCAATAATTCTATCTGTTAAGAATTCACCATTATCATTCAATTCTACGTTAGCCTGAGCAATTACTTTGTCTTCTTCGTCTTCTGCATTCAGGTAAATAGGATCAGCTGTAAGGTTTACAGTACTGTTGTCTACTTTTCTGTATGGAGTTTCAATGAAACCTAAGCTATTGATCTTTGCATAGATTCCTAATGAAGAGATCAAACCAATGTTTGGTCCTTCCGGAGTTTCAATCGGACAAATTCTACCATAGTGAGTATGGTGAACGTCACGAACCTCGAAACCTGCTCTTTCTCTTGATAAACCACCAGGCCCTAGTGCAGAAAGTCTACGCTTGTGCGTGATCTCTGATAGAGGGTTGGTTTGGTCCATAAACTGAGAAAGCTGGTTGGTACCAAAGAATGAATTAATTACTGATGTTAATGTTTTAGCGTTTACCAGATCTAGTGGAGTAAATATCTCGTTATCTCTAACGTTCATTCTTTCCTTAATTGTTCTGGCGATTCTTGAAAGACCTACACCGAACTGTCCTGCCAACTGCTCTCCAACAGTTTTAATTCTTCTGTTAGAAAGGTGGTCAATATCATCAACCTCTGCTTTAGAGTTTACCAATTCGATCAAGTGTCTTACGATCGCAATGATATCTTCTTTGGTAAGAACTTCAGTAGTTGTTGGGATATTAAGACCTAACTTTTTGTTTAGTCTGTAACGTCCTACTTCACCAAGAGAGTATCTTTGCTCAGAGAAGAATAATTTTTCAATAATTCCTCTTGCTGTTTCCTCATCGGGTGGATCTGCATTTCTTAACTGACGGTAGATGTATTCTACTGCTTCTTTTTCAGAGTTGGTAGGGTCTTTTTGTAATGTATTCTGGATGATAGAGAATTCATTGCTGTTTTCTTTGTGAATCAGGATAGATTTCACACCAGCGTCAAGAATAAGATCTAAGTGTTCTTTTTCAAGAATAGTTTCTCTGTCTAGGATGATTTCATTTCTTTCGATAGAAACAACTTCACCGGTATCTTCGTCTACGAAATCTTCAAACCATGTGTTCAATACTCTCGCAGCCAATGTTCTTCCTTCTACTTTCTTAAGAGCAGCTTTAGAAACTTTTACTTCTTCTGCAAGGTCGAAAATCTGAAGAATATCTTTATCAGATTCAAAACCGATTGCTCTTAAAAGCGTTGTTAATGGTAATTTTTTCTTACGGTCAATATACGCATACATTACGCTGTTGATATCCGTAGTAAATTCCATCCAAGATCCTTTGAAAGGGATAATTCTTGAATAGTATAATTTAGTTCCGTTTGCGTGGTAAGTCTGTCCGAAGAATACACCAGGTGAACGGTGTAACTGCGTAACGATAACTCTCTCTGCACCATTGATGATGAAAGATCCGCTGGCCGTCATGTAAGGAACCGGGCCTAAATATACATCCTGAACTACAGTTTGGAAATCCTCATGTTCAGGGTCTGTACAATACAATTTAAGTCTTGCTTTAAGAGGAACTGAATACGTCAATCCTCTTTCTACACACTCATTGATTGAATAACGTGGAGAATCTACTAAATAATCTAAAAATTCCAATACGAATTGGTTTCTAGAATCCGTAATCGGGAAATTCTCTTGGAAGGTTTTGTACAAACCTTCGCTACGTCTGTCTTCAGGAAGGGTATCAAGCTGGAAAAAATCTCTAAAAGACTCTAATTGGATATCCAAGAAATCCGGAGTGATGATTTTTCCTTTCGCTGATGAGAAATTAATTCTCTGGTTTCCCCTGGTTGTTGCTGTTGTTTTACTCATAAAACTTTTAAGAAAGGGTTAAAAAATATTTTGATTTTACAAAAAATATCAGAAAAAGGCTGACAGATAAAGGAGGCTAGATAAAGACATTTGATGTTTGGCGCTATCAGAAGTGGTCTTTATTCTTAATTCCTTATTCTTATATCCTAATTCTAACTGCAACGCTGGTATATCTTTTCACAGCGTAATGCAAAATATTTTTAATGGCTTTTGAGGCAAAAATGCCGTAACACGTATAAACAAGAAATCCCTTTCATAATTACGAAAGAGTTGATTTACAATATTTTACTGATTTACAAACAATTATTAGCGCCAAAAGAGATGCAAATGTACGGAAAATAATTCAAATACACAACATAAACGTCTTCATTTTGAAGCGGTTAAATAATTTACAAGTAAAAATGCACCGTAAAAAATTTTGGAACAAAAAAAAGCCTGAGCGTAATTGCTCAGGCTTATTATATAAGAGTATAATGAATTACTTCAATTCTACTTCAGCACCAGCTTCTTCAAGTTGCTTCTTAAGAGCTTCAGCTTCGTCTTTAGAGATACCAGTTTTGATAGCAGCAGGAGCTCCATCTACGATATCTTTAGCTTCTTTAAGACCAGCACCAGTTAAATCTTTTACTAATTTAACGATAGCCAATTTAGAAGCACCAGCAGACTTAAGAATTACATCGAATTCAGTCTTTTCTTCAGCAGCCTCACCTGCACCACCTGCAGCAACTACTACAGCAGCAGCAGCTGGCTCAATTCCGTACTCATCCTTAAGGATAGTAGCTAATTCGTTTACGTCTTTTACTGTTAGGTTTACTAGCGTTTCAGCTAAATTTTTTAAATCTGACATTGTTGTAATGTTTTTGTTGATTATTTATTTAATTTTTTGAGAGTAATTATTCAGCAGCTGGCGTTTCGTCAGTGCTTTCTGCAGCAGGAGCTTCTGGAGCTTCAGCAGCAGGAGTTTCTTCTACAGCAGGTGCAGCAGCTTCTTCAGCTGTAGCTTCTACTGTTTCAGATTTGTTTTGAAGAGCAGAAACAACTCTTTGAATTGGAGACTGAAGTAATCCGATGATTTCACCGATCATTTCTTCTCTAGACTTAATGCTTACTAAAGCATCAAGATTATTGTCACCAACATAGAACGTTTCCTGAACAAAAGCAGACTTCAAAGCCGGCTTCTCTTCTTTCTTTCTAAAGTCTTTGATTAATTTTGCAGGAGCATTAGCTGTCTCAGCAACCATTAAAGCAGAGTTTCCTTTGAAAGTTTGGAACATTTCAGAGAAATCTACTCCGTCAATCTGCTCCATTGCTTTTTGTAAAAGTGTATTTTTTACCACTTTTACTTTGATATTTTGTTTGAAAGCCTGTCTTCTGAAATCTGAAGATTTAGCAGCGTTCAATCCGTCTAGATCTGCTACGTATACTACTTTTGCATCCTGAAGCAAGTCTTTGATCTCTTGTATTGCTACAACTTTTTGGTCTTTTGTCATTGTCTTAAGGATTTATATTAGTTAACAGATTTAGTATCAATTGCAATACCTGGGCTCATTGTAGAAGACAAATAAATGCTTTTTACGTAAGTTCCCTTAGCAGCAGTAGGCTTCATTTTGATCAATGTCGAAATTAATTCCTGAGCATTTTCCTTCAATTTATCAGCATCAAAAGATACTTTACCGATACCTGCATGGATAATACCATACTTATCTACTTTGAAGTCAATTTTACCTGCTTTTACTTCAGCTACTGCTTTACCAATTTCCATAGTTACAGTACCTGATTTTGGGTTAGGCATTAAACCTCTTGGTCCTAATACTCTACCTAAAGGTCCTAATTTACCCATAACAGCTGGCATAGTAACGATAACGTCAACATCAGTCCAACCTTCTTTTATTTTTTGTAAATATTCGTCAAGACCCACATAATCCGCACCCGCTTCTTTAGCTTCAGCTTCTTTATCCGGAGTTACAAGAGCTAATACTTTAACATCTTTACCAGTTCCGTGTGGAAGAGATACAACACCTCTTACCATTTGGTTTGCTTTTCTTGGATCTACACCCAATCTAACAGCGATATCTACAGAAGCATCAAACTTTGCAGTGTTTACTTCTTTTACAAGAGCTGACCCTTCGTCAAGGTTATAAACTTTACCTTTTTCTACTTTGCTTAAAGCTTCTTTTTGCTTCTTCGTTAATTTTGCCATTTCTCTAAGTTTTAAGCGTTAGTTGGTTTTGTTCCTGTTACTCTCAATCCCATAGATCTAGCAGTACCTGCAACCATAGAAAGAGCAGAGTCTAAAGTAAAACAGTTAAGATCAACCATTTTATCTTCAGCAATTTTCTTTACTTGTTCCCAAGATACAGCACCTACTTTGTTTCTGTTTGGTTCACCGGAACCTCCTTTAATTTTTGCAGCATCCATTAACTGAATTGCAGCAGGAGGAGTTTTGATTACGAATTCAAAAGACTTGTCTTCGTATACAGTAATTACTACTGGCAAAACTTGCCCAGGTTTATCCTGAGTTCTTCCGTTAAATTGTTTACAAAACTCCATGATGTTTACACCGGCAGAACCTAATGCAGGACCTACTGGTGGAGACGGGTTTGCTGCCCCTCCCTTCACCTGAAGCTTTACCATTTTAAAGACTTTTTTAGCCATTTTTTATTTTTTAAATTTGAATAATTAATGAGTTTGGAAGCATTATTTATTCAGCAGGTTACCGCACTCACATATAGTAAGCCTACTTTTCGGACTGCAAAATTATGAAATATTTTTGAATTACCAAACGGAATATGTTGATTTTTAGAAAGAATTACATTTTATTTTCGAAATTAAGAGGAAGTTCCGCATCTTTCCTAGTTATAAAAAACCTGCAGTATATCCATAATGCAATCACTGAAGTCTGTATCCATTCAAAATCCAGTTTAAACCGGATATTTGCTGCATGTCCTATCAAATAAGGAAAGGTAAATCCTGCAAATACCACACACAGAAACAGGAACAGCTGTTTATTATTTTTAAAAAAGTACAGCAAACTTACAAGTAATAAAATATCGATTAATACAACATACGCCTTTCTACCAATAAGAATCGATAATCCGTTGTCATCAAAATATCTTTTAGGAACATACCATAAACTGATCATATTATTAATACCTTTTTTAAAGGGTGCCCACTGATCTGCTTCAATGATCTTATGAACTTCATTTTCATAAATATGTTCCCCTACAAATTCATTATTGGCTGAAATCTGATCAGCAATCTTCTCCTCATCTTTTTTGCTAATAAATTGATTATCCGATAAGATCTGATATTCTGAGACATATCCCAAATATACATTCTGCCAAACAGGAGATTTACTCACAATAAGTTTATCAAAACTAATATAATTCCTAATTACCCACGGAGAATAGCAAATCCCGGCTATCATAAAAATAACGGCTATATTTTTTAGTGAAAGCTTTTTATAAAAGCATAGAAGTACAATCATCAATACCATAAGCGGTATGGCCACTACTTGAGTTAATGCTACTACAGCTGTGATCACGGAAAAGATTATCAATTTCCAGGATGATGTCTTCTTTATCCACAATTCCGAATAGAAATAGATCCAGATAGCAAAAAACAGGATAAATAGGTTAGTTGCCTCCAGAATATTGGAATAATAAAAATATGAAGGTGAAAAAATAAAGAAATAGGCTGATAAAAAGCCTGCGACTTTTAAGTTTAAGTTATCAAAAATTTTAATGATGACAACAGGAATAATAAAATAAAAAATATGCTGGGTAATAATAATAAATTTCACAGCGCCAAGCACTCCGAAAAGCTTTATAAAAAGACTTAAAAACAAAGGGTAAACAGGAAGTTTATAGGCAGAACTTCCATATCTTAGGTCTAACGAATATATGCTATTCAAAGCTATATTTTTAGCAATTCTCCAATCCTCAAAATACTGAGCATCAAATTTATGATATACTGAAAAGAATATTTTTATTAAAAAAATAAGTACATTAATAATAAGAAAAGTTTTCCAGTTAAGAAAAACATTTGCAAAGCGCATTTTTGAGGAACTCAACATATATAATTTCTAATAGGCAAAAATAAAAAAAGCGGATTAAAAAATCCGCTTTTCTTTTATGTATTGTTTATTTTATACTTTTTCTACCTGCATGTAGCTAAGCTCCATTGGAGTTTTTCTACCAAAGATAAGTACAGAAACTTCAATTTTCTTTTTGTCTTCAAGAATTTTCTCAACAGTTCCGTTAAATCCATTGAAAGGTCCGTCAATTACTTTAACGTTTTCACCTACTACAAATGGAATTTCAACATCAGTTGCAAATTCAGAAAGTTCATCCATTCTTCCTAACATTCTGTTTACTTCAGATTTTCTCATAGGAACAGGATCTCCACCTTTGGTTAAACTCAGGAAAGAGATAACACCAGGAATGTTCTTAATAGCGTGAGGAATTTCACCCATTAAATCTGCTTCTATCATTAAGTAACCAGGATAGTAAGGTCTTTCTTTAGGAACTTTTTTACCGTTTCTGATTTGAATTACCTTTTCCATAGGAATAACCACTTGAGTAACGTACTGCTCAAACCCTAAACGTTTGATTTCTGTCTCAATATAGTTCTTCACTTTATTTTCCTGTCCGCTGATTGCTTTCAGCACATACCATTTCAATTCGCTCATTATGGGAAAATACTTTTTGTTAGTTGAACAAGTTGATGAGTATTCCTATTATGTTGCTGATTGCTTTTGAAAACAATTCATCAACTCCAAAGGTAAATAATGCCAAAATAACTGTGGCTATAGTTACTACAATAGTAGAAGACTGTAGATCAGCCCACTTCGGCCATTCAACTTTATGTCTGAATTCGTTATAAGAACCTTTTAAAAAATCAATTAATGAACTCATAATTTATATTTGCACGGGCACAAGGATTCGAACCCTGATCAACGGTTTTGGAGACCGGTATCCTACCATTGGACGATGCCCGTAGATAAAAAGCTTCCGTAATTCCTTACGGAAGCCTAATTTATTTTAAGATGATTAGTCTAAGATTTCAGTAACCTGACCTGAACCAACTGTTCTACCTCCTTCTCTGATCGCAAATCTAAGACCTACGTTAAGAGCGATTGGCTGTAACAATTCTACAGTGATCTCTAAGTTATCACCAGGCATTACCATTTCTACACCTTCTGGTAAGAAGATCTCACCTGTAACGTCAGTAGTTCTTACGTAGAACTGAGGACGGTATTTGTTGTGGAATGGAGTGTGACGTCCACCTTCTTCTTTAGAAAGGATGTAAACAGAAGCCTTGAATTTTTTGTGTGGCTTAACAGAATCTTTCTTAGCGATTACCATACCTCTCTTGATGTCAGTTTTTTCAATACCTCTCAACAATAGACCTACGTTATCTCCAGCTTCACCTCTGTCTAGGATTT